>Ga0334884_1003460_pt1 | contig 17792 bp, 16 predicted proteins | sample GraSluR1_MG_7_FD_207215 | JGI IMG/M metagenome (GOLD analysis project Ga0334884, IMG submission 207215) | Sludge microbial communities from methane-producing bioreactor in Wageningen University, Netherlands - Granular Sludge_12_05 R1 | ecosystem: Engineered > Bioreactor > Anaerobic >...
GCCTTAAGTTTGATCTCTTCTACTTCCAGAATAACTTGCCGGATGTCATCGTCTTTCATGATAAACTCCTTGTGTTTAGATTGGAGCCATTATCTAGACAAGCGTAGGTATGTCAAGCTATTTCTATGAATTACGTAAAATGTCCAAACTCCAGGAAGCGTCTTCTAGACGCTTGCATGCGCCAAGATGCCGCATCTACAATTATGCTTCAAGATGAAGCATCTACCCTGGGGTGGCAAGCTCCTGCTTGCCACAAAGGCCGCAGGCCTTTTCAGATAAGCAGCCAAAGCTGCTTCTGCCAAGCAGGAGCTTGGCAGCCCATATCCTCCTTGGACTTCTATCCGTAGGATTGGAGTTCAAGCAGCAAGCGTGCGGATCACTCTTTAATCCCGAAGGCGTCCTTACCGGGGATTTCTCCCTCATTCAGGATCTCACTTTGCCGGATCTCGCCGCTCGTTTTCTGGCCTCCGGCTCCATGCCCCAAATCTGTGCTATCATTACCAAATCCGATGCTTACATCTCAGACGACCCCGCTCAACCACCTAAATCTTGGGAACTGTGCTCCCGCGAAGAATGCCTGGGGATTATCCTCCCTTTTGTGATAGATATCACCATCGGACCCTTAAATTTGAAGAATCATCCGGATCCGATCCCGCCCCTGGAAACATCTTCATGAATATCAGATTCGTCCTATACAGGTTAGGTGCAAATCCGGATCTCATAGAAATCGATGAAGCCATCCCCCTCGTCGATCTTTACAACGAAGATCGCGCCGCCTTCCTCTGCCCACTCTTGGAGATCACTTGAACAAATCGTCTATCTCTTTCACGCCGCTCCCCTCTCCGGAGCTGCCTATCCGGTACAGCACGTAGCAAACGGCTATCGCTATGATTAGTAATACCATCTTAACCTCTTACCTATATTATAAGCCTTACGCTTAGGAGGCGCAAATGAATAACTCAAAGCTTACTATCTCCCTGGATTTCAAAGGGCGTGACGAACTCGAACAGATCGTCGCCGAAATCGGTAAAAAACACGATATTCCCGTGGATATCGATATCTCCTCTGCCAAACTCGGCATTCTCAAGGACATGAACAAGTCCTTTAAGTCTAACTACGATTCCGCCAAACTCTTTACCGCTCAACTAGGCCTCGCCATCTCCGGTGTCCAGCAAATATATTCTGTCCTCGATCGCTCGCTCGGCTCCTTCGTCCGCGCCGCTCAAGAACAGGAATCCGCCTTCATCACCCTCCAGGCCGCCCTCCGCGCCACCGGCATGGAAGTGGATGTCAATGCCGCAAAACTCTCTAACTTCGCCTCCGAAATCCAAAAAGCCACTATCTATGGCGATGAACTCCTCATGACCTCCATGGCCCAAATGCAAAACATCGCCCGCTTCTCCAATGTCGATACCCTCAAAGGCGCCACCAAAGCCGCCATCGGCCTCTCCGCCGCCTTCGGTATCGATCTCGCCACCGCCATGGACCTCATCGCTAAAGCTGCCGCAGGAAATACCTCCATGCTCGGCCGCTACGGTATAGTCCTGGATGAAACCGCATCCCAAGCCGAAAAGTTCAACCAGGTTGTCTCCATTGGGTCCGGATATTTCAGCATCGCCGAAGAACAAGCAGCCTCCTCCATCGGCGCTATTACTCAGCTCAAAAACACTTGGGGAGACCTCCAGGAAATCCTCGCCGAAGGCATCGTCCCCCTCCTGTCCGACCTCGCCAATGCCCTGAAACCCGTTATCGAAGCCGCTGGCGCCATGGGTGCCGAACAAAGAAACATCACCATGGGACTGATCATTATGAACGCCCTCGTGGTGAAACACACCCTTGCGATAATGGCACAGAAAACAGCGTTTGCCGCGCTTAGTATTGAACAACAGCACCAGGTGGCAAGCCTGATGATATTGATAGGGATGCAAAAAGGCGCAACGATCACAACAATCACATTCAGCGGAGTGATGAAGGCGCTGGGGGCAAGCATGATGGCTGCTGGCAGAGCAGTTCAGGGCTTCCTCGCAAGCATAGGTCCTGTCGGATGGATAATTATCGGAATCACCGGGGCTTATGCTGCATTAAACGCAGTCTTTAAGGTGAATACAAAACTGATGAAGGAACAGATGGATGTGGAGCGCCAACGCCTTGAACAGGAAAAGGATAGAGTGTCCGGCCTGCAAAATGAAGCAAAAGAAACCCTTAAGCTCGCCGAGCGATATCAAAAGCTTGCTGAGCAGTCCAATAAAAGCGCTAAAGAACAGAAGGAACTCTCCACCATACATAACAAGCTGTCTTCAAGATATCCTCATCTGATAAACTCGACAGACGGGTTTAGCCAAAGTCTAAATGGAGTTAAAGAGGCTGCTAAAGATGCCAAAAAGGCTATAGCAGAGCTTAGCGGAGAGCAATGGAAGCTGGATCTTCAACTGATTAAAAACCAAGTGGAAAGCACCAGGATCAACGTGTATGATGCAATGGTGAAAAATTTTAACTGGCGGGATATTTGGTTAAGCCCTGAGCGTGGGATAGCGCTGGAATCGGTTAAGAATGACATGAATACTCTGCTGAATAATGACTCTAGTGTATTGACAGATGCCTACCTTAGTAATCTGTCCAAGAGATGGGACGATTTTGGCAAGCAAAGGGATAAATTTAATAAGAAGGAACAAATAGAGCTGCAGAGGGGCGCATTGATGGTTAAGACGATGATAAGCTATCGTCAGCGCTACAATGCCCTCTTAAGTGAGGGTCCCAAAAGTGGTGATGAAGATGGCGGATCATCTCATCAGCCGGGAGACGGGAATAACGAAGTCGATATGATCATGCGAGAGATCGCGGATTATCGCATCTTGCGTAGAGCGAACTTTGATGAGGAGCAAGGGGAGATTGCTCTGCTAAGGCGTGATTATGCCGAGAAGTTGAAAATCGTGGCTGGCAATGCTTCTGCTGAAGGCGATCTGCAAGAGAAGCGAGATATGGAAATCAGCAAGATTCAGGCGAAGTATCAGGAGCAGAGGGAGAAGGACGAGGCTGCTCATTATGAAAAGCTAAAGTTCTATGCAGAGGGGTATTATGATTGGAAGCTGAAGCAGATCGAGTCTGAAGCGGAGAAAGCTGGAGCGTCAGAGGCGTGGAAGCGTGAACAGATCGAGCAATTGGACAAGGAGCGGTCTGAGTGGGATAATCGGGCTATCAAAGCATTTGAGGAGAAGTATAGTGCCGAAATGAGCCATTTGGCAGAGTTACGGGAGCTTGGGCTGGCGACCCATTCAGAAGTTGCGGAAAAAGCATGGGAATATTATGATACTCTAATGGCAATTGTAGAGGCAGATGGGGTAGTGACGGAAGAAGAAAAGAAACTTTTGGAAATGTATCGCAAGCGGGGTCAGGCTGCTCAATTGGCGGTCAATCGAGACTCGGATGTTGCGGCATATTATGACGAGATAAGATTCCTGGATTCCTCCTACTACGCTTGGAAGAAAGCCCGTATCGAAGAGGATGTCCGCCTCATGGATATCTCAGAGGAACAGAAGGTCGCTCTCATCAAAGCCAAACTCGATGCCCTAAAGCTCGAAATGCAGGATTTTAAGCCAGATAAATCACTCTTTGATCATCTCCTGGATGCCCTCGATATCCCCACAGAGCATCAGGCAAAGATCAAAAGCTCCTTTCAGTTCCTGGCAAATCAGATATCTTCCATCTGGAGCCAGTTGTATAGCAATCTGGCATCAAATAGAGACCAATCTCTTGCGGATCTGGAGCATAGAGCCAAGAAAGAGCGCAAGACGGATGCTTGGTTAGCCAAAGAGAAGGATCGCATCAATGAAGAATACGAGAAAAAACACAGATCACTAAAACGCACAGAACAGAAGATGCAGATCGCTTCCGCTACAGCGAACACCCTGGAAGGCATCACGAATGCGCTCACTGTCAAACCTGCGTGGCTTGCGCCCATTATGGCGGCTTCTGTAGGAGCCTTGGGATTTGCGCAGGTGAAACTGATCGCAGAGCAGAAGTTCGCTACAGGTGGGCATTTTAGAGGGCGTGGAAGCTCTACCAGCGATTCAAACATCATAGCTGTATCAGATAACGAATACATCGTCTCAGCTGATCGTGTGAACCGCTTTGGCGTGCCCTTCTTTGATGCTCTGAACTTTGGAAATGGCGAGCAGATCCGAAAGGCATTGTCATCCATTAGAATACCCGCTCCAAGTATATCTTACCCCGCCAAATCTCATGGATACGCCTCTGGTGGCGTTGTGCGTCCACAAGCTCCGATCTCACAAAATTTGGCTATGAATGTTGTCCTCAAATGCGACGGGAAGGCCTTAGCAAAAGCGGTCATAAAAGGAAAGAAAAGGATCATCTCTACCTAGATCAATATTGTCAAACCGCTTGTCGAATCACAGCTATGACAATCGGCAAACCTCTCGATTATTTGTTCCAAACCACCTGTCAAACCCCGATTTTTCCAAATGGGTTGTCGAATTTAGCCAAACACCCTGTCGCGGGATAGCTACACTGGGATTAGTAACATCTCAAGTTAAGCGGTTTAAAATAACTCTTGACAGGATCCCTGCTACTGCTTTAGTTGACTACATCACCATGACGGCACTGGTGAAATAAATCGAAAGAGGTTGCCATGAATGCTTTTAAGGACGATGTGCCCATCTACCTGCAGCTACGGCAGCAGATCGAGGAACAGATCTTAGCGCGAGCGCTCAAAGAGGAAGACCAGGTGAAATCCTTACGCGTACTTGCGGCTGAGTATCGCATCAATCCCATCACCGCGGGCAACGCCATCACTGCCCTGGTAAGTGAAGGCGTGCTCTATCAGAAACGAGGAATCGGGATCTTTGTAAGCCAGGGAGCGAGAGAACGGATCATCCAAAGCCGCAGAGGCAGTTTTATTCGTGAGACTCTGGAGCCGAACCTGCGTTTGGCCAAGAGCTACGAGATTCCCAAAGAAGAAATAATCGCAAAAACCAAAAGCATTTATGGAGAAGACCAATGACTCTGTACGAAAAGACCTTTGAAAGCAATCCGATCCCTTATGAGATCAATAAAGTAAGCAAGAACTATGGCAAGTTCAAAGCGCTGGATGAAGTATCATTCACATTGCCCTGGGGAAAAATCGTGGGGCTATTGGGTAAGAATGGAGCGGGTAAGTCAACGCTCATGCGCTGTATGCTTGGGTATCTCAAACACGAAGGGAAAGTGTCCCTGGATGGATTTGAGCTACAGCACCGGGATCACAAAGTCTTCAATCAAGTAGCATTCATTCCTGATGTCAGTGGATTGGACGATCGTCTGACAGTAAAACAAACTTGGAATTATGTGCGAAACATGAACCCACACTTCAATATCGAACGGGCTGAACGCCTAATGGCTAAAAGCAGCTTGCCCATGAATAAGAAAGTGGCTAAGCTTTCCAAAGGCATGAAGACCAAGCTGTATCTTCTGCTCACCTTATCGCTGGACGTGCGTTACCTGCTCTTGGATGAGCCCACTTTGGGGCTGGACATAGCCTTCCGTAAGGAATTCTTTAATACCATCCTGGGGGAGTTTTTTGATGAGCAACGTACGATCTTTATCTCAACCCATCAGGTGGAGGAAGTGGAAGACATCCTGCAGGAGATCATCTTCATCGATAAGGGCCGGATTATACTGAACGAAGAAGTGGAGACTCTGAAGCATAGACTCAGGATTGTAACGCTTCCGGCAGATCGCCTGAGCGAACTGGAAGCCCACCAACCCAAGATCATCAATCATACTTTGGGCTTTGTCAGCGCGATTCTGGATTCCACCATCGAGATTGCAGGCGCGATCTACAATCGTCCCAAACTGGCAGACATCTTCATGGAATATGTGGGAGGAAATAATGAAGCAGTTTAAGGCACTACTCATCAAGGAATGGCAGACCCATAAGTTTAGCTTTCTGATCCCCGCCTTTGTGGTAGCCGGATTCTTTATCCTGCTTGGCATCATCTCGATTTATGGCAAAATCCGCTACGGCATGCCTGTTCAATTTCAGGATAACGGCCAGTTTGACCCCAAAGATGTGCTCTGGACGATGCACTATGTGATGTCCATCGTGATTGCCTGGTTTGCCATGCTGGCTTCCATCACCATCAACGACAATATGCTGAATCAGGATTATCATAAAAAGTGCGAGATCATGCACCATTCACAGCCGGTGAGTTTGCTGAAGATGCTGGGCGCAAAGCTGACCTTATCCGTGCCCATCATGCTGCTGCAATACTTGCTGTTGGCAGTGCTAAGCTCCCTGATCGTCTCTGCTGTCTTTGGCTTTTTGGGCTTCAATAGCTGGATACTGGGCTTGCAAGCTGTGTTCAGTCCCTTAATATTGGTAACGATCTCGATGATTGCGGCCACCTCACTATTCTGGCTCTTCTCCTGCATCTTTCGTAAACAAGCGGTGATGAAGGTTTGGCTGACTCTGGTGGTAATCGATCTCTTAAGATTGATGCTTTCCCGCATTTGGGGAGACAGCCTGATCCTGAGCCCACTCAGCTACTATTTTCGGATCATTACCCTACCATTATCGGTTATCAAAGTCAGTTCCAGCGACTTCAATTTTGCTTGGGACGGTATCAGCACCATGCCAAATCTGATCAGTCTCGGAGTAAGCTTGCTGATGTTTGTAGCAGGATACTTTATCTACAAACAGCGTGAATTGAGCTAAGTCTCATTTATGGCAGGCGAGATGGTGGCAACGCTGTCTCGCCGCTCTTTTTGTCAGGGTAAACAAGTCCCAACGAAAAGTACATGGAACCCTGAGACTGGCCTATCTGTACTCGTAGATGATCCAGCCTTCACGCCCCATCGCGACATAGATAAAGTCGTTTTCCAAAGCCACATCGAAGGCGGCAAAGGGAGGATAGAAGGTATTGATTTCCTGTAGGCGGTTTGCCACCGAGATGTCAAAGATCTTGATCCCGCCCTGGCCTAAGGCCAAAAACAGACGCTGATCCTTGATGGCCATGCCTTGCACATCATTGGCCAGGCGAACCTGCGCCACCAAAGTGGGGCTATTCACATCCCGCACCGAAATCACCTGCAACTCCTTGCCGGCTGCCACAAAGAGATACTCCCGGTCTTTTACCAAGCGGGTGGCATTGGCAATCTGGTAATTCGTAGCAATGCTGATGGGAAAGTTCTGTTGTGATACATCCACAGTAACCACGCCAAAGTCATTCAAAGCATAGATATAGGGGTACTGAGCGATAAAATCCCGTATGCCCCATTTCTCAGCGAAACTGGCAATAAGATCGCTTGATCCACCCCTTCCCACATCAATGATATCGATGCCCCGATAGCGATCTGCCACATAGAGCGTGGAGCCTTCGCGGGTCATCTTGTCTCCGATCACGGTATTGGTAAAAAACATCTTGCCATAGAGGCTCAGAGAATCGATCGCGGTGATCATATTGGTGGGTTCGTGGCTGGAGATATAGAGGTAGTTTCCACCCTGCATATTCACATCTTCGATGGGATGCAAGGACGAGAATGAGGCCTCCAGGCGCGGTTGCCAGGCATTGAAAGTGCTGTATATCCACATCTGATACTGATTGCGCACCAAAACATTGCCGGCATCCACGGCAATCGTGTATGCCTGGCTATTCTTTACCTGAGCAAGCGGGAACACGAAGCGATTGTCCACCGCTATCGCATGCCCCAGCACGCTCAGCAGTAGTATCACGAGCAGTGTCTTTTTCACATGGGCCTCCCTGCCGGGATTACCGGCGTTCAAGCAATTGGGTCACTATCTGGGAAGAAGTGATGCCTTCGGCTTCTGCCGCAAATGACACTAATATGCGGTGCCTGAGCACGATGTGTGCCACCTGACGAACGTCTTCTTCCGCCGGAGAAAGCCTTCCATCCATGGCCGCCACGGCTTTGGCACCCATAATCAGGTACTGCGAAGCCCGTGGTCCGGCACCCCAGCTAACCCATTTCTTGATCTCAGCATCAGCATCTTCGGTATTGGGACGGCTGCGCCGCACCAGTTCCACAGCGTATTTGAGCACATGATCACTCACCGGCAAACTGCGAATGGCAGCCTGCAAGGCCACGATCTGCTCCGCGCTGAGCTGAGGCTTGATCTCAGGAACATCCAGTCCGGTAGTGCTTTGCACGATCTTCAGCTCTTCATCATAGCTCGGATAACCGATTGTGATGTAAAACATAAAGCGATCCAGTTGCGCTTCCGGCAAGGGATAGGTTCCTTCCTGTTCGATCGGGTTTTGGGTAGCCATCACCAGGAAAGGTTTATCCAGCTTCCATGTCTTATTACCGCTGGTGATGGTGTTTTCCTGCATGGCTTGTAACAAAGCGGATTGGGTTTTGGGGGGTGTGCGGTTAATCTCGTCCGCGAGTATCATATTGGCAAAGACCGGCCCTTTGAGGTATTCAAAGCCCTTCTCCCCCGTTTGTTGATTTGAAACAAGGATATCCGTGCCTGTGATATCAGAAGGCATCAGATCGGGGGTAAACTGGATGCGGCTGAAAGAAAGCGATAGGGATTTTGCCAGACTGGAGATCATCAGAGTCTTAGCCAGTCCGGGCACGCCTTCGATCAAGACATGGCCATTGGCAAAGAGTGCGGTCAGCATTTGTTTGATGACAGTGTCCTGCCCCACGATTACTTGTGCCATTTCCCGTTTCAGGTTCTGGCTCACTGTGTTCAGATTCCGGATCATATCAGGTAGATTTTGCATCTATTCTTTCTCCTTTGAAGATCATGCGTAGCACACCCGTGCCTGAAACTGCAAAGGCGATCGAGCCTAATGCCAGCATCAGGATTGCGGTTAGGATATGCGCGAAAGCCATGATTGCTGAAGCCTCAGACTTTGTCAATCCAAATCCGAGGCTGAAGATGATTATCATCATCCATTCATTGCTGCCCAGCTGTGCCGGGGGTTGCGGCAAGGCATAGCTCATGTTGATCAGCGTGTAACCAAACATGGCTAAAAGGAAGGGGAAGCTAACCCCGAAAGCTACAAAGAGCAGGTAGAAATACACACCGTCAAGTCCGATGCCAAACAGAGTTAAAAGCACTGCGGTGATGAGCTTTAGCGGGTGATGCTCAAAGAGATTCAAACCCTGCACGAAGACCAGCAGAAAGCCATTCACTTTGTCTCTGACCTTAGATGGCAACCAGGCAAAAAAGACCTGCAGGATGCTCACCGTGCGCTCTTTTTGAAAAGCAGCCAGCACTATGAGCCCGATTGAGACCACAAATACCAGAGCCAAGAGCCCCAAAAGTACGATCAGAGGCCACGTCATCCGAATAGCCAGGAATGGAATCAGAATCAGCACGGCCAGAATCGCGATCGTATCAAAGGTCTTGTCAATAAACACCGAAGGCAGTGTGTGCGCGATAGGCTGTCCATGATTGTGTTTGACAAACCATGATTTTACCAGTTCTCCGGCTCGGATGGGAATCATATAATTGAGCAGATTACCGGCCATGGCATACATCCAGGTTCTCCAGTATGGGATCTTTACAATATGCGATAAGAGCAAGTTCCACCGCATTGAGCGCACAAAATATGCGCTGAGATAGATCAAGGATGCCAGGGCTACAAATCTCGGATTCACCCGACTGAAGTACGCTTGCAGTTCATGGATGGGGATATGAGCCTGCCAGAGATAGATCAAGATGATACCGACCAGGGCTCCCAAAGTGAGGACGATTACGTTGCGCTTATTCACTGAACAAAGAGGTAATACATGTGATGCGCCCAATAGCGCTTAAAATAGCGCGGAGCAAGCTTTTCGAAGGGATAGAGCTTCAGCATCCGCTGCGCGAAATCCGGATCTTCGCCTTTGTAATAGGGCATTATCGAGAGAGCGTCTTCAGGCTTGAGTTCGGGTTTGGTCTTTTGAGAACTACCCTGGCCAATGAGCCCGCGGGCAAAATCTTCTTTAGTCATGCCGATATCCGGCCAGGGAGGACAATCGATATAATCCCATTCCACAAGCTGCCTGCCCTGGCACCGCATCAAATGGATGATGCTGGCAGGATCGATATAGGAAGGAGTCAATTGAGGATATTGCTCTGCGCTATAACCCTTTAACTGACCCTTGAAGCCGATGCCGTCTTGATTGGGGACACAGATCAGGATCGCTCCATCGGTCACCCGGCAAAGCTCGGAGATGTAAAGACTCAGGTCTTTCACAAACCAGATTGCTGAAAAGTTGAAGGCGAAATCGAAGTTGCCGTCAGGGTAATCCAGCTGTGTAAAGTCAGGATTTAGTCTGCTGCAAAGCGGTAAACCCAGCTCTTGCCAGGTTCCCCGGATCAGCCCTAAACGCTCTTCATCGCTATCTTCCAGGGATACAGCACAGCCGGCTTGAGCCAATGCCACCAGATTGATCCCGCTGAGACCGGTGAAGCCAAAAGCTGGTGTTTCCAAGGCTTTACTGAATCCATAACGCTCATGGAGGCGCATCAGCAAGAGGTTCAATACGATGCGTTCGTAGGATGAGCCCAGCCCTTCATGCGCCACAGGATAGTAGTTTTGCCAATTATTTATGATAGGAATTGCCACTATTTGTCCTTATAATAATCGATCACGTTTTGGATGCCGGGAATGGTGAAATGCGGAGCAATCCCTTCATCCTGCATCAAAGCATAGTACTTCTGAACATCGTAAAACCAGCTCTTGGAGATCAGCTCAAAGCGACTGATAAAGAGCTCATTGCGGGCTAAGCGAGATAAGTGTTCACCCAGGCTGTAAAACCTGCGATCAAAACTGAGCCAGGCAAGATAATTCTTGTTGTGTAGCTGGCGTGAGATAAAATCCACCAACGCGCTCAGTTGCACCGGCTCTCGGTCGGCCACATTGATGCACAATCCTGCAGGAAAGTCATGCCCCAGAGCCCAGGCAAAGGCTTCCGCCAGAGCGTCGATATGACAGAGATGAATCCAGATCCGCTTTTTGATCAGCGGGAAACGGTAGCCATCGACCATCTTCACCAATTGATAGGGAAAGCCAAAATCTCCTTTGCCATAGGTGATACTGGGACGGATGATCATAGCTTTGAGGCCGTGCAACTCTGCCTTACCGATGATCTTTTCGCATTCTATCTTGGTATAATGGTAATAGTTATCCGGGTTCTTGGGTGTTTGGGCGTTTGCCGGAAGTTCTCCGGGGATAGCGCCATAGACACCCACTGAGCTACAAAAGATTAGCCGTGCTTCGTGCTTCAAGCAGTAGTCTACAAACTGCTCGGTGCTGGCCACATTACTGCGATAATACTCTTCTCGGCTGGCCTTGCGTCCACCTCGTAGCGCTCCGATGTGCATGATCACATCAAAATCGTGCTCCATCAGAAAAGCCTTCAATGCCACGGTGTCACTGAGACTGATGTACTCAATCCTGACCGAGTCTTTAAACTCCTGATAGCGCGCTACCTCTGTTTTGGGGCGCACCAATGCAGTAATCTCATGTCCCAAAGGCAGGATTCTAGTTAGCACACTATGCCCCACAAAACCCGTGATTCCGGTAATCAGGATTTTAGCCAAAGAGACTCCTAAGCCAGCTTTTATGCTTGTGATGGTGTGATCTCTGCACAATCACATAGCTATAAGGGATTCTATCGTTGGTCGCGATAGCCGCCGGAAAGCTCTTGCACAGCAAATCTCGCGTGCGGGAATCAATTCTTGCTTCGATCAGATTTCCCGCCTCAAACAGGGCCTGATAATTCGTGCGTACATGATCATCTGAAGCGATAAAATGTGTCCAACCATTATCGACCAAAGTCCAGGCCGTGTGCCTTACCTTATCGCCATAATGCCCCAGGAGCGAACCGGCATTGGTCTGAATGTAAATATCCCGATCAGTGAGTTCTCGCGCTTTCGTGGGCCTTTTCATAATGCTTACATAACGTTCTGCATGCGCCAGGATAGGCTTGTAACCCGCTCGGAGCAAGGGATAAACATTTTGATAGAAGTCCGTAGGCAAGCCATTAAGTTCGCTTTCGATGAGCACATATTTGCTATCGCCCAGTGTAAGATTCTTCTCTTTGATGTCTTCCACGATCCCGGGTTGGATAAATACTTCAAATCCGCTGTGTAGCTTGATCTTCAGCCCTTCCTGCTCCGTTATTTGGCGAAGCTCGCTAAGTTTGGCATCATACTCATTTCGGGGATAATGGTAATGTCCACGAAAGTAATGCGAAGTGAGATACACTTCACGCACTCCACCTGCTTCCATTAGCCTCAGTTGCTCTACACTTTTTTCGATATTGTCCGACCCATCGTCAATATTGGGTAGGATGTGACTATGAATATCAATCATGCCTCTTTTTTATGGTAACCTCTCACTTATCATTTGAATGAACTCCATCAGCACGTCGTTATTGGGAAAGGGCTTGATGCTGCGGCTGCATTCATCCAGCAAATTCTCCACTTGTTTGCGTGCTTTGTCAAAACCTAAGAGCCCGGTATAGCTGGCTTTGGATATCGGGACGTATTCCTCGCCCCAATCCAAGCCCTCGCTGCCTCTGGCATAATCCGCCTCAATATCGTCGATCATCTGATATGCCATGCCCAGATTCACGGAATAGGAAGACATGATCTGACGCGTGTTTTCGTCCGCTCCGGCCAGAATGCAGGCCATTTCCGCGCTAGCTTGCAGCAAGGAACCTACCTTTTTCATATCTATATAACGCAGAGTGTTGATCTTCATCACCTTGCGCTTATTGGCCAAATCAATCGCCTGTCCTCCGATGAGGCCATAGCTTTTGGTGCTCACCGCCAGACTGCGGATTGCCAGATTTGCCTTGCTCGCGTCCCGGATCTGCCCCAATTGCTCGAAAGCAAGAGTGTATAACGCGTCTGCAGCCAGGATCGCAACCGCCGAACCATATTCCTGATGGATGGTAGGCTGTCCCCGGCGTTCCTTCCGATTCATCACACTGGGCAGATCATCGTGAACAAGAGCAGCATTATGAATCAATTCCACCGCGCATGCGGCAAACACGGCATCAGGAAGGAGCTTGTTGTTTTTCTTTAGCCCTGTGAGCATCTCAAAGAGAGAAATCAAAAGTAATGGACGCCATCTCTTGCCTCCGGGTATCACGGCCTTGCGCATGGCTTCTTTCAGGCTGACAGCATGGCGTTTATCAAATTCCAGCGCGAGCTCCAAGCCCTCTTCTATCATCTGCATTCTGGTCTCAAAATACTTCTGTAACAGCAATGTCTTTCTCCCTTGTCCTGTAGGAAATTATGATATTCCACCTGACGCTATCGACTCTATATGTATCCGAAGATTTGTCAAGTACTTTCTGCCGGCTTCCGGGTATAATTACTAATAGCTAGCATATATCCATAGGTGATTCTGCTTAGTTTTCAGCTATTCAGGTTTTCAAGTTTTCAGGTGTCTGAGTAGCGCAGCTTAATTATCAATTGTCAATTATCAATTCTCAATTACTTAACTCTTTGTGCCCTCTTTTCTCTTTCCTCTTTGTTTTATTGAAACCAGATCGGCCAGTTTGCGCGGATTTTTGGGATGAAGTTTTCAGGTTTTCAAGTTTGGGCGCGCAGCGATTGATGGTCATTTCATTGACACTCATAACGCTTAACGCATAACGCATAACCCCTAACCCATCACTCTTTGCATCCTTTGCCTCTTACCCCATCCCTATGTAGATACGCTCATGATACGGTCATGATACCGTGATTCTCATGAGCAGATCATGACCGTATCATGAGCATATCTACATAAGGGTGATGGCCGGATCATACAAAGAAACCATTCGTCAGCAGCTCGCGATTGCGCTATCATATATTCAAGAATATCACAAAAGGGAGTCAAATCCTATGATGCAGAAGAGCAGCTTAGCTGAAGCCTACGCCAAATCCCATTTGCCCTCCAAGGTTACCATGGCCGTCACTCAAAAACCGGATGGTGGATACAATCTGATCACTCTGGAGTGGTTTATGCGCACTTCGATCCAACCTCCGATGTTTGCTATATCTGTGGGTCACACTCGCTATTCGCATGAATGTTTGCAGGACCTACGCTATTTTAACCTCGTCTTCCCCTCTGCGGGTCAACGCGAACTTCTGGCTCTGGCCGGTTCTAAAAGCGGAAGGGACATCGACAAGTTTCTGGCCGGTGAGGTGAAGCACTTTCCCGGCAAACTCAAGGGTTTACCCATCTTGAGTGAGGCCGCAGCCTGCTTTGAGTGTGAGATTGTCACTCAGGTAAAAAGCGGTGATCACACAATCTTTGTGGGCGAAGTAAAGCACAGCTGGAAAAACGACGAGAAAGAGCTCTTTTTCTATCAATAGTAATAGGAGCACCAAGCACTAAGCTTTGAAAAGCTGCTTTGCGATACCACGAAAACTACATTCGATCCGGTGACTGATGCTATGCGAATGATAAACTTCTTGACGAATCCAAAGAATCATTTCAAGGTGCTTCTCACAGCTTTGACCTGTCTGCGCTTGATCTCAAAGTGGTGTTTATCAGATACTTATACAAAATAAAAGATAGAAAGGAGTCTCCATTGGAAAAAATGATGCTCTTGGGCGATGAAGCCCTCGCACAGGGAGCCCTGGATGCCGGTATTTCCGGTTTCTATGGCTATCCCGGAACCCCTTCCACTGAGATTATCGAGTATGTGCAAAAATCCCGGCAAGCGGAAGCAGCCGGAGTGCACCGCACCTGGTCTTCAAACGAGAAAACCGCTGCCGAGACTGCCATTGGCATGAGCTATGCCGGCAAACGCACGATGGTCACCATGAAACATGTAGGCCTGAATGTGGCAGCTGACCCCTTCATGAATTCTGCTTTGACCGGAGCGAATGGTGGTCTTTTGATCACCGTGGCAGATGATCCTTCCATGCACTCATCCCAAAACGAGCAGGATTCACGCTATTATGGACACTTTGCCATGATGCCGGTCTTGGAGCCATCCAATCAACAGGAATGCTATGACATGGCGTTCTATGGCTTCGAGCTTTCGGAGAAGTATCACATGCCGGTGATGATCCGCCTCACCACCCGTCTGTCGCATTCCCGCAGTGGGGTAGTTCGCCGTAATCCTCTGCCTCAGAATGAGATGAAGAAGCCGGATGACCTCTTTCAGTTTATGCTGCTGCCAGCCGTTGCCCGTAGGAAGTATAAGCATCTGATCGAGATGCAGAAAGACTTCGTCATGGAAGCAGCGAAAAGTCCCTTTAATAGCTTTAATCTCGATGCTCCTGATAGCTCCAAGGGTATCATTACCACCGGTTTGGGCTATAACTATCTGCGCGAAGTGTTTGGCGATCAACCCATCCCCTATCCCGTGATCAAAATCTGTCAGTATCCGGTACCCATTAATGAGATTCATGCCATGTATGACAAATGCGATAGTCTGTATTTCTTTGAAGAAGGCATGCCGATCCTGGAAGAAATGATCAAAGGCGCTGCTTTCAAAGGGCAAAAACCGATCCATGGTCGCCTGGATGGAACCTTATCCCGCGATGGCGAACTGAATCCCAACAAAGTAGCCGTGGCTTTGGGTATGCCCGATACGATTGGACAGGATATACCCGAAGTGGTCACCGGTCGTCCACCCGCACTCTGTGTGGGTTGTCCGCATGCTGACAGCTATCTGGCATTGAATGAAGCGGTAAAGGACTATGGTCGTGGTCATGTGTTCAGCGATATCGGCTGCTATACTCTGGGCTTCATGCCTCCGTATAACGCGATCAATTCTTGCGTGGATATGGGCGCGTCCATCACCATGGCCAAAGGTGCCGCGGATAGCGGTCTATTTCCGGCCATTGCCGTGATCGGAGATAGCACCTTTGCGCACAGTGGCTTAACCGGCCTGATGGATTGTCTTTATGACAAGTCCAACGTGGTGATCGTGATCCTGGATAATTCCACCACCGGCATGACCGGAGGTCAGGATTACACTGCGTTTGGCAAGCTGGAACAGATCTGCCTGGGTCTTGGTGTCGAAAAAGAGCACATCCGCACCTTTGTGCCCTTCAAAAAGAACTTTGACGAAATGGTGCAGATCTTCAAGGAAGAAATCGCCTATGAAGGCGTTTCCGTCGTGATTCCCATTCGCGAGTGCGTGCAAACCCTGAAGCGCAAACACAAACTGGAGGCAAAATGAAGAAGGATATCATTCTCGCCGGAGTGGGGGGACAAGGCATCCTCACCATCGCCACCATCCTGGGTCAAGCCGCTCTCAATCGGGGCTGGCAACTCAAACAAGCAGAAGTGCACGGCATGAGCCAACGCGGCGGTGACGTGCAAAGCCATCTCAGACTCTCTGATGGCGAGATCTGGAGCGACCTCATCCCCATGGGTCAGGCCGATATGATCCTCTCCGTGGAGCCCATGGAAGCTCTGCGCTATCTGCCTTACCTCCATGATGAAGGCTGGATCATCACAAATTCCAAACCCTTCAAGAACATCCCGAATTACCCGGAAGAAGAAGCCGTCTATGCCCGGATCAAAGCCATCAAAAACCACATGCTTTTTGATGCCGATGAGATCGCGCAGGAAGTCAAGGCCAGAAGATCGATGAACATCGTGGTGTTGGGTGCGGCGATCGCTAAACTGGGTTTTTCCAGAGACGAAATCGAGGATAGCATCAAGGCCATCTTTGCCCGCAAGGGAGAGACCATTGTGGAACAAAACATCAATGCTCTGAATGCCGGAATAAAACTGTAAAGAAAATCACATGCATAAGAAAGCCCACGCGAACCAGCGTGGGCTTTCTCTTTGCCGTGGCAAAAGGTAATGTTTAAAAGGATTTTTCCAACAAAGCTAAATCAATCTGTTCGGCCAAAGCTTTGAGCTGGTCAGGGCTCTTGATATCGTCACCGGAAACGATCACGGAGATCTTTTCTCCCACTTTCAGAGTTATGGAACCGGATTGGGATGATTTGTCAAACTCCTGGGTTCCGGTATAGCCTTTTACGCGCACCTGTGTAGTACCGGTGGCCATTCCACCAAACATTGAGGCCAGACCACTCATCAGGCTTCCTGCTTGTCCGACAGCGCCACCCATGGTGATGGTGATGTCAAATGTAGAATTTCCTTTGCTGTAGTGCCCCACGGCTGCCACGGCGTTCGCGCTGGCAATAATAGCTCCAGCCTGGCCCAGTGAACTGGCTTCTTTGCTCTCGAAGGTGAATCCTTCGGGCTTTTCGGGAATGTGCTTCAATAAATCTTCGGCCATGATCTCGCTAATTTTGGATTGAGCGTAGTTCATCTCATCCGTAGCCTTCGCATAGTCACCCTTGGTCAAAAATGCCTTTGCCGCGTCCAGGCTTTCCAGGGCTTCTTTTTTGGCATCAGCAGCCAGAAATGACAATACGAGCAAAAGCAGCGTTGCCAAACCAATCATCTTTTTCATGATCTACTCCTTATATGATTTTGAGGAGCAACTTGGCTGAGGCAGTGATTATTGTCAAGAAAATGCACAAATGGAGTGCTCGGCCCTGTTCATCTTTGCCGAAACCGACTTTGACCATTGCTGTTATCCTGACGACTTCTTGACAATCCCCCAAAGAGTTCCTGAAGGGTGTTCGGGAACTCTTTGGGAGGTCGTTTGGAGCTTATTGGGATGAGAGCCGGTATGTCATCTGCTTATTGTTTGGAGCGCTTGTCTCAAGCTGGAGACTGTTCACCGAGACCTGACCTGTTTCCAGTAAGTTATCACATTCAATTGGTGAAAAAGTGGGCGAAATAGACATTGATCTGCTCCAAGCGCGGAATTGACAAGAAGGCCGGCATGCCATCCAA
>Ga0334884_1003477_pt1 | contig 17682 bp, 17 predicted proteins | sample GraSluR1_MG_7_FD_207215 | JGI IMG/M metagenome (GOLD analysis project Ga0334884, IMG submission 207215) | Sludge microbial communities from methane-producing bioreactor in Wageningen University, Netherlands - Granular Sludge_12_05 R1 | ecosystem: Engineered > Bioreactor > Anaerobic >...
GGAGACCATCACCCCGAGTGTGCCGGAGTGTGCCGCTCACTCCTTGCGAGCAGGAACCGTCGCGGCTTCCCGCCGGGACATCGAGAAGAACACGATCCCCATGAGAAGAAGCGCAAGCCCTATCACGATCAGCCCCGCTCCGGCCCCGGTTGCCAGCTGGGCGAGTCCAAAAGCAGCCACGGCCAAGTAGAGGTAGTTCTCCAGATTGAGAGCCTGGGCGTAGGTGACCTGCGCCGGATCCGTAGGGTTGAATCTCTCTCCGCCCAACAACTCGTCGTACGTCGAAGCGATGCCGCGCCTGTGCTCGCGAATGGTGTCCCCCGCCGATCTCGCCTCGGACATGGTATCGATGAGCTGACCCTCGGCTATGGCGTCCGATTCGATGCCGAGCGTGATCTGCTCCTCCCGCATGGCCTCGGTGAGAAAGGCGCTGTTGGAGATTCCGACGCCCGCGAAGACCGCCCCCAGAGCAACAACCGCCACACCGAGGACCGCGACTATCACACCAATCCACTTCGGTAGCCTCGCCATGATTCTCTTCCCCTTTCTTCGCCGGGTATTGCACCGCCGATGCGGCGCCAATCAAGTCCTGATAACTTCAGTGGGTATTTCCATCCCGGCCAAGAAACAAACATACCTACGCTCCGAACTTCTCCACACGCCCCGCATTGGCCAGCGCCAGCGGCATGAGGTCCACCGCCCTCATGCGCGGCCCGAGGGCACCGGTCACGCACGCGCTCTCGGAGAACCTCACCACGGCGTCAGGACGGCACACGGTCGAGTGAACCATGACCGGCACGGGGTGCCAGCTGTGAAGCTTCATGGCAGCGGGTGTGGAGTGATCCCCGGTCACGATGACCACATCGGGCTTGTTGGCCAAGAGCCGCGGGAGCAGCCTGTCGACCTCCTCGATGAGGGCCACCTTCCCGGCGAAGTCGCCGTCTTCCCCGGCGCTGTCGATCTTCTTCACGTGCACGTAGAAGAAGTCGTAGTCGCCCCAGACCCGCTCCACAGTGGCAAGCTCTTCCTCCAAGGTGTCTCCCGCCTCGAGCACCTCCATGCCCACCAAGTCGGCCACACCCTTGTACATGGGATACACGGCGATCGCGGCCGCTCCCAAACCGAATACCTCCAGGAACGGGGGCCACGACGGCTTGGACGAGAATCCCCGCAGCAGCACCATGTTGGCGGGGTGCTCAGCGGCCAAGGCCTCTTTGGCCCGGCCCACGAACTGATCCACGAGTGCAGCGGTCGACTCCGCCTCCGGGACAAGCGCCCTCACCGGAAGAGGTGGCACACCCAAGGCCTGAGGGTCGGTGTCGGTGAGCTCTTCCCGCAATCCCTCACCCCGCAACACCAGGAGGAAGCGATAGTCCTTTTCCGGCAGCACGAACACTTCGGCGGAGTCGAGATTGATACGGGAACGAAGGAGCTCACAGAGCTCAGCGTTCTTCGCGGTGGGGATTCTTCCGGCGCGGCGATCGGTCACCAGCCCGGCCTCGTCGACACTGCAGAAGTTGCCGCGGGCAGCGATGTCATGAGATGTGAGCTCGAACCCGAGTCCGGCCGCCGACAAGGCTCCCCGGCCCACTTCGTAGCGCACGGGATCGTAGCCGAACAGGGCCAAGTGCCCGGGCCCGCTTCCCGGAGCGATACCGGGGCCAATGGGCTCCTGAAGCCCACAGAGGCTCCTCGCCGCCAGCGCATCAAGGTTGGGAGTCGCCGCCGTCTCGAGTTCGGTAAGCCCGCCTTCTTCCTCGGGAATCCCGCCCAGACCGTCCATCACCAACAGGACGATCTTCGAGCCGTTCTTCTTGATGAGAGGTGCCAGGAAATCGAAATCCACGTCCGCCCTCCTTGCCGAGTGCTGAATTCCCCCCTATCGCAGGCGGGAAAGCCGTCCCTCGGCTGACAGTATTACCCCTCCCGACCGCCGTCAAGCTGAAGACCGGGGAACGATGGGCAGCGTCATGCCGTCGGCTGCCGCCACCACCTCCACGCCGGTCTCGGCACTCAATCCCTCTGCGACCTTCCACGGCTTGGCCTGGATCATCGTCATGCCGAAGTGGGTGAGCACGGCTTTGCCCGGTCTCACCGCACGGATCAACCGGGCCGCGTCGCCTGCGGAGAGATGGCGCACCCGCGAATCGGTGTGGGGAACGTATCGCACCACATTCACCACCAGCACGTCTGACCCGGCGTACGACGCAGCAAGGCCCTCGAAATAGCGCCCGTCCACCACAAAGGAGACGGATGTGCCCCGGCTCACCCCGGAAGACCCCACCGGCAAGGTCACCCCATAGGTCTCGGCCGAGTGATCGTGACGCACCGAGGTGGTGAACCTGAGACCATTCACCTCGTAGTCCTGCTGCTCCTCCAGCACCACGATCTCCCTGAGAAACCTCCGCAGATAGCGCAGGACCACGGCATGCTCGCCCTCGAGGCATTCCCGGGGAGCACAGAGGAAGCCTCGCCGCCGGATGCCACCGTGAGTCATGGCGTCGACGAGGATGTTGACGTCGTTGGAGTGATCGATGTGCGCGTGGGTGAGAATGATGCCGTCGAGAGCGGTGACGTCGAGCACGGGACGGGAACGCGCCGCCCTCACGAGGGCACCGGGACCGGGGTCAAGCATGACGCTGCGCCCATCCACCGAGACGAAGGTCCCTCCCGACCCCCGTATCTGCCTGGCCACCACATAGCGTGCGCCACCCGTGCCCAAGAACTTGAGGTAGTTGTCGCCCGCCGCCGTTTCCATGAGGGAGTCCATGAGGTCTCTGAGAGTACCACGGGGGGAGACGCCGGCGGCAAACAGGAGGAGGAGTGGGAGGAGAAGGAGAACCCCGTCACCCCGTCTGCCGAGGGAGCCGCGCCTTCGGCGCCTTCGGGGACCTGCCGGCCGAACCACCCGGCGCGGGCAACATGCCGGTGCTCGCTCCCCGACTTCCCGTTGAAGCGACGGCGCACGCTACCCCCACAGCCCACACTCCGCGCTCATGCCGCCGGCGGAGGTCCGAAGCGGGTAGAATGTCCAAGGGCAACTTACCGAGAGTTCCCCTTTTTGGCTCAAGAAGGAAGGTGCTCATGATAGAAGTGGAACTCATCGCCGGTCTCGAAGACGTACTCAACCCGCGGGAACGCCGCCCTACTCCAGAGTATCGTCCGGGTATGACGGTCCGCGACGTACTCGAGGAACTCGCAATCGACCGCAAGTCGATCGTGGTGGCACTGGTGAACGGACGAGTCGCAACGCTCGATTCCGAACTCGCCGACGGCGACAGGGTGAGGCTCATCCCACCGCTCGGCGGTGGCTGATGCTGAGTCCGCGTGCCGGCGGCATCGCTTGGTGATTCAGTCAAGAGGACGAGGAACACGGCGTGATCGAAGTGAACCTCTACGCAGGCCTCGAGCTCAGGTCGAAGTCGAGAGCGAGGACCAATCCGGTGGCCGACAGGCCCGGCCTCACGCTCGAAGAGGCGATCGACTCGCTGGGCATCCCCCAGGGCGCCGTTGCCATCGCCTTGGTCAACGGCCACCAAGCCCGCTTGGACACGGAACTCCATGACGGCGACCGGGTGGCCCTGTTCCCTCCCGTCGGCGGAGGCTGATGGCTCCCCACAAGGCCATTCCGGGGGGGGGTCGCTTCCGCCCGCCACCAGACTGACACTGCAGAAGGAGACCGCGGGGTGGTCCACACAACGTCTCTTGTGCCCGCACAACATCTCTCATCGACTCTCTCGGGCAGCGTGAACGCCTCTTACCTATCATGCGGATGGATGTACAGACGTTGTATCGATCGCGGAACTCAAATCTGACAAGACCTGCAGATTCGACAGAAGCAGAGTCGACACCACGCGAAATGGCGCTCGGATAAGCGCAAGGAGAGATCGACCCGAGTCGCACATCCGACTGCGCCGTTCCCGCACGAGCAGCGGCACCCGTATCCAGCTTCCACTTCATCTACATGGGCGACGTCTGGCGATACGACGGCACCACCAACGATGCCGGCTTCTTCAATGGGGGCACGGGCGCTGCCGTGCGGGATCCCGCTTGGTCACTCGACGACCGGGGGCAGGCGTGGGTGGGCGAAAGCTTTTAGGCCGGGTTCTTCTACTCCGACGCCATCTTCACGGAGACCACCTCGGCCGGGGGGGTGATGAACTACCACTCCTTCCCGAACGCCATCTCCATCTCGTTGGCCCCTGACGCGACCAAGGCCTTGGTGGAGTACCCGCAGGGCAACGGCACCACGGAGCTGTATGACATCGGCCCGGCCGTTCCCTCCTCACAGTACTTCGCCAACGTGGTGAACGGCTCTTTGACGATGTCGACCCCGCCGACTGGCAGGCCCCCTACGCTCCCTACTACCACGCCATCGTCGCCCTTCGTTCGAACGGCCTCATAAGCGGCTATGGCAATAACCTGTTCGGCCCCATGGACCCGGTCAAACGGGCTCAGTTCGCCAAGATGATCGTGAACGCGCTGTATCTTCAGGTGTGGGAGGGCATGCCCCTCCCCGATGTCTGGGACCTGGGCCCGAACAACCCGAACGATCTCTATCCCCATGAATACGTCGCGGCCGCGTACCACAACGACATCACCAAGGGCACCGGCCCCCACTCCTTCAGCCCCTGGGCCAACATCACCCGCGCGCAGGTCATGACCATGATCGTGGGGGCGGCGCAGAAGTTCGCTCGCTACGCCATCCAGCCCGTGCCGGCAGGGTTCAAAGGTTTCCTGCCCGGCTGGTTCACGGCCGATCACACCCACGGGACCAACGGCCGGCTCGCCGAATGGAACAACCTACTCATGGGAATCGACTTGCAGGGGTGGGATCCATGGCAGCCGGCCACCCGCGGAGAGGTCGCACAGATGCTCTACAACCTGATGAAGGAGCGGGGCCCCGAGGTGTGCCTGACCCTCTTCTAGCCCCGCTTACATCACGTACCGTACGCCGGCCGCAGGGTGCCTCTGAACGCCAGGCCGGGGACTGGACCACAGCCTCGTCCCCCGGCTCAAGTCCTGCGTGTCCGCGCCGGCCCGCACAACCCGTGAGCGTGTCGTACCAGGCCTTCCGTTCCGACTATGAGGGCCAGCTCTCGCCACGTGCCGCCCTCACCTTCAAGAAGTTATTCCTTCCTCAGCTCCCTGTTCTTTGTCAGTGCCGTCAGTGCCCGTCTCTCCCGCCTCTTCCGCGCCATGGTTCTCGAGAGAAGGCGACGGCACCGGACCCGGCTCTGGACCCGGCGTTGCGGGAGTGGGCGTGCTGGGAGGTTGGGGAGGTTGAGGAGGTGACGAAATCGCGGACGGGGGTGGCGCCGGTGCAGGTGGTGCCGCTGAGGATGCCGCCGGTGAGAGTGACATCGGCTCAGCCACCGGGGATGCCTCTCCAGACATGGGTGCCGGCCCGGAGTGTTGCGCGTCGACGGGCTGTGGTGCAGATGCCGGCGCGGAAGAGGGAGCGTAGGGTTGTCCCGGCATCGGGGTCGCCGGGGTCGCTGAAGGGTATTGGGGCGGCTGCGGGGCTCCCGGGTAGTAGGTTTGCCCGGGTGGCGGTGCCGATGCGTCGACGCGACCCCTGTCTCTCAGCCACACGACGATCGCCACGTAGGTCGCGCCAAACCCGGCCAGCCACACGATGCCGGTGACGATCCAACCCGCCCAGGGCACAATCCGGAGCACGGAAAGCACGAGGACGCCCACCACGGTGGTCAGCATGAGGTTGTGCCTTCGCGAGGACCCGGCCATCAGCTTGTCACCGAGCCAAGCTCCGATTGCGATGAAGGCGAAGAGGGACAACAAGGGCAGCACCACGGCCAGCCAGGGGATCACCACCAGAATCCCCACTATGGTGACAATGAAGACCACCGTGATGACGGGCACGAAGAAGACCACACCGAGGAAGCCCCAGCCGAGAGACGGGAAGAAGCTGCGGTCAAGCCTCCGTCTCACTCCCAACAACTGGCGGGGCATGACTCCCGCCACGAACAGCGCAATGGCGAGGAAGAACACGGTCCACGCAGCCCAGCCGATGGCTCCACCCACGCTGTAGGGTGACACGAAGGGCTGCACGAGCCCCACTGAAGCCACATCCCCAATCGAATTCAGGTTAACCCCGATCATCGGACCCTCCACATGTGAGCCGGCCTCCTGATGAACCTGCCCTCCCACCGCAACCACAGTGGTATCGCCTTCGGCTCCCTGACTCTGCCGTCCCACGTGGGCACCGCGACGAATGTAGGCATCTCCTGCAACGACGACGACGAGCTCGGTCACCACACCATCGATGATGGCGTCGCCGCCTACGGCCACCACAGCTTGAACAGCGTCATCCGGACCGACATATACATCGCTGCCGACCCGCACAACAACCTCATCGGTGAGCACCTGAACCGGGGAACCCGTGTCCTGCGCGACTCCCGAGACGGGCCACACCGCCGAGATGGCGAGGAGCACCGCCAAGAGAACGGCAACCCCCCAGGCGCAACGCGAGGCCCGAATGCCTCGTGCCATCATGATCCCTCCTCATCAAGATGCCCAAACGGAAGACCACGGCGGGGGGGGGGGGGCCCGGCCCCCCGCCCCCCCCCCCCCCCCCCCCACCAAAAGAAAACCCTGAAGTGGACCTGGTTGTGACTCCGTCTCCCTCCGTTCTGAGAAGCCCAAGCTTCTCTTCCGGCCCTTTGCTACCAGACGAAACCGGCTGCAGCAGCACGAGCTCGGTAGTCCGCTTCGAAGCCCTGAAGCCGGGACACGTAGGCCTCGTACCCGGGAACGTTGCGGCCATAGTACACGGCGGCGAAGCCGCGCCAGTCGTATGGAGGTCCGGAGAGTACCTTCAGGTAGTGGCCGTCCCGGCCCACCTTGAGGTACCGCCCGAAAGCCATCATTCCCACGTCGGCAGACGGGAACCGGTACCAGTCCTTACCGGCGACCCACACCCGGCCATGTGACAACTCACCCCAACGGGTGTCCGCCCCGTGGTAGCGCATGCAACCGAAGTTGTTCTCCCACACGAGTTGCCCGCCCAGTCTCGGGTGCCCGAGCGAGGTCTCGGCAGCAAGGATCACCAGCTGGGGAAGCACGTCGATGCCGTACCAGCGCCACCCGTTGACAACCATGGCTCCACTGATAGGGCTTTGCCTGGGCTTGAAGAACTCCCGGTCCAGGAATTCCGCCGTGCTCATCCCCGAGGCCGAAGCCGGAACGGCCGTGAGCGGCACCACAAGGACGGCCAAGACAATCGTTACCACCACTGCCATGCACGTACGCTTCACACATACACCTCCACAATATGGCCCAATGGGTTTCGGAGGCAGAGCAGGCTGCGGCAGGGCAGGGCTCTTGGCCTGCTTCGCAAGGAGAGATCGACCCGAGTCGCACGCCATTCGGCGATGACACACGCAGGTAGGCCCTCTGGGAAAGGATGAGCCGGAATCGACCGGCCTGAGGTTGGATGGCGCCTCTTGTGTGACGCTTCGGAGGCGACAACCGCCGAAGGCCTACAGCGCGGAGGGGTCAGAAGGGAGGCGGGTACTTGCCTTCCACTGATTCAGTTGTGACGGTCTCGCGAATTGCCTTGGGCTACACGCCCCTAGGGGCCGAGCCCTCTGCCTCTTTCTTGACGTGGATACACGAACGCGGCCCATGGTAGCACACCCGCACCACTAATGCATGGCCAAACCCACTAATCCCGCCGAGCACCGGCCTCACTTACGGGTCTGCAGACAACAACCATGCAGAACGACACCTTTTTCGTCTGCCGGAAGAATCACAACCACCGGATATCGACAACCCGCCCGCCACAAGCCAAGCGCCCCCGCCGCTACCAGCCGAGAGCTCCGCGCAGGTTCAGCATCATCTGTGCCACCTGTTCGCGAAGCACCGGTGCACCCATGTCGGCGGCGGCCAGGTCGATACCCGTCTGGTCGAGCAACCCATTGGCGAGGGCCACGTAGAGGGCGTCCTTGACCACCCGGGTAGCCCTCACCGCCTCCACACCGGGGTCGCTGCCGCTCGGGCTCGATAGTTCTTCCCCTCCGGCACGCACCGCGATCACCACCAGCTGCCCGAGTGTCACCTCCTCGTCAGGGAGGAACCGGGGAGGCGAGTCGGTGGTTCCGGTCATGATGCCCTTCGCATTGACGACGCCTACGTAGTCGGCGCGATCGGCTCCCGGCTCCCTCTCCACGTCGGCGAACTCGGCTTGGCCCGCCTCGGTGAGTGACCACTTCATCGTCTTGACGATGACCTCGGCCATCTCGCCCCGGGTCACGGCCTCTTCGGGGCCGAAGGCTGACTCTGTCATCCCGCTCATGATGCCCAGCAGGACCACCTTCTCAACGGTCTCGTGGTAGGGGTGCTCCGGAGGCACATCGGTGAAGACGGGAACCTCGGGCTCGGGTGCCACTATGCCGAGGAGCCCTCGAATCACCAAGGCGTACACGAGAACCACACCCCCCGCGAAACCGAGCACCACCAGCACCCGCCAGAACCAGCGCATCACCACACCCCATCCCCTTTCCGTCCGTACCAACGCCGCCCTACCACGGCTGCGTCTCCCGCAGCGGGCGGCCGGCTACCTCGAGAGTACGCCTTTCCCCCGGCTATCCCCGCCTCACAGGCGCACCAATCCTCTCCATGCCTGCCTCCCCATGGCTTATAGCATAACTCCGCCCCACACGACCTCGCTCTTACCGGGGGGCCGGTGTGCACTTACGCAACTTCCACAACTGCTCGCCGGGCCAGCGGCGGAACCACTCCCGGTCCTTTGAATCGATGTAGGTGCTCTTCGCGTCTTCGGGGGCACGTATCTCGATGAGATCCTCAACGATGAAACCAGAACGGCGAAAGAGCCGTATCCAATCACCGTACGGAAGCATGAAGTTCACATACTCCCCGTCGGAAGCCTCGTGCATGCCGAAGTAGTCGCGCACCAACACCGGGCCGGGCATCTCCTCCTCGTCGCCGGTACAGAGCCAGCATATGGGGGTGTCACCGTTGAAGACGAACACTCCCCCCGGTCGGAGCACCCGCGCGGCCTCAGGAACTGTCAGGTGCGGGTCGGCGAAGCTCATGCCGCCCCAGTCACAGAAGACGAGGTCGAAGCTCTCGTCCTCGAACGGCAGCCTCTCGGCACTCACGTGGACGAGCGGGAAGGAGAAGCCGGCTGCCTTGACCGCCTTGCGGGCATGCTCGAGTTGGCGCTCGGAAAGATCGAGTCCCACTGGGCGGGCACCGAGACGGGCCAGGGCGATCGACCACTGGGCGGCTCCACATCCCAACTCCAAGACATCCCGGCCGTGAACATCGCCAAGAACCTGGAGCTCAGCCTCCGGGATCTGCCACACCCCCCAGGCCAACCCCCCATGCACGTCGAGAAAGGGACCGTTCCTCCCCTGATACCCATCACTGTCCCTGTTCCAGGAGGCGCGATTGAGCTCCGCGTACGACGGCAGGCCGAGAGACTCCTGATTTCTCTTACGAGCCATATTCACCTCACCAAGGAGACAGGCGCAATGTTTCCGGACACACGCCCCGGTTTCAGGGATAATCATTCAAGTATGACATCAACAGAGCCAGCCGCACCAACACCCACCGGCGAGACGGATGTCCCCGTCCGCCCACCGGGGTCTCCACTGCACGGCCTCACCGAAGCCGAGGTGGTGCAACGCCGGGCCGCGGGTCTCGGCAACCACTCGCCGCTCAAGACAAGCCGCTCCTACGGGCGCATCCTCCTCGACAACGTCTTCAATTTCATCAACAACGTCCTGTTCGCCCTGGGCATTACTCTCGTCGCACTGGGCCGCTACCTCGACGCCCTCATCTCCGTGGGAGTAGTGGTGGCAAACTCCATCGTCGGCGTGGTGCAGGAGACACGGGCGAAGCGCACGCTTGACCGCATCGCCATCCTTACCCGGCCCAAGGCCACGGTGGTGCGGGAGGGGCGAGAGCAAGAGATCGATCCCAGCGACATCGTACAGGGCGACACCCTCTTCGCACATTCCGGCGACCAGATCGTGGTAGACGGACCCATGCTGGGCGAAGGCTTCATGGAGATGGACGAATCGCTCCTGACCGGTGAGTCCGACCTCGTGCGCAAGGAGCCCGGCGACATGCTGTTGTCGGGCTCGTTCGTAGTGAACGGGAGCGGCCACTACCTGGCCGAAAAGGTGGGCGTGGAAAGCTTCGCCAACCGTATCACGGCCGGTGCCCAGGCCTTCCGCCGGGTACTCACCCCTCTGCAACGACGCGTCCATCTGGTGGTGCGGTCACTCCTGCTCGTCGTCGTGTACTTTGAGATCCTGGTGATCGTGAAGTCCCTGGTCGACAACATCCCCTTCGTGGAGGGGGTGCGGATGTCGACGGTCATCGTGGGGCTCATACCCAACGGTCTCATCCTCTCCATCGCCGTGGCCTACGCGCTGGGGGCGGTGCGCATGGCCGGCAAGGGCGCCCTCATCCAGCAGGCGAATTCGGTGGAGTCGCTCAGCAATGTCGATGTGCTCTGCACCGACAAGACCGGCACGCTCACCTCCAACAACATCCGCTTCCACGACCTCGAGCCACTTGAGCTTCCCGAAGAGGAGCTCACGCAGGCTCTCGCCGACTACGCCGTGAACTCAGGCAGCAAGAATCGCACGAGCGAAGCTCTGAGCGAGGCCTTCGGCGGCCGCGAGCGGACGGTGGAAGACGAGATACTGTTCTCATCGGCCCGTAAGTGGGGCGCCGTGTCATTCGCCGGGCCTGAGCGGCAAGGCACCTTTGTGCTCGGTGCCCCCGAAACTGTCGTCCCTCTGCTGGCACCCAACGCATCCACGGGCACAAAGGCCCCTGAGTGGGCCTCCCACGGGTACCGGGTGCTCATGTTCGCCTACGCTCCGGAGCCCGCTCCCCTCCACGACGAGACCGGCGACATCGTACCTCCCTCAGACCTTCGTCCTGGTGGGGTCGTGTGTCTGAGCGACGAACTGCGCCCGCAGGTAGAGGAGACGCTCGATGGTTTCCGCGCGGCGGGAGTCGAGATCAAGGTCATCTCCGGCGATAACCCCCAGACGGTGGCCGCTCTCGCCAAACAGGCGGGCTTCGCCACCGACCTCAAGGTGCTCTCCGGAGCGGAGATCGAGTCCATGGAACCGGCCCACCTGGCCGACGCCGCCGAGGAGGCCACGGTGTTCGGTCGGGTAACGCCCGACCAGAAGGAAGCACTGGTCGAAGCATTACGCTCCCGGGGCTACTACGTGGCGATGATCGGCGACGGCGTGAACGACGTCATCTCACTCAAGAAGGCCCACGTGGGCATTGCCATGCAGGGCGGCACGCAGGCCGCCCGCGGTGTGGCCGACATGATCCTCCTGGGCGACTCCTTCGGCGCCCTCCCCTACGCCTTCAAAGAGGGCCAGCGCATCGTGAACGGCATGCTCGACATACTCCGCATCTTCATGGTACGCATACTGTTCAAGAGCCTCCTCATCGCCTCCACCGCCGGCATGATGGGCTTCCCCTTCGCCCCCCGGCAGTCGTCACTTCTCTCCTTCCTGGCGGCCGGCATCCCCGCCGTGGCGCTCGCCTATTGGGCACCCTCGGGTACCGGCGGCCAAGGCCATCTGTTCCGCAAGCTCTTCCACTTCGCCGTCCCGGCCACGCTGGTACTCAGCCTCATGGCCCTCGGCGTCTACGTGGGCTACCTCTACCCGGGCATGAACAGCTACCTGGCCGACAACCCGGCGGCCACCTCCGCCGAGGCCTTCGCCCAGGTTCTTCCCGTCGCTCAGACCGCCACCACCGCGTTCGCCATTCTCTGCAGCCTGTTGCTGCTCCCGTTCGCCGTTCCTCCCACCGAATTCTTCGCCGGCGGCGCACGCCTGCGGGGCGACTGGCGGCCCACGATTCTCGCCGGGGGTCTCACCGGCCTGTTCGCCCTCATCGCCCTCGTACCTCTCGGCCGAACCCTCTTCGACCTCTACCCCTTGCCATTCGTCCACTATCTTCTCCTTGGCGGCTTGACCGCGCTGTGGGCCCTCATCACTCGCAGCATCTGGCGTGGGCGCCTCTTGGAACGCTTCTTCGGGCTCTGGCATGATGGTGAGGATGAGAGTGAGGTTGAGAAGGGTGCCACCGTCGAGTTGCGCCACACGACCGCGCAGGTGGCTTCCCCACGTGACACCGCCCTGCAGGAACCCGCAACCCCACGGCACCCGGCAACCCCACCGGCACCCGGAGCGGTGGCACCTGTGGCAAGTCCCGAGGAAGGGAGGACATCGTGACGCCTCCCAGAAGCAGCTCGACTCCACTCACCGAAGACGATTACTTGGCCTTCCCGCGCGTGCCGGCCGATCATCGGTTCACGTACGGCCCCGACCCGCAACAGTTCGCCGACCTTTACCTGCCCCGCCGCCACGCGCCGGTCACGGAGGAGCGGGTGCCTCTCTCGGTAGAGCAGGCGCCGGTCACGGAAGGGCAGTCTCTTGCCGGAGGGCGGACGCCGGTCATGGTGATGATCCACGGCGGCTGCTGGGAGGCCGAGTACGGCCTGGAGCCCATGGGTGCCCTCTGCTCTGCCTTCCGGGATGAGGGGTTCGCCGTTCTCAGTCTGGAGTATCGCCGCTTGGGGAGCGGGGGAGAATGGCCCGCCATCTTCCAGGATACAGCCGCCGGTGCCGACCTCCTCCACGACATAGCCGCCGATCACTCGCTCGATCTCGAGCGCGTGATCGCCACAGGGCACTCCGCCGGAGGCCACTTGGCCCTGTGGCTCGCCGCCCGGCACCGCCTGCCTGCCGACGCCGTCCTCTCTTCCGCCGGAGCCCTGATGATCCACGGAGTCCTCGCCCTCGCGCCCATACCCGACCTCGCCGAGGGCGTGCGACTCAATGTGTGCGAGAGCGGTTGCCGCGACATCGTGGGAGGACTCCCTGATGAAGTACCGGAGCGCTATCGTCTCGCCTCTCCCAGAGAACTACTGCCGCTGGGTGTCTCACAACGCCATATCGTGGGGCAGCTCGATGAGGTGGTGAGCGCAGGGTACGTGAGCAGGTTCGTGGCGACGGCGGCACAGATGGGCGACGACGCCCGCCTGCTCATACTCCCAGGGGCGGCTCACTTCGATATCGTGGCCCCGCACTCGTTCGCCTGGCCCACCGTTCGCGACGCCGCCCTGGGGATGCTGCCGGAAACCTAGCCTGTGCTCCGGTGGGAGCGGGTGACGCCCGCCCCCGTGGACGGGGATATCAGCGCCGATCTGTCTTGGCCGGCGGGCGTCCTTCCTTGCGGCGGGCCACAAGGTCCAAGCCCACCACGAGCAGAAGCCCGGCGAGTGCAAGGAGCACCGCCCACACTATCTCCGCATTGAAGACTCCATCCACGAGAAGCGGAGGCAGCACGTTCACCTCTTCTGCAGGGAGCGGCACCCCCGAAGCGCCGGGTGTCAAAGCAGGCACCTCCTTCCAGGGCCAGATCTTCCGCAGGCTGCCGATGAGAAGGCCGATGAGCACGGCGACCGTGGGGTCGCGAAAACGACGAAAGAGCCAGCCGAGCAATTGGGCGAAGCTCACGATGCCCACCAGTCCCCCGAGGACGAGCACCGCGAGTACCGCCACGTTCCGCTCGTTGACGGCGGCCAGCACGTATTCGTACTTGCCGAGCAGCACCAAGATGAACGCCCCGGAGATTCCGGGAAGGATCATGGCGCACACGGCGACCACTCCGCTCAAGAAGATGAACCACAAGGCTTCGGGCGTCTGAGCAGGCACGGCTCCCACCAAGAAGAAGGCGCCCACGGCGCCTGCTGCACAGGCAGCAGCCAGCCGAAAGTCCCATCGCGAGACCCTCCGGGCCACGACCACCACCGAGGCGAGCACCAGCCCGAAGAAGAAGCTCCACACGAGCACCGGCCGGTTCTCCAGCAGCCACGAGAGCACGCGGGCCAGGGTGAACACGGCGAACAGGATGCCCGCAAGCACTGCGGCCAAAAAGGGCACGTCGGCAACGGAGAACGCCTCCCGCAGGTGGCCCCGCACCAGCGGCCGCCAGAAGGCCGGACGCACCACCATGCGGATGTTGGCTATGAGCTCCTCGTAGATGCCGAGGATGAAGGCCATGGTCCCCCCGGACACTCCCGGCACCACATCGGCCGAACCCATGGCACATCCCCGCGCCACGAGTGCCACATAACCCGAGAACGACCGCGGGGGCACCGAGCCAACGGCTCCGCGCTCCTCCGGCTCGGCGGGATCCGGGCCCCCCGAAGACCCCGGCATACTCTCTTCGCTGTCACTCATCGCATTCAACCCCACCATTCTAGCCGGAAGCCTTCGCTGCGGTTGCAGGCTTCAAGAGTTTCTGCGCGAGAAGAGTGTAGGGATCTCACGCTCGGGGAATGCTAAGACGGCTATGGCAAACAGGCTTGCTCACGAAATCAGTCCCTACCTCCTCCAGCACGCGCACAATCCGGTGGATTGGTATCCCTGGGGAGAAGAGGCCTTCCGCACGGCCCGGGAAGAGAACAAGCCCATCTTCCTCAGCGTGGGCTACGCCGCCTGCCATTGGTGCCACGTCATGGCACACGAGTCCTTCGAGGATGAAGACACAGCCGCGCTCCTGAATGAACACTACGTATGCGTGAAGGTCGACCGCGAGGAACGTCCCGACGTCGACTCCGTCTACATGCAGGCCGTCGTAGCCATGACCCAGCACGGTGGTTGGCCCATGAGCGTATGGATGACGCCCGCGGGCGAACCCTTCTACGCCGGCACCTATTTCCCGCCCACCCCGCGCTACGGCATGCCCTCCTTCCGGCACGTACTCACCCGGCTGGCGACAGCCTGGCGCGAGCAGCCCGAAGTACTCCGCCGCTCCACCGATGAGTTGGTGGAGTACCTCCGCCGGGAGGAGCAACCACCCGCTCCGGGTGGTCTCCCTGACGCGTCCACGGCGGCTCAGGCGCTCGCCGCACTCGACCATCAGTTCGATTGGGAACACGGCGGCTGGGGCCACGCGCCCAAGTTCCCGCAGGCAATGGTCATCGATGCGCTTCTCGCCCACCACGTGCGTACCGGAGCCACCGCCGCGCTCGCCCTGGCCGAGCGAACGCTCACGATGATGGCTGAAGGCGGCATCTACGATCACCTCGGGGGCGGCTTCCACCGCTACTCCGTCGACGAACTCTGGCTGATACCCCATTTCGAAAAGATGCTCTACGACAACGCCCAGCTGGCCCGGACGTACGTGCACGCCTGGCAGGTCACGGGGAAGGACGCCTACCGCCGAGTAGCCGAGGAAACCCTCGACTACCTGCTCACCCGCATGCGCGACCCAGCGGGAGGCTTCTTCAGCTCAGAGGACGCCGATACCGAAGGCATGGAAGGTAGATACTACGTATGGACGCAGGCTGAGGTGGAGGAGGTATTGCGCAACCACCTGGGTGATGAGGTCCCCCCCGAGGTACGCGACCCGGAACTCTTCTTCGCTGTATACGGCGTCACCGACGCCGGCAACTTCGAGAGTACCAATGTACTTCATGTCGCCCGTCAGCCGGCTGAGGTGGCTCTGGAGGCGGGCATCCCGGAGGCGGCGCTCGCCGCCGGGCTCGCGGCCGCCCGCCGCGCCCTCCGAGCCGCGCGCGAGCGCCGGGTACCCCCCGGCGTGGACTACAAGGTGCTCGCCTCCTGGAACGGGTTGGCACTCGCCGCCTTCGCGGAGGCCGCCACGGCATTCGGACGCGACGACTACCTTCAAGCCGCCAGGATGAATGGGGGCTTCCTGCTCACGAGCATGCTCAACCCCGAGGGCCGGCTCCTCCGCTCCTTCGCCAAAGGACAGGCGCAGCTACCCGGCTTCCTGGAGGATTACGCCTGCGTGGCGGAAGGCCTACTTGCACTCTACGAAGCCGATTTCGATGAGCGCTGGTTTCTCGGCGCCCGTTCCCTGGCCAATGCCATCATCACCCACTTCCGCGCCCCCCAGGGAGGCTTCTTCGACACGGCCGACGACCACGAAGAGCTGCTCGTTCGACCGCGGGACCTCCAGGACAACGCCGTACCCTCCGGCAACGCAATGGCGGCGACCGTCCTGTTCAGGCTCGCTCGCCTCACGGGAGACGACCACTACACTGAGGCAGCTGAGGCAGCCCTCTCCGCGGTGACCGACCTGTTGCCCCTCCACCCCACCGCCTTCGGCCGCTGGTTGGCCGGCCTGGAATTCACTCTGGCCGAACCGGTGGAGGTTGCGGTCGCCGGGCCGAAAGGATGCAGAACGACCGGTGAACTCCTCAAGGCCGCCACACGAGGTTTTCGCCCCGGCCGGGTAGTGGCCTATAGAGACACGACGGTCGGCCAACCCTCCACCGGCGCGGCCGACACGGTAGTCACGGAGGTCGACGGCGGCAAAGACGAGGGCGCGAGGGCCATCCCGCTTCTCGAAGGAAGACATCCCCCGGAAGGGGGAGCGGCTGCCTGGGTATGCCGCTCCTCCTCCTGCCGCGCCCCGGTCACAAGCGCAGAGGAGCTTTCGGCCGAGATGCCGGGCGGGTGAAACACCGGAGCCCCGAGGACGTTGGCGCCATGGAAGCTTGAGCGGCGGGGTTTCGTGCCGCGGGGAGGAGCTCCGGGCCGAGCCAAGGGGAGCTCACCCGCTCGATCAAGAGATGAATCCGACCGCAGGAGGGAACAATGAGCACACGTCGGAGTATCACGTTCCTCAGCAAGGGTCTGCGCTGTGCAGGCTGGTACTACGTTCCCGACGGAGTCCAGGGGGGAGAGAAGGCCCCCGCAGTCATCCTCGGCCACGGGTTTGGGGGCATCAAGGAGATGATCCTCGACAGCTACGCGGGAGCTTTTGCAGACGCCGGGTTTGTCACCCTGGCCTTTGACTACCGATTCACCGGCGAGAGTGAGGGAGAACCACGCGATCAGCAACTCCCTTGGGACAACCAGGAGGACTACCGCAACGCAATAAGCTGGATCGGCACTCAACCTGAAGTAGACCCTGAGCGAATAGCCATATGGGGCACCTCCTACTCGGGCACCCACGTGATTCAAGTGGCTGCCTTCGATCAACGGGTCAAGGCCGTCATCTGCCAAGCCAACGGCACCCTGGGCTCGCTCGACGCCTTCACCGCCCTCATGGGCCGCGAGGTGATGGAGGGCTACAAAGCAATGTTGCTGGCCGATCGCATTCGTCGTTACGAGACCGGCGAAGAGGCCACCTACATCCCCTTCGTGTCCCCGCCCGGACAACCCTGCGCCGTCCAGATGGAGGGAGCATACGAGTTCTTCACGGGTCTGCAGTCCACCGTCTGCCCCGGCTGGACCAACCGTACCACCATGGAGACCCTCGAGAAGATGATGGAAGGAGACCTCTCGTTGGCCCGCACCCTCGTCTCGCCGACTCCCATCCTCGTCGTGCTGTGCGAAAAGGATGAAATGGTACCAGTCGACCTCGCCCACAGATTCATTGCCACCATGGGAGAGCCCAAGGAGATATTCTCCATCCCCTGCACCCACTTGGAGATCTACCACGCCGAGCCCTTCCTCTCGCAGGCGCTCGAGGCCGAAACAGCCTTCTTGAAGAGATACCTCGTCTGATCACGAGCCGCGTTCAGGCACGGGGCGCAATCGGCTCTCGCGGGGAGGGAAGACGGGGGCGGAGCAAGAGATGGTCCTGCCGGCCGTGTCTGTGTGGGGC
>Ga0334884_1003486_pt1 | contig 17642 bp, 17 predicted proteins | sample GraSluR1_MG_7_FD_207215 | JGI IMG/M metagenome (GOLD analysis project Ga0334884, IMG submission 207215) | Sludge microbial communities from methane-producing bioreactor in Wageningen University, Netherlands - Granular Sludge_12_05 R1 | ecosystem: Engineered > Bioreactor > Anaerobic >...
TCACACCCCTGTTGGCGATTACCGCTCCCGAAAATACTGCATTGCGAAACTCCTCGCGGGCAACCACCTGCGAGCACGAGAAGGTGAAAAGGATTCCTCCACGATTCAGCTTGCGGAACGCAGCGGCATTGAGTCGCTTATATGCCTGCAAAGCATTTTTGAGCGCAGGCTTATGCTTGGCAAAGGCGGGGGGATCCAGCACAATTACATCGTAGATTTCTTTGTCATCCCTCAGAAAATCAAATACATCGACACTAATTGCCCTGTGATTGGAGTCTTTCCCAAAGTTGATCTCCATGTTTATTTCGGTAAGGTCGATGGCCTTTTCGGAGCTGTCGATGCTAACAATACTTTTGGCTCCACCACGGGCTGCGTATACCGAGAATCCGCCTGTGTAGCAAAATGCATTGAGCACTTTGGCATTCTTGCAGTATTTGGAGAGCAGCTGTCTGTTCTCCCGCTGATCGACGAAGAAACCTGTTTTTTGCCCATCCTTCCACGAAACCAAGAATCTATTGCCATTCTCCATCAATTCACACTCCTCAGGAATCCCTGCGATATATCCATCCTCAGCAGAAATTGGTGATTTATAGGATATTGTACCCGAACTCTTATCGTAAACCGAGGTTACTTTGCCCCCCATTATTTCCAGCACAAGCTGAGCGAATAGTTCCCGAAGCCGATACATGCCAAGGCTGTGAGCCTGCATCACCGCTGTTTTTCCGTAAATATCGATAATCAAGCCTGGAAGGCCATCGCCCTCGCCATGTACTAGCCTAAAGATATTTGTTGAATCGGAAGGGTAAAACCCTAAACCTTTACGTAGGGTCAATGCTTGCTGAAGCTTTGCTTTCCAGAAATGGGAGTTTATCTCTTGTTTTACGAAGCTAACAACTCGAACCGAGATGGAGCTGGGCTGGAAATGACCAATAGCGAGAAAGTTATCTCTGCTATCGACAACTTCAACCAGATCACCCTCAGCGGGTTCCCCGTTGATACGCTTAATGGCTCCTGAAAATATCCAGGGATGGTATCTCTGTAACGACTGCTCTTTTCCTGGCTTAAGGGTTAATATAGCGTTGCTCATTTTCTAATCTTACTGGTAATTAATTTAACGTATATCTCGCGGCAAACCCAGGCATCGATGGCAGCGTAGTGCTGCTGTGCTTCGGAAAGGGTTGGCGCATTCCAGTTGGATAGCTGTTGCGATTTGGAAACTTTCTTTCCCAGCACAATGGCTGCCATTTTCCGAACGCTTAGCTCCTCAATGCCATATTGCGGGACAATACTCTGAAGATCGATAAAGCCCTCTGGAGTAAACTTTTTAATTTTTTGGAGCGATTTTAAATCATCGCGAATAGCTGCTCCAATCTTCAAAATTTTGGGATCCTGCAGAAAATTTAATAAGGGTTTAGGGATTCCGGTATGCATAAGTCTTATGAGCAGAGCAAGATTAGAGTTTGACAACTGAAGTAAAGCAATGCTGTTCAGTTCGCCTTTGCGAAAGGTTGGCTTGGTTTCAGTATCGAATCCTAAAATCTTTTGGGAAATTAACTGGGGCAACCAATGTTCAAACTCTTCCTCTGATGAGACCACGACGATCTTTCCGTTGAATTCAACCTTTGGGAGCGCGGTTACCTCCTCCTTGCTGATACTATTTGAGAATAAACTACTCATCTTCCCTGTAATCGCTTTGACGCTTTGAAATTATCCATTCACTGGTATCGATATCCTTTTCGTGTGTTTGATTTTCTTCGACATCCTTCTCAATATCAATGCCAGAAAACTGGAGAATATGGATTGCCCTGATGGCATTGGCCAACCGAATTCCCCAGAACTCCTGAAAATTCAGGGTGCATTCCCAGAGCGCATCGTTCATCTCCTCAACCTGCCCTTTGTGGTACAGCATAGTAAAATCCTTCAAATCTTGATAAATATCAGAAAGGTACTCGGCAATGCTGGCCGAGAATTGTTCATCGGTCTCGGAAATCCGTGAATCGAACACCTCGGGGAAAGCATCGTGCTCTCCCAGAAGGTCTTTGATCTTTAGGTTGAGAGCAATGTAGTACTCCTCGGTTACGTGCTTTTTGTTTCCCTCCTCATAAACAGGTTCGGTTTTCGGAAGTAGTGAAGCCTTATAGTAGAGCAAAGGTAATAAGCTGCTCATTACCCTAACAAAATCCTTGCGCTTGTAATTGCTAATATTCTCAAGGAAAGCGCAGTACTCCTTTGCTACAGTAACAAACTCCACTACAGAACGGCTAAATACTATTTCGTTAATGCTATTCTCCATATTAAATATTGAATTTCAAAGTTTAACCTCTTTTTTTCTATCCCTCCGCATCAAAAAACAGCTTATAGTAATTCAATCCCTTATCGTGATCGAAACCTCTCTCAACCCTATCGCGCCCACCATGAATGTAGAGGTGAAAATTCTTGTCGAGTTTTATTACGCTCTTGAAAACCTTCTTTGCCTGCTTGGCAGCATCGATTGAAATGGTGAACGAATCCTTGAGGTTACAGCCTAACTCATTCTGATACTCATCTTTATACTCTCGGAATGCTTCCACAACCTCTGGTTTGTGGATCACCCTTTCCTCAAATTCTTCCTGATCGAATGTGTCGGTTTTTGCAAAGTAATCGCGGGTTTTATTGAGCAGTGTAACCTGCTCAGCCCTATCGATGCTGCTATCCTGATACAGCACATCCTTCACAAAATCCTTGCAAAGGTTAATGTAGCCACTTGTTTGGTAGAAATTGTCCTCTCTGGGCTTGATATTGAGAAATATCTCCTTCCAGAACCTAGCCTCGTCGTTCTTATTAGTATTGTCGATGGCAACCACCTTGTAACCAAAATCCTTCTCAGTGTTAAAGATCAGGCAACCCTTGTCAAGCTTCTTAATGCTGATTCCCTGATGCTGCTCAACTTCGAAACCGCTTTGCTTTTCGTAAACTTTAATAAAGGTATCCTTGGTTTCCGATTTGAATAGGCCAAGCGCATCAACCAATTCACCCTCCACAATGCAATTGGAGAAGTACACAACGTAAAGCTCTCCATCCTTGATGTTGGGGTGATTGCTACTTTGGTAGAGATGTTTGGCAATGCTTACTGATTTTTCGAAGAGATCTTTGGGATTGCCGAAAAGTTTTTCAGAATAGTTATACACCTCGTTCAGATTCAATTCGGTTTCATGTGAAAAGTTATAGAATTCGGGCTGCTTAAAGGGCGAAAGGAAAAAAGCTTTTAGAAGTTCCAGCAGATCATCACCAGTAATTTGAACAAGACTTTTCGAAAGGGAAAACTCATTTGAGCGAGTCTTATTTCCAACCCTATGAATGGCAATGCCTTGGATTGTTGTTTCGGTAAAATCGAACATGCTAATTTTTTTTGCAAAGGTAAAAAATAACCCCGACAGTTTGATTAACCATCAGGGTTGTTCTGGAAATGATTAATTTATACGAATTCTTACTATTTTGATTTACTTACAGCATTTAAGTACTTCTCCTCAACAGTTTTCCAGTTCACCACTTTCCAGAAATTTGAGACGTAATCGGCTCTTTTGTTCTGGTAATGGAGGTAGTATGCATGTTCCCAAACATCGAGCCCTAAAATCGGGGTTCCTCGCTTTTCGGCAACGTCCATCAAGGGGTTATCCTGATTAGGTGTTGATGATACGAATAAATTCCCCTCCTTATCAACTGCAAGCCATGCCCAGCCGCTACCAAATTGGCCTTTGGCCGCATTTTCGAACTTGTTTGTAAACTCTTCAAAAGATAGGAAAGCCTTCTCAATAGCTTTCAACAATTCACCTTTGGGTATCCCACCTCCAACGGGTGACATTATTTCCCAGAAGAGATTGTGATTATAGTACCCGCCTCCATTATTTCGTATTGAAACAGGATGCTTGCTTACATTGGCAAATAGCTCTTCGATCGATTTGTTGCCTAAACCGCTTTCATCCAATGTTTTAACAAAGTTATTATAGTAAGCCTTGTGGTGTCGTGAGTAATGTATTTCCATCGTTGTTTTATCGATGAAAACCTCCAGCGCATCGTAGCTGTAAGGTAGTTCAGGAAACACAAAGTTTTTCTGTCCTTTTAATGAGTAAGAAAAAGTTGTGAAAAATATTGCTATTAGAAACGGAAGTTTTGTTCTCATTTTTATGGTATTTTAATGTTATACAATTAATTAACAATACAATAACAATTGTATAGCGTAAATGTTTATACCAAGATGAAATGTTTATAATTTCCCGAAGGTCACCTTAAACTTTGCCTTAACAATAATAATACTTTTAACCAAATCGGGTACCCTAATTCGCTCCTGCATAATCCTTTCGGCTTTTACCCTTTTTATTCTTATCAGCAAGGCTTTAAAGTAGAGGTATGCAACATATACCCCAAGTTTAGCCTCCTTGGGTAGCTTTCGGATTCCAACTAACGATTTCTCAAGATCATTTGCAATATCGCTCTCAATAAGTTTTTTCTGCGATTCGGTGAAACTTGAGAAATCTACGTCAGGGAAATAAACCCTTCCCCGCTCCAAAAAATCATCCTTTACATCCCTTAAAAAGTTAACCTTCTGAAAGGCTTCGCCTAAGCTACGAGCAGGTTGCGCAAGCTCATAGTAGAGTGAATCGTTCCCATTGCAAAAAACCCTTAGGCACATAAGCCCAACAACCTCTGCGCTTCCGTAGATATACTTCTGATATTCAGAATGGTTGTATTCCTGCTTGTGCAGATCCATCTCCATGCTATCGAGAAATGAGGTGATTAATCCGTGGGGAATATCAAACCTATTAACAACCAATTGAAAACTGTGAAGTATTGGATTTGTGCTTATCTTCTGTTCGATTGCCTGAAAAGCCTGCTTCCTAAATTCGGTAAGCATTTCGTGCGTTGGATGCTGATGGAATGTATCCACAATCTCATCGGCAATGCGCACAAAGCCGTATATGGCATAAATCGAATCGCGAAGCGACGGATGTAGAAGCGACACCGCTTTCGAAAAGGAGGTGGAGTAGTGCGTAGTAAAAATCTTACTGCAAACTAAGCAAGTGTTACTGTACAGATCCATAGCGCTTTACAATTTGTTCGGTTGTTAGTCGCGAACTGATTACTGCCATTGGTAAACCCGTTCCGGGTATTGTACTTGATCCCACATAGAAGAGGTTTTTGAATTTTTCATCGGTATTGTGGGGGCGAAAATAGCCAATTTGATTTAAATCGTGTGCCAATCCCAAACCGCTACCGCGGTAAAGGTTAAACATTTTTTCCCAGTGCAATGGGGTAAGAATGGTTTGTGAAACCATATTATTCTGAATATCAAAATCGATGCGTTCGGAAAGATCGGCGATGATATTCTGTACAAGGGTTTGGCTGTCGTCCCAGTTGGGTTTGTAACGCAAATCGGGGACTGGGCAAAGAATAAATATGGCTTCGCCATTTTTGGGTGCATACTCTGGATTTGCCTTGCTAGGTACATTTACGTAGTAGTAGGGCTTTTCGAGGCTGATGCTATTCTTAAAGATTTTGGAACTGTACTCCTCAAAGTTCTGACCCAAAAAGTAGTTATGCACCTTTAGCCCATCGATCTTGCCATTCACACCAAGGTACAGGGTAAATGGTGCCAGTGTCCATTTCATCCTGTCCAGCTTCTCTTCGGTAAAATCCTTGCGTTTAAGCACTTTACCCCTGAAAAAGGCAGCATCGGCATTCACCACAAAGAGATCGGCTTCCCATTTTTTTCCCTGCGAATCGATTAGATATTCCAATTTGCCATTTGAACTCTGAAAATCAACTATTTCAGTATTATAATAGATCGTAACATTTCTCTTATTCAGTTCCGATAGTAATCCCTCAACGATCTTGTACATTCCCCCTTTTACGTTGTGATATCCATCGTGCAGCAGCTCGGTGTAGGTAAGCATGGAGTAAACGGCTGGCGTATCGAATGGGGTTGCTCCAAGGAAAAAGGCTACAAGCGAGAAGATTACCTTCACCTCGTACGAGGTGAAATGCTTGCTCATTTCATTCCACATGGTTTTGAGCATCAGGGGCGCATGATGAAAAGGGACAGAGGCTAAAGCAAATGCAAAATCAACAGGATTGTTGAAATTCTTGCGGATTATTCGGTTTTCGGTATCGTGGAAGAGTTTACCTGTTTTCTCGAGGTACGATTTCATCCTCTTCTCAAAATCGGGCTCCACATCGTAAAATTCCTGAGCAAGCTTAGCCAAATCCTTATAGATTGTGTACCGCTTTTTGCTGCCAGAAAAATTTATCGTGTAAAGCGGATCCAGAGCAAAAAGTTGGAAAGGCAATTCTATTCCGCAGCTCTTGGCAAACTCGTCAAACTCGTAGCTCATGGAGAAGAATGTTGGCGCCAGATCCCAGGTAAAACCATCCTTCTTAAGCTGATTCAACCTTCCACCCGCCTGATGGTACTTCTCCACCATTTCAACTTGATAACCTTTTGTTGATAAGCGCATTGCTGTGGTTAACCCGCCAAGCCCTGTCCCAACTATAAGTGCCTTTTTCATTATTGATTATATGTATATACTTTTTTAGTAATTGAGATCGAAATTAGAAAATAATTGCGCCGATATTCTTCTTTTTGAGAATAACATTGAAAAAACATTGTTGTTCAAAAGATCTTCGGAAAAATTAAACACAACTATTCCATTCGTTGATTGTTTTGAATTATAAACTTATATCCTTGCTGAAATTTCTTACTTTTGCCAATAATATTAATCTATCAAATGGCTAAACAGCGGGTTGTAGTAGGTCTTTCGGGGGGAGTAGATTCCAGCGTTGCAGCATACGTACTCAAGCAGCAGGGTTACGATGTGGTTGGACTTTTCATGAAGAATTGGCACGATACCACTGGCGTGCTTAAAGGCGATTGCCCCTTTGATGAGGATCATGATTTTGCCCGAATGGTTGCCCGCAAGCTGGGAATCCCCTTCGAGATGGTCGATCTCAGCGAGCAGTATCGTAAACGCGTGGTCGATTATATGTTTAACGAGTACTCCCGTGGACGTACACCCAATCCCGATGTGCTCTGCAACCGCGAGATAAAATTCGATGAGTTTATAAAGGCTGCCATGGCGTTTAAAGCCGATTTTGTTGCCACGGGACATTACTGCCGCAAGGAGGAAATAACTGTTGATGGCAAGCCAGTGTTCCGCTTGCTGGCTGGAATGGATCCTAACAAGGATCAAAGCTACTTCCTTTGCCAACTTAGCCAACAGCAGCTGGAGAAAGCCCTTTTCCCAATTGGCGACGTGGTTAAACCAGAGGTTCGAAGAATTGCAAAGGAATTGGGATTGGCTACCGCGCAACGAAAGGATTCGCAGGGAATTTGCTTTGTGGGAAAGGTGGATCTACCCGTTTTTCTCCAGCAGAAACTCGAGGCAAAATCAGGAAGCATCATCGAAATCCCCAAGGATTTTTCAGTTTACGAATCAGGGGAAAGCAATAAAGATCTTTATGAACTTGCCACACCAGATAGATACAAACCCACTGATGGTAAGGTGGTTGGCAAGCATAAAGGAGCACATTTCTACACCATCGGACAGCGAAAGGGATTAAATGTGGGTGGAACACCCGAACCTCTCTTTGTTATTGCCACCGATATTGAGCGCAATATTGTTTACGTTGGGCAGGGACAGGAACATGGAGGGCTTTACCGCAAGGGGCTTTTTATTCCTGAGGTTGATATCCATTGGGTTCGTCCCGACCTAGCTATGAGCATTGGCGAAATCAAAGGTTTTTCAGTTCGTATTCGATACCGTCAACCCCTTCAAAATGCGAAACTTTACCGTGAATCAGAAGGAATGTACATAGTTTTTGAGAATGCCCAGAGGGGAATCACTGCAGGTCAGTTTGCCGCTTGGTATCAAGAGGATGAGCTGGTGGGATCGGGGGTGATTGGATGATTGCCCCGACCCCGAAGTCTCGGGGTTCGGGGGATTGAATGATTGAATAATATTTTGTTTATATTAGCTACTTAATAATATTAAAATTATTGAAAAATGGCCATTAACCCTGATTGTGAAACAAAGCCTTCGTTTAAGTATCTTAGGTTACTTCAAAGGCTTATCATAATATTGCTTCTTTTTATAATGTCGTTAATACTTCTTTTTGCTACTCTGAATATTATCTTTTTTATCATTAAGAATATAGTTCAGCAGCCAATGGCTCAATTCACAGCAGGTAACTTAATGGAACTATTCAGCATATTCTTGGTTATTTTAATTGGCATTGAGTTGCTTGAAACCGTAAAAGCTTTTCTCTTGAAGGAAACCATTCAGGTTGAAATTGTTGTTCTGGTTGCAATTATCGCTGTTTCACGAAAGGTAATAATTTGGGATTTTAATGATGGAAGTACTATTGAGATATTTGGTCTTTCTGCAATTCTGTTAGCTTTAGGAGTTACATATTTCTTAATTCGCAAAACCAAATTAAAATTAAATTTCTTCTCAAAAAAATCGAAGCTAAATCAACAACAGATTAGGAAAAAGGATAGTTTGAGCGAAGGAAGTTCAAAGTAGTTACTTGTTAAACTTTTGCACAAATTCCTTCGCTTTTTCAAGGTTTTGAGGTTTACCCACATCTACTACAAAGTTTTTTGAAGTATCCATGCCAATAATGGTTTGGGATGAGCATAAACTTAGGTATGCATCTACAATAGAAAAAGCACCTTTGGTATGAATTAATTGAAATATTTCAGGATTAATAACATGTATACCAGCAAAGGCATAGCCTTTAAAAGGGGCACCACTATTTTTTGGAATAACCTCTTTTTCAGTTATATTATTACGCCATCCTGAAAGTTTCATCTGTTCATCAAAAAGAAAGTATCTAGTTGATTTTCTTTGTCCTACAGCTAGTGTGGCCAGTGCGTTTTGTTTTAAATGAAATTCTATAAGTTGATTAATGCTGATATCAGAGAGAATGTCAACATTATGAACAAGAAAGGGCTCTTCACCATCGAGAAATGAACGAGCTTTAAGTATTCCTCCGCCTGTATTAAGCAGACGATCAGACTCGTCAGAAATATGAATTCTAACACCAAAATCTTGGGTCTCAACCAAGTTGATTATTTGCTCTGCAAAATGGTGAACATTGATAACGACCTCCTTAAACCCTGCGGAAACTAATTTTTCCAAAACATATGCAAGCAGTGGCTTACCATCTACCTCGACCAAGGCTTTAGGGCGCTCAAGGGTATGATGTCCCAATCTGGTTCCCAATCCCGCCGCCAAGATCATTGCTTTCATATATTTTAACTTTTTAAGGGTTTACAAAGTTTTTTTTCCTTATCGGATTTCAGACCACATTTTTTACAGGTATACTTCAAGTCCGAATCATTCCTTCCCTTTTTCTTCTCCTTTTCGCAGAGTTTTTTGTTCATTAACTACAAGTTTAATTCCCTGTGATTTACCTTAACTCTTAACCCTTCAACTTTCTGAAGGGATTTGGCAAGCCGATTAGCCATATAAACCGAACGATGTTGCCCTCCAGTACAACCAAATGCCACAGAAAGGTAATTAAATCCTCTTTTTAAATAGGCATTAACCGATTCTTTTACAATTGCTTCAACTCTTTCAAGATATTGTGAAACCTCAATGTGCTTAGTCAAATAGTCTACCACAGGTATATCAAAACCATTGAGTTCCTTGTATTCATTTAATCTTCCAGGATTGGGCAATGAACGGCAATCGAAAACAAAGCCACCTCCATGCTCAGCATGCTCCAGGGGATATCCCTTCTTGAATGAAAAGCTGGAAACTTCAACTATTAAACCCTCAAAATCTTCATTTTGTTCATGCTGTACTCCATATTTTCTTGATATTTCTTCAAGAACAGAAATTAAAGAGGGCAGTGCAATGTTAATATCTGAGATTAGATTCTGCAAATTGCTGCTTGCCAGAGGAACGCTCTGCAAAAAATGCGACCTACGCTCAAAAAAACCTCTGTATCCATACGCTCCAAGAGTTTGAATAACCCTAAAAAGAGCAAAGGCAGGAAAAATTTCCTTTAATTCATCGGTATCTACCGATGTTAGTTCCTTTACCTTTTCAAGGTAAAAATCAAGCATTTCGACTCTGAGCCATTGAGGAAAATTAGCTTTTGCCTGATAAAGGAAAGATGCTACATCGTAAAGAAGTGGTCCACGTCTGCCTCCTTGGTAATCAATTAGGTATGGTTCATTATTAACCAACATGATATTACGCGATTGAAAATCGCGGTAGAGGAAATAATTGCAGGAGTGCGATAGCAAAACATTGGCGAAAGCCAAAAAATCTTCTTCCAGTTTTGACTCGTTGAACCGAATGCCCGAAGGCTTGAGAAAGCAGTACTTAAAGTAGTTGAAATCCCACATCACGCTTTGTAAGTCAAAATCGCTTTTAGGGTAGCATTTGCTGAAATCTAAATCTTTGGCTCCCTCAATCTGCAGCTTTGCCAATAGTTCGAGTGATTTTTTTATTGTATCAAGAATAGGTGAATATATACTCTTCTCCCAAATTGTACAGGTTAGTTTATGCAGTAAGGAAAGATCACCCAGATCGCATACAAGATAGTAGGTTTCATCTTCAGATACACTTAATAGCTCTGCTACAGGGAAACCTGAGTTGAAGAAATGTTTAGTGAGGTAAAAGTATGCCCTGTTCTCTTCCACATCGGGGTTGTATGCACCAATTATGCTTTGAACTCTATTGGTTAGCCTGAAATATTGCCTGTCAGAACCACCCTGTGGTAAGGGAATTACATCAATTACTTCAGTCCCGGTATGGGTTCTATAAAGACTACTCAACTTTTTTGTTATATCTGTTTTCATCGTCTGTATCATTTAACCAAAAAAGTAAACCAAAGGAATAATGATTAAGAGAGCAGGGATAAGGTTTAGCACATCAATCTTCTTAATGCCTAAGATTGTAATACCCAATCCAATGAGCAGAATACCGCCTGTGGCAGTTATCTCGTTGATCATCAGTTCGCTTACCGATTGTCCAAACCATGCTGCAAGAAGTGTTAATCCTCCCTGATAGATTAGCAGGGGTACTATTGAAAACAGTACACCAACACCCATAGCTGCAGCCAAAGCAATGGAAGAGAACCCATCCATTAAACTTTTGATAAGTAAAAGTTTGGGCTCATTTCCCAGCCCCTCCTCAATGGCACCAAGAATCGTCATTGAGCCCATGCAGAACATGAGAAATGAAGTGACCAATCCCTCGCTAAACTTTCCTCCCTTAAGTTTTAGCTTTTCCTGAAGTGTAACTCCGCTTTGCTCCATACGTTCCTGTAGTTTAAGCAAAGTGCCAAAAAGAGCACCAATTATCAAGCTGAAAACCAGCAGTAAAGGTTTTTCTGTTTTTAGGCTCATGCTAAAGCCCAAAAAGAGGGTGAATAGCCCAATGGCTTGAAAGAAGGTTTTGGTAATTCGCTCAGGTAAGCGGGAATGAAAGAGGAGCCCTACGCTTCCACCCACAACCACTGCTGCCATGTTTATTAATGTGCCTGTTATCATTTATAAATTTGCCTGTTGAAATAAATTAAATATCAATTTAAAGAATAAGAATGATTTGCTATTTTGGTTAATCAAAGGTACAAAAGAAAATCGTTTATTTGTTGGCACTATTTTCTATCTTTAAGCCTTACAATAATGAAAAGCGATGACAATGTACAAGTACGCACTAGAGTTATTCAAGCAGGATTATTCCTGTGCACAGTCGATTTTAATGGCATCTGCCAAAGAAGTTGGAATTGATGAAGAGCTCGCGTTCAGGATAGGGGCAGGATTGGGAGGAGGAATTGGTCGTAGGCAGCATATTTGCGGAGCAATAAATGGGGGTGCCATTATTCTTGGGTTAAGGTACGGTAATTACTTACCTACCGATACAGAAGCAAAGAATAGGATGGCAAGCATGGTTGGTTCGTTTGTGGATGAATGCGAGCAAGTTATGGGCAGTACCCAATGCAAGGAGCTAATAAAAATTGATCTCAACGACGATTCACAAAGGGAATATGCTAACCAAACAGGTATTTTCGATAGGGTTTGCGATAATGCTATATTTCAGGTAGCAAATATCTTAGAAAAGTATCTCTCAAAATACTAATCATCAACTCTCTATTCCCTTCATCGTCAGCTGTATTCTATTTCTTGGGATATCAACCTCGAGTACTTTAACCATCAAATGCTGATGAAGTTTTACTATGTCGTTTGGGTTCGACACGTACTTATCGGCCAGCTGCGAAATGTGCACTAATCCATCCTGCTTTACACCAATATCGACGAATGCACCAAAATTTGTAATGTTGGTAACAATGCCAGGAAGAACCATTCCTGGTATTAGATCTTCCATAGAGTATACACCTTCAGCAAACTCAAAAACTTTGATTCCCTGCCTTGGGTCGCGACCGGGTTTGGCTAGTTCTGCCATGATATCCTTAAGTGTGGGAATTCCAATGGTATTTGTAATGTAACGATTAATTTCAATTTTAGTTCGAAGGGCTTCATCCTTAAGTAGATCGGCAACTGTGCAGTTTATGTCTTCTGCCATCTTCTCAACAACATGGTAACTTTCGGGGTGAACCGCACTATTGTCAAGTGGGTTTTTCGCATTGGATATCCTGAGGAAACCAGCGCTTTGCTCAAAAGCTTTCTCGCCTAGGCGAGGTATCTTTTTTAGCTGGCTTCTACTGATAAATTCACCGTTTTCCTTGCGGTAGTCAACTATATTCTTAGCTAGTTGAGGACCAAGTCCTGAAATGTATGTAAGGAGATGTTTGCTGGCCGTATTGAGGTTTACACCTACATGGTTTACACAACTTTCTACCACGTTATCAAGCCCTTGTTTTAGCTTGGTTTGATCAACATCGTGTTGATACTGCCCAACACCGATGGATTTGGGATCGATCTTTACCAGCTCTGCTAAAGGATCCATCAGCCTACGGCCAATGGATACAGCACCACGAACGGTAACATCGTAGTCGGGGAACTCCTCGCGGGCAACAGTTGATGCTGAGTAGATGGAGGCACCATCCTCGCTAACCGCAAACACCCGTACATCTCTATTAAATCTAATCCGCTTGACCAATGCCTCGGTTTCGCGGCTGGCTGTTCCATTGCCAATGGCAATGGCTTCAATCTTATACGAGTCGGCAAGGGCTGATATTTTGCTCATGGCTTTGCCCGATTCGTTTTGTGGTGGATGGGGGTAAATGGTCTCGTTGTGCAGGAGATTTCCCTGCGAATCGAGGCAAACAACTTTGCACCCTGTTCGGTATCCAGGATCGATACCCATCACCGATTTTTGCCCAAGAGGAGGGGATAGCAGTAGCTGTCTTAGGTTCTCAGCAAATACCCTTATGGCCTCATCATCGGCTTTCTCCTTGAGTTCAGATGTGAACTCGTTCTCGATGCTTGGCTCGATAAGACGCTTGTAGCTATCCTCAATGGCATAATCAACCTGATCGGTAGCTTCGCAATCGCCCTTTACAAATGCCTGCGAAAGGTCGTCGAGCACATCATCGGCAGGGGGTGTGATGGAAACTTTAAGGAAACCTTCAACCTGACCACGTCGCATGGCCAGGAAACGATGCGAAGCACATTTTTTAACAGGCTCTTCCCATGCAAAATAGTCAGAAAACTTAACTCCCTCTTCTTCCTTTCCTTTTACAACCTTTGATCGTATAATGGAACTTCTACGGAAATGGTTACGAACAATATTTCGTGCTTTCTCATTCTCGCTGATCCATTCGGCAATAATATCGCGGGCTCCATCAAGAGCATCCTCTGCAGTGGGAACATCATCAGTGATAAATCGCGAAGCGATACTTATAACGTCATTATCCTTTTGCTTCATTAGTATCTCTGCCAGTGGTTCCAGACCCTTTTCCTTTGCTATGGTTGCTCTGGTCCGGCGCTTGGGTTTATAGGGCAGGTAGATATCTTCTAGTTCCACCGGATCGTAACATTCCTCAATGCGTTTGCGCAGCTCATCGGTTAGTTTTCCCTGTTCGTCTATGGTTGTAAGAACGGTTTCCTTCCGTTTTGATAGTTCCTCCAACTTGGAAAGACGATCGCGAATTGCAGTTATCTCTACCTCATCGAGGCTTCCTGTTAATTCCTTTCTATAGCGGCTAATAAAGGGTACAGTGGCTCCTTCACCAATAAGTTTAGCTGTGTTTAAAACCTGCTTAAAGGTGAGGTTAAGTTCACTAGTTATTATTTCGATGTGCTTATTTAGTAAGGTGTCAATCATAGTAGTTTTATATTTTGAAACATTAAAAAGAAAGAAATGCAAAACTAACAATCTATGACAATTTTTAACTGTGCTTAGGTTTTCATTTTTTCAACAATTGATTAATTGCAATAGATATTGTGGGTGAAATTTTAAAAAAGTGATTAAACGGTATTGGTTGATTTAAGTCATATTTCAGTTCTTGTGTTAGTCAAACAGCAATGCTATCTTTGCAGACATGAAAGTGGTAGCCGTTTCAACCATAAAAAAAATCACAGCAATTGCTTTAATTGGCATTATTGCTTTGATTACCATTAATAATGCTACTTTTTACCATTTTCATAAGCAGCCCGATGGCAATATAGTTGCCCATGCCCATCCCTATTCCAAGAGCAGTCAAAATCAAGACCCAATACAGTCGCATAAGCATACTCAGCAGGAATTTTTATTTTTAAACAGCTTGCTATTGCTTTTTTCGGTTGGGCTTTTGTTTTTTAGTTCTCTTTTATTTGAGGCAAAACCACTAGAGCAAGTATATTACCGGTCTGCATTTCTTGAGAATACCCCTCAAACAGTCCTTAATAAAGCCCCACCCATCTTTTTTTAGGTTGATTTTACTTGCTTTTCTAGCTTAATTATCAATTTTCTTTAAATCACTTTTCATTTCATAAATAATTCACGAAATGTTTAAAGTATTATTAATCAATCTTGTATGAAATCATTTTTCTTATTCTTTTTTTTGTTTCATTTTCTTTCAGTAGTAGCTTTTGCGCAATACGGAAGCGGTGGGTCACAAGGTCAACATGGCAAGGGTCATCAACATGGTAAACAAGGTCATAGAAAAACCGATGCTCACCTTATAGGTCATGTTGTTAATGGGGGTAAGCATATTCCATTCGCTAATGTAGTATTAAAAGGCACTACTATTGGAACGGCTACCGATGAAACTGGCCATTACCAAATCATAAATCTACCTGAAGGAACTTTTACAGTTATAGCCACAGCAGTTGGCTTTAAGCCTGTGGAAAAAGAGGTTACCATTGTCCGTGGAGTAATCCTTGAGTTGAATTTTAGCATGGAAGAGGATGCCATTGGCCTTGATGAGGTGGTTGTAACGGGTGATAGGAATGAACAGCGCAGGCGAGAATCATCGGTGGTGGTGAATACCATAACCCCCAGAATGTTTACGGTAACACAATCGATTGTGCTTGGTGAGGGTTTAAACTTTAGTCCGGGTCTTCGCATGGAGAACAACTGCCAGAACTGCGGTTTTACCCAGCTAAGGATGAATGGCATGGAAGGACCCTACTCGCAGATACTCATCAATAGTCGTCCTATTTTTAGCGGTTTAGCTGGTGTTTATGGACTTGAACTTATCCCTTCAAATATGGTTGACAGGGTAGAGGTTATTCGAGGTGGTGGATCATCCCTCTATGGCAGCAATGCCATTGCCGGAACAGTAAACCTTATCCTGAAGGATCCCATTAACAATTCGTACGAGATGGGATTTAATGGTGGGCTGATGGGTATTGGTTTTGATGATGCCTCAGTAATTCCCGATAACAGCATGACATTTAGCGCTACGGCTGTTTCTTCCGATATAAAAACGGGCCTTGCAGTTTTTGGCTTTGTGCGTAACCGTCAGCCTTTCGATGCCAATAACGATGGATTTTCCGAATTGGCCTCCATTTCCAATACCAGCGTGGGTGCAAGAGCATTCCATAGGTTTGGTCATAGGAGCAAGTTAACTGCTGATTTCTTCAATATCCGTGAGGATAGGAGAGGGGGCGATAAGCACGATTATCCGCTTCACGAATCGGGAATTGCAGAGGCTGTTGAACATAATATTACCACTGGTGCTTTAACCTACGATCAGTTTTTTCGCGAAAGCGATTTGCTTTCGGTATTTGTATCAGCCCAGCATGTCGACAGAGATTCATACTATGGAGCCAATCAATCGCTTAGAGATTATGGTCATACAAATGACCTTACATATAATATTGGCAGCCAGTATAAAATGCAGTTTAATGGAGCAGGGCTAATATTCGGCCTCGAAAATCAGGGAGGTAAACTTCTGGATAAAAAGTTGGGTTACCGCGATTTTGTTGTAGATAATGGAGTTATTGATACAATTCAGTATGACAATACAATTGTAGCCGATCAAACCATAAGCATAAACGGTGCCTTTACACAGTTAGACTACAAAAGAGGAAAGTTCAAGACCACTGTGGGTGTCCGTTTCGATCGATACCATATATTCGATGAGGAGAACCCAGAAAACGAAATCATGGGGAATGTTTTAAGTCCCAGGTTAACCTTATTGTTCGATGTAAGCCAGCATGTTCAGGCAAGGGCAAGTTATGCCAAAGGCTATAGAGCACCCCAGATTTTCGATGAGGATCTACACATTCTCACTTCAGGTTCAAGAAAGATAATTAACCGTAATGCCCCAGGCTTGAAGCAGGAAACTAGCCATAGCTTTATGACCTCAATCGATTTTCAGCATCAAATTGGAGCAACCATGACTAATTTCCTTGCGGAGGGGTTCTTAACAAAGCTTCAAAACCCCTTTGCCAATGAATATGGAGAAATGGACGAGAATGGTGTAGTTGAATATACCAGGGTAAATGCTGAAGAAGGAGCAACAGTAAAAGGTATTAACATGGAGTTAACAGTTATCCCCTCAACAGATTTATCGTTCCGTATGGGTTTTACCATTCAGCAGAGCCAGTATGAGGAGGAGCAGGGGTTTTATGAGCAGCAATTCGTTCGTACTCCAAATTCCTATGGCTTTATAATAGCAGATTGGCGACCAACGAGAAAGTTAGCCCTTAGCACTACCGGAACATACACTGGTAAGATGCTGGTACCCTATTTTGGGAATACCCTTGAAAATCCTGAGGATGGAGAGTTGCGAGAGAGCAATCCTTTCTTTGATTTGGGCTTAAGGATTGGCTATGATATTAGAGTAAACGGAGCAACTCTTCAGGTTTTTGGTGGAGTGAAAAATATTTTAAACTCGTATCAAAATGATTTTGATATGGGTATTGATCGTGACCCAGGCTATATGTATGGTACAAACCAGCCCCGTGCAATATACTTTGGCATTAGGCTTGGCAATAGGTTGAGGTAACTTTTCTGTTTGCAAAGAACCTGTTTATGTAGATTTTTTTGACGATAGTTATTATTTGATACATGATTTTGCTAAATTGCCAAAGCGTTACGCTTTGGCAATTTTTCTTTTTTTGCTTTATTTCAAAGGGTAATTATTTTGTTATAAATTAAAAATACGATGAAGGATTTTCTGTTAGAGCTTAGCGAGCTAAAAAGTCAGGGTAAGGCATTTACCCTTTGTATAATTGTCGAAGTAAAAGGCTCAACTCCCCG
>Ga0334884_1003487_pt1 | contig 17638 bp, 9 predicted proteins | sample GraSluR1_MG_7_FD_207215 | JGI IMG/M metagenome (GOLD analysis project Ga0334884, IMG submission 207215) | Sludge microbial communities from methane-producing bioreactor in Wageningen University, Netherlands - Granular Sludge_12_05 R1 | ecosystem: Engineered > Bioreactor > Anaerobic > Unclassified...
TGCGGTCGAAGAAGTCTCCCACCTTGTACGAGGCAAACCGACTGTCCTGGTTTGCGTAGAAGCCGATCCGAAGATGTGCCACCGTAGCCGCTTGGCGAAAGCTGTCTCTGGGAAGTCCCATCTCCCGGTCCAGCATCTGGGGCCGTCAGAATGAGCCTCACTACCACGGATACGAAAGTCTTGATTGTCGTCATGACCTATCCGCATCCGTCTAGGGGATACAATGAGTTGGTTTGCACGGGCGGGATTACTGAGTCGGGCGAGTGGGTACGGCTCTACCCCGTGGACTATCGTTACCGGCCATCGCATCAGAGATTCAAGAAGTTCCAATGGATTTCGGTTCAGCTCGGTCCTCCCGGCCAGGGCAACGACAACCGCAAGGAGAGCCGCAAACCCGATCTGGACTCGATCAAGTTGCTTGGAGAACGCCTGTCAACGAGGAATGGTTGGGCCGAACGTCGTGAAATCATCGACGCGATGCCCTGCCACACCTTGAACCGGTTGAAGTCCTTGTTTGATTCAGATCGCACCTCTCTCGGAATCGTCCGGCCGAGGAGGGTAATCGATCTGGAGATTCGGCCGGCGGCGGAGCCCGATTGGAAACCGCAATGGCGGCAGCTATTCTCGCAGAAGACACTCTTCGGCGAGCAGCAGAAGCCTCTGCGCAAGTTGCCGTATTCGTTTCACTACGTCTTCGAGTGCGAAGACTCCCAGAAACCGCATACGGCGATGTGTGAGGACTGGGAACTGGGAATTCTATTCCTCAAAGAGAGCGAGCGGCTCGGTTCGGATGAAGAGGCTGCCAAGAGTGTGCGGACGAAGTTCTTCCACGAGATATGCGGCTCTGACAGAGATACCCGTTTCTTCATGGGTACGCATTTTCCGTACAATACTTGGCTCGTCCTCGGACTCTTTTGGCCACCCAAAGTGGCAAACCCACAACGGCAGTTGTTTTAATCCGAGGCGGTGGGGTGCCCTTGGCGAGAGGACGTCGCGCCGCGAGGGCGCGCAATTGGTCGGTGGATCCCGATCAACAACGCAAGGTCGCCGCGCAGCTTCAGCCGTGGACGTTGCCGCGTGCGGCCAGACTGCCCGTTGCGCCGGATGCGGCCAACTCCCCACCTCGGGGCCGACGCCCTCACGTCGACGGGGCGGCCACGGCGATCACGCTGGGTTGGGCGGCGTCGATCTCGAAGGGGCCGGCCTCCATGCGAACGCGCACGCGATATGCGCCGGCCGCTTCGCTGGGTACTCGCCACGAGTACCGGCAGGTGAAGCCTCATCCATACTCGAAGTTGCCGGTGGCGACTTCTTCCTCGTCGGGCGAGAGGATGGTGAATTGGGGCTTATCGGGCCTCTTGCCCTTGACCATGAGGCTCGAACACCGCTCGCCCCCTCGGCCCACCAGCGCGAGCCCCAGTTGGGCCCGCTCTCCGGGGCGAAGCGGCTTCGAGGCCGTCACCACGGGCCTGTAGGGCGGACCGAAGGGCAGGCGGATCGTCTCGTCCTTGCGCACCTCGAATGCCTCGCCCGAGCTCACGGCAGTCAGTCGCGTGTACGCCGCCGCTTTCGGGGCCGCCGATTGGAGCAGCGCGCCGGCCAGCGACTGGAGCGCCGAGGATTCGGCGTCCGGAGCCGGCTCTTCCCCCTCGTCGTAGCCGGTGCGGTCGATCGTGTACGACAGGAGCTTCCATGTGCCGGCGGGCACGGGAACCGGTTCGGCCCGGTCGCCTTCGACGCGCATCAGCCCGGCTTCGCCGTAAACGGTCGCACGAAACCCGTCGCTGGGCAGCGTCACGCGGCCCACCGATACCGTGGCCGACGACAGGGTGAGTCGGTCGGCGCCGGGGGAAATGCTCAGCTCGTACAGGCGCCCGTCGATCGGCGCGAACCGGGCGACCTGGCTCTGCATGCGGTCGTACGCGCCGAGAGGACTCATGGGCGTCGATTCGGGGTCCCAGAGCAGCACGTCGCCGAAAACGGGTCGGATGCCGCCGCCGATCTCGCGCACTTCGGTCCGGTCGTCGAAACGGCCGTTGCTGTTGAAATCGATCAGCACGACCCGCCTCGTCTTGCCGCCGACTTCGACCTGGCCCTCGCGGTAACAGGCGGCCTGGAGCCCCGCCGAAACGTATCGCACGTCGCGCTTCGACTCGGCCGCCTCGGCCTGGGCGGCCAGCGGCATTCCAAACTGTACGAAGGCGGATTGCGCGGAGAAGAAAAAGGAATAGTCGGACCTGGCCCCGTCGACCTCGATGGTCAGGTCGACCCGGGGGAACCGGCAGACCCAGTAGCCCTCGGGATAGCGGCCCTCAGGCCGGCTGCCTTCGATCACCGGATCGTCGGTCAGGTCGCCGTTGCGGTTCACGTCGAAGCGAAGGCGGTTGAACTCATTCGCCTCGGCGTCGGCCGTGTCCAGGGCGAACCCGTAGAAGTGGTCGCCCAGCCTGGCCACGCCGCGGAACGGCTCGCCGGCCTGGTACTTGGCCGGCTCCTTGGTCACGACCCGCGAGAACTCGGGCAGGTCGCTTTGCGCGTCGCGCGGCACGGCGACCCCCTGGCCGATCGCCGCGAAAAAGTGCTGCGGCTGGGCCAGCCGGTACGTCAACTGCGAAGGCGGCCCCGCCTGGGCCGGGTCGGCCGGCTCGAGGCGTTTCAGGTCGAGGGGAGAGCTTTCGGCACGGGCTGCCGACGCAACGGCCAGCAAGGCCGCCGCGGCAATGCCCGCGCCGATCCACCGGATGGAAGAGACTCTCATGGTTTGATCCTTGTCAGGTTAGGGCCGCAGATCCGACTTGCGGATCACGCTCTCGGCGGTCTCGTCGATCGCGAAGGGACCGGCCGCCATACGCACGCGAACGCGATATTCGTCGGAAAGCTCCGAAGGTACTCGCCACGAGTACCGGCAGGTGAAGCCTCAGCCATACTCGAAGGCACCCTCGGCAACCACCTTGCCGTCGGGCGTGCGGATCGTGAACTCGGGCTTGGGCGGCGTGCGGCCCTCGACACGAAGGCTCGAACACACCTCGCCGGCCGAGCCGATCAGCGACATGCCCAGTTGGACCTGATCGGCCCCCGAGCGGTGCTCGACCGTGACGCTCGGCTTGTAGGGCGGACCGAAGGGGAACGCGACCGTCGCGCCCTCGCGAACTCGAACCGCCGGGAAATCGGCGGTACCCCGCGCGGAAACCAGCGTGGGCATCGACCGCGACGATTCCCGCGCGGTCGTCGCGCTGCCTTGCACCAGCGCGGCGGCCAACGTCTGAAGCAGCGAAGCGGTCGCGTCCTGCTCCTCCTTCTCCTCCTCGGGGCTCGGCTCGGGCTCCTTGCGATAGCCCGTCTGGTCGATGGTGTACGAGAGCAGCTTCCACTCGCCGACGGGCAAAGTCGACGGCTCCGACTCGCGCCCGATCAGCTTGAGAAAGCCCTTTTCGCCGTAGACGACCGCGCGGAAGCCCTTGTTCGGATTGGTCACGTGCCCCACGGCCGTCGACGAGGGCGTCAGGGTGAGCTGGTCGCCCGCGGCCGATGCCACGACGTCGTAGAACCGGCCGTCGATGCACACCAGCTTCGACATGTGGTGGCGGTCTTCGCTGCTCGTGGGATCGTAGGGGGAGTAGCCCGTGGGCTGCGCCGGGGGATCGACCAGCAGCATGTCGCCGTTCATGGCGACCACGCCGCCGCCCGAGTAGGTGGCGCCTTCGCGGATGGCGAACGCGTCGTCGAACCGGCCGTTGCTGTTGAAGTCGACCAGGGCGACGCGGCGCTGCTTTCCGTCGAGCGTGATCCGGCCTTCGCGGTACGCGGCCGCGTTGAACGAGGCCGAGGCGTACTTGTACGCGCCCGACGCCCGGCAGTACGCTTGGCACGAGAAGGCGTAGTCCATCGTGGTGCCGTCGGCCTCGACCGCGAGCCGAATCGTCGGGTAGTAGCAACGCAGATACGCGCTCGACGCGCTTCCGCTTCGGGATGTGCGCTGCGACTCGATGACCCCGTCGTCGGTCAGGTCGCCGTTACGGTTCCGGTCGAAGAACAGGCGCCCATATTCATCGGCCTTGGGCGCGCCCGGCGCCGGCTTTTCGGCGTTCGGCTTTTCTTGCGCGTCGTCGGATTCAACTTTCGGCGGTTTGGCGTCAAAGGCGAACGCGTACTTGTGCGACCCGAAGTCGGCCACGCCCCGGAAGGGGTGCTCCAGCACGTATTTCGGCTCCTTCTTGACGATCTTCGAGAAGTCGTCGTTCGGTTGCTCGTGCCCGATCTGCACGTAGAAATGCTGCGGATAGGTCGCACGATAGGCGTACGCGGTGTACGCGGCCGGGTCGACCGGCGACCTCGAATCGAAATGCTTGAGCTCGAGCGTGCAGGTCTCGGCCGAAAGCTCGACCGCGGCCGCCGCGATCAGCCCCAGGGCCGCCGCGACCGGCACACTCCATCTTCTCGTGGTCATGACGTTAGCCCTCCTCTGCTGCGATGGACGGTTCGGGTGAGGATAAGTGAGCACAGTTCCCACACGGACCACTGGTTCCCACGCTTTGCGAACCGAGCGGTTCGACGCTTCGCGTCGCCTCCGAAGGCCGCAAAGCGGCCAAGAGACGCGTTCCCACGCCAAGCGTGGGAACGAGCGAGAGCGAATGCGTCGTGGGAACGCGCGAAAAAAAAGCGGCTGGCGACGGCTTGGGGCCGTCGCCCGCCGCTGGGTTTCAGCGTTTCAGATCCGACTTGCGGATCACGCTCTCCTGGCTGTTGTCGATTTCGAACGGACCGGCCTCCATGCGAACGCGAACGCGATATTCGTCGGCCGGCTCCGAAGGTACTCGCCACGAGTACCGGCAGGTGAAGCCTCAGCCATACTCGAACTTGCCGCGATCGACCTCCTTGCCGTCGGGGCCGACGATCGTGAACTCGGGCGCCTTGGGGCGACCGCCGTCGACGTACAAATCGGTGCAATGTTCGCCGACCGACCCGACCACGTTCATCGCCAGCGAGACCTTGCCCTCGCCCTCCGGGTACGAGACGGTCACGACAGGCCGGTAGGGCGGGCCAAAGGGCAGTTTGGCCGTTTCTCCCTCGCGAACCTCGATCGCGGGATAGTCGCGCGTGGCCTGGGCCGACACGAACGTGAACCGGGGACGCGGGACCTCCGGAACGCTCGATCCGGCCGCCCCCATCAGGGCGCTGGCGAGCGATTCGAGCAGCGAGCCGCCTCCTTCCTTCTTCGCGTCGTCCTTCGGTTTGGGCGGGGGATCGTAGCCCGTGTGGTCGATTGTGTACGCGAGCAGCTTCCATTTGCCGACCGGCAGCGGGGTCGGCTCGCCCTTTCCGCCGGTGATCTTCACGAACCCCCGGTCGCCGTAGACGACGGCCCCGAATCCCTCGTTCGGATTGCTGACCGAACCGAGCGGCGCCGACGAGGCGGTCATCGTGAGCTTGTCGCCCGCCGGCGTGATCTCCAGGTCGTAGTAGCGCCCGTCGAGATAGACGAGGCTCGCTACCGGGTAGCGGCTCGTTGCCGGGGCCAGATCGTAGATGCCCATCATGCCCCGGGGGTCGGCCGGGTCGGGATCGACCAGCAGCACATCGCCGAACTCAGGGTAAACGCGCCCATCGGGCGCCACCACGTCGCGTACTTTGAAGGCGTCGTCGAATCGGCCGTTGCTGTTGAAGTCGATCAGCACGAGACGGCGCTGTTTGCCGTTGAGGGTGATCTTGCCCTCACGATAGGCCGCGGAATTGATCTGGCCCGAGACGTAACGGAATTGCTCCGAACCGTAGGCATACGCCCGAAGGGAAAAGGAGTACTCGAACCGGGTTCCGCCGGCGTCGAGGGTCAGGTCGATGCGCGGGAACGAAGGTCCCGAACGCCCGGCGAAAGGGCTCTCGACCGCCTCAACCGGCTTGTCGTCGGTCAGGTCGCCGTTGCGGTTGAAGTCGAAGTAAAGGCGCGCGTACGGGGTCGGCAGGACCCGCGTCGGCGCGGAGGCATCGGGGGCGGACTTCGGCTTCTCGGGCTTGGCCTCGGGTTCCGGCTCGGGCTTCGCGGCATCGAGCACGAAAGCGAATTCGTGGCCCCCCAGCGTGGCGACGCCTCGATAGGGATGCCGGGCGTTGTACTTGGCGGGCTCCTTCTTGACGATCCGCGCGAAGGCCTCGGCCGACGGATTGTGGCTCGGACCGCCCTCCTGGTCCGAAATCTGCATGAAGAAACCCTGCGGATAGGTCGCCCGGTAGATGTAGTCGGAGCCGGGACCGAGGGCGACCGATGGGCCACCCTCGAGCCGCTTCAGTTCGAGGGAGCAGGTTTCGGCTCGCGCCGCGACGGGTCGGGCAACGGCCCCGGCCAGGATCGCGACGGCAGCCAGCAAAGCGATCGACCGCGCATTCATAAGCACGCCTCCCCATGTTCCAAGGAATGTGTCGGCAACGAGAATACCCGACGCTGTCGAAGAGTGCCTCCTCTCGTTGGGGTGGCGTCCACCGCGTTCCGCGCGAACCAATCGCTCGGGCCGCAGAGCGCGAGCCCACGAGCAGTGACCGTCATTCTACCGTGCTGCGAGAGCGGCGCCTATCCCCCCGCTGGAAGTAGGGCGGGATCGTGGAAGCGATAACCCTTCCGGCTCGATGCCGCACCGCGAAGCGGTCCGACTCAGGCGTGGACCCCTCTGCCCCGTTCACGCTTCGCCCGCCTCCAGCCACTGGTCGACAAGGTCGAGAGCCTCTGTCTTGGCGTGGATTTGCGAATCCAACTGGGCACGGCGGATCTTCTCGAGCAGCGCGCGGTAGGCCGGCCCTTGGGGAACGCCGTGCCGGATCAGGTCGTCGCCGGTCAACAGGGGCGGCGGATCGAGCTGGTCCCGCGGCAGCGACCGCTTCGCCCGGCACCAGGCGATCTCGCCGGCATGCATCTCTGCGCAGCCCGCTCGCGCGGCGGCTTCGTTCAGTGCAAGCAGGTCGTCGGCGCCCGGGGCGATCAGGATCGGCTGCACCCGCGACCACGGGGCGGCGGGGGCGCCGCGCAGCGACGACTGGTGCTCGACCAGCCAGGCGACGCGGCTGGTGTCGTGGTTCGAGAGCCGCCAGCGCTTGCACACCCGCCTGGCCTGCGCGGCGTCGACGTGCCGGTGCAACAAGCCCGCCAGCGCGAGGGCGAAACCCGGCCGGTCGAGCTGCCCCAGGATGGCGAGCGTGGGTTCGAGGCGGTCGTCGTCTTCCGAGAGGACTTCGGGCAGAACGGCGGCGCCCAGGCCCGTCGCGACGAGCAGGCGCACCGCGGCGGCCCGATTCGAGTCGATCAGCATCCGCTCGATCTCGGCGGCGATCCGTTCGGGGCTGACCACGGTGATTTGGGGAGCCATCGCGCGAACCGCCTCGAACGTGGCCGGGTCGAGGGCGAACCCGAAGGTGGCCGCGAATCGCACCGCCCGCAGCATGCGCAGCTTGTCTTCGCCAATGCGCTGGCGCGGGTCGCCGATGGCGCGGATCACGCGCCGGGCGAGGTCTTTCCGCCCTTCGACGAAGTCGATCACGCGCCGCCCGATCGGATCGTAGAAGATCCCATTGATCGTGAAATCGCGCCGGGAGGCGTCGTCGCGGGCCGTGCTGAAGCGGACGCTGTCGGGGTGGCGCCCGTCGCTGTAGTCGGCATCGCAGCGGAAGGTGGCCACCTCGATCTGCCCGGCCCCCTCGGGGCCGATCACGGTGATGACTCCAAAGGCTGCCCCGATGGCGAGGCTGCGCCGCGGGCCGAAGAGCTGCCGGATCGCGTCGGGCGTGGCGTCGGTGACCACGTCGTAGTCTTTCGGCGTCCGGCCCAGGAGCTGATCGCGCACGCATCCGCCCGCCCAATAGGCCGCGAAGCCCGCCCGGCGGAGCTTGCGCACCACGTCGAGGGCGAATCGTCGCTGGCTGTCAGGATTGAGTTGGGGCATGCGCAAGGGTCGCGAAGAGGACAACGGTCAGGGCACGGGCGCAGGCAGGATTCCGACGCGCCGGACACGACTTCCGGTTGACGTTGCTCCAAGTCGCACGGCATGCCCGCGGTCGGGTTGAAGGCCGTTGCCTGGTCGACCGCCTCAAGCGCGCCATTGTGCCGTTCGGTGGCTCCGCCGTCAATGAACGCCGGCCGGCGTCATCCCGCGCCGGCGTCGGACTGCCGCGTCTGCCGCGACGGGCGCCCGTGCCGCCGCGGACGGTCCGGCACTGGACACGACCGCGCCGGTGCGCGACAATGCCACCTCCAGGCTGGTTCGCGTTCCGAACGCAGGCTTGGGGGGCGGGGGGCTCCGCAACAAGCCGGCTTGGTCGAGAATGGGACGAGCCTTCACGCCCTACTCGTGCCGAGGTTGCCGAGCGGTGGGCCGGTAGGGCTTCGCGCCTCGAATCGCTGAATTGCCGCAATCTCTACGACAGGATTCCCGCTGATGAAGCCCGCCTGGATCGTTCTTCTCGTGCTTCATTTTGGCTGTCCCGGTGTCCACGCGGCCCCCAGGTTGTGGTTCTCGAAGGAGGACGTGCCGCGGCTCCGGGCAATCGTTGCGCAGGGCAAGGAAGCGGCCGTCTGGGAACGCATCCGGCAGCGCGCCGAGGAATACTGCGACCCCGAGGCGCGCGCCTATGCCGATCCCGAGAAGGTCGACCAGCGCCCGAGCCCGGAATGGCGCGTCCAGATTCTGGGGCACCACTTTGGGCGGCGGCTGACGGATTGGATGGAGACGCTCGGCTTCGCCTACCAGATCAGCGGCGACGAGCGGTTCTCGAAGCACGGCGCCCTGCTTCTCGAGGCGGCCGCCCGCAAGCTCCCCGTCACCGATCCTGACATCGCCAAGGGGTTTGCCGGTGCCCGCGGCGACATCATGCGCGGCTTGGCCGTGGGGTACGACTGGCTGGGCGAAGCCATGACGCCGGAGCAGAAGGCCGTGTGGTCGGAGACCGGCGCGGGCTACGTGCGCAACATCCTTGCCGAGGTATCGCGCGAACGGGTCTGGTGGCGGCCCCACCACAATTTCATGGGCGTGGCCGTGGGGGCCGCCGGGATGCTGTCGCTCACCCTGCGCGAGTTCTACCCGGACGAGGCTCCCGAGTGGACCGCCTTTTGCGCCGAGCAGGTCGATCTCTGGCTGCGCAGCGGCTTCGACGCGCGCGGGGCCTACGTCGAGGGAACCACGTACGGCATGTACGGCCTGGGCAACGCCCTGCGCTTTGCCGACGCCCTGCGCCGATCGGGCGGGGCCGATCTGCTTGAGCATCCTCACCTGCGCGGTGTGCCCCGCTTCTACGCCATGTCGTTGCTGCCGGGTGAGCCCGTCTTTGACGCGCGCAACGATGCCAACTACAGCGGTTTCAACGACCCGACGCTACGATTGCTGGCGCGCGATCACGGCAACGGCCTGGCGGCGTGGCTGTGGGAGCGGACGGGCAGCGGCCTGTCGCCCTTCGCCGTTCTCTGGGCCAGCGACGTCGCGCCCGTCGAACCGGCGGCTGCCGGAGAGCCTCTGTCGCAGCATTTCGAGGGCCGGGGGCTTTGCATCTGGCGGACCGGCTGGGAGGCGGGCGACGTGATGTTCTCCATCGAAGCCGGGCCCTATTACCCGGTCACGCACAACCAGGCCGACGAGGGGCATTTCACCCTTTACGGCCTCGGCCGGCGTTGGAGCATTGATTCGGGCTACGGAAACACGGGGTTGCCGGGAGGCCGAGACCAGACGGTGGCGCACAGTTGCGTCCTGGTCGACGGCGAGGGCATGGCGCGCTCCGGGGCGGGACGGGGCACCAGCGGACGGCTCGCGGAGTATTACGACGACGCGGACTACGGCTATGCCCTGGCCGACGCCACCGAGGCATACAGCCGCAACGACCGCGGCGAGCCGGGAGCGATGGTCGAGCGGGCGCGGCGTCACGCCCTGTTCCTCCGCCCCTCCCACGGAGCGCCGGCCTACGCGGCGGTGATGGACGACGTTCGCAAGGACCACCGGCAGCGCGAGTACACCTGGATGATGCACGCTCCCGGCGACGTGCACGTCCGGACGGATGACGCCGGCGCCGTGCTGATGCCGGAAATCGCTCTGCCCGTCACGCTGATCGAGACGCCCGACGACGCACCGGGCCGAGGCGCGGCGGTTTGGACCTTCGAGGTTGCGGAAGCCGGGGAGTACACCGTTTGGGGACGGGTGCGCGTTGCCGGTGACGTGGCGCCTCGAAGCGACTCGTTTTTCGTCGAACTCGACGACAATGCGCGCATCGACTGGCACATCCCGGCCCGACGCGACTGGACGTGGGGCAAGGTCGGGGCGGGTGTGCCCTCGCGGCCCGCCCGTTGGCGATTGGCCCCCGGCAGCCATACCCTGCGCATCCTCACGCGCGAGCCGGGGGCCCAATTGGAGCGGATCGTGATCACCGCCGACGCGGAGGCCAACCCGCCCTTCGTCGGGCAGCACGCGAGCGTCACCTTGCGGGCGGAGGACGCGGCCGTCACCGCCCCGATGCAAGTGGTGCGGCACGAAGGGTGCCCCGATGCGCCGCGCATGAGGCTCCGGCTGACAGCCGCGGCGCCCTTGCGGCACGAGGTGCAGCGGTATGATGATCACCTGCGTCTCGACTTTCGGGCAACCGCGGTGAGGCCCGAGTTCGTCGCGCTGCTGTTTCCGCTTCCGGCCGACCTGGAGGATCCGATCGTCGACGTGCAATTTGACGGCGATGACTTGTGCCTGGAGGTCCGTTGGCCCGGGCGCACCGATCGGATCATCTGGCCGGCCGAGGAACCTCGTCGCCCCGTAGTAGCCGTCGAGGTTCCTTGACGACGCGTGGCCCGGGGACAGCGCTCGCCAACAGCCCAGCGCGGCGGTCTTTCGTACCCGGCCCGCGCCGGGGCCGATTCGCGACGGTCGGCACGACGCTCGGGGCGGATCGGGCACTGGACACGACCGCGCCGGTGCGCGACAATGCCACTCCGATGCCGGTACGCTTTTGGCCTCATATGCATGGGAGATTCCAGGATGATCGCGGTCCGGAGGCCCCGAAGCGTCATCGTGCCGCGGCTTTGGCTGGCGGCGGTGCTCCTTCTCGTGGGTGGCGTCGCCCGGGCCGAGCCGCGCACCCTGTACAAGCTACAAGACGTCGAGAACGCGCGGCGGAACCTGGAGCGTTACGGCTGGGCGCAGCGGATCGTGGACGCTTGGAAGCGCAGCGTCGCCTTCGCCCTGGAGCAAGATCGGGAGTTCTTCGACGAGTTGATTCCCGATTTGACGCCCGGCAGTTACTACGGCCAGAACTGCCCGGCCTGCGTGGGCAAGCAGTCGGTGATGGGCGAGAGCGGGGTGTTCCAATGGAGCGTCTCGGCTTCCGACGAAATCACCTGCCGGAGGTGCGGCACGGTCTATCCGAACGACGAATACCGCGAGACCGGCACGCTCGACTGCCCGCGCATGGGCCAGACGTTCACCTACTACGAAACGCCCGACGAACGGGCCGATCCCGAGCGACGGGCCGAACACGCGCTCAAGTGGCTGGGCAAGCGTCCCACGATGACCAGCTTCAGCGGCATGATTCGCTACGCCAAGGTCAAGTGGGCCTGGGGCCAGGCGCTGACCCTGGCCAAGCTGTATGCCGTGACCGGCGAGATCGCCTACGCCGAGCGCGCGGCATGGATTCTGGATCGCTTCGCCCGGGTGTTTCCCGGCTACCTCTATCATTCCTACGACGGCAGCTACGCCGACTGGCCGCCCGCCGACGTGGCCGCCAACATGGGCGAGCACGGCGGCGGGGGACGACTGCCCACCGAGGCCGTTCGCCACGCCTACGGCCTGAATCAGCACGGCGATCACGCGAGGCTCTACAACGGGTTCTGGGGCGCCGGGCGCCTGAGCGTCCACGGCAAGGGCAGCGACGCGGGGCCCCTGCTCGACCTGACGATCGCCTACGACTTGATCGGCGACGCGCGCGATGCCGACGGCCGGCGCGTTCTGCAAGACGGCGCGGCGCGCCGCATCCGCGACGACCTGATCGCCGCCGGGTGCGCCGATCTCGAACATTGGAACGACGTCAGCAACAAGGGCGTGGCCGCCTTCGCCCTCAGCGCGGCGGTGGGCGTCCTCCTCGAGCAGCCCGAGCGGGTCCGGTTCGCCCTGGGCGCGTTCGATCGGGTCATGGACGAGCGTTACCATTTCGACGGCTTCTATTCCGAATCGCCGGGCTACGCGGCCCACAATTTCTCGAACATGCGCGAGTTGCCCGACCTGCTCGACGGCTACAGCGATCCGGCCGGTTACCGGCCCGCGTCGGGCGAACGCCTGGAGAACCTGAGTCCTTTCGCGGCGGGGCGGGTTCACCTGGCGCTTCAGGCCATGGTGCGCATGCTCGCCCCGGGCAACCGCCTGCCGACGATCGGCGACACGGGCTACGACACGCGCTTGAGCCCTCTTTACGCCGAGGTGCTCGCGGCGCGGTCGGGCGGCGCCTATGCCGGCTTGCTCGAAACGCTCCAGGGCGCCGCGCTCTCGGAAAAAGGGAGCGAGTATTCGCTGTGGTATCGTCCCTGCGACCTCGAGGCGCCGCCGCGACCGGTCGAGTTGCCGCTGCGCTCGGAATGGTTTCCCGGATGGCACGTGGCCGTCCTGCGCGGAGGGCGCCCGGCGGGCGACACGGCCCTGTATCTCAACGGGAACGAACACCGCTGGACTCGCCGCACGGGCCATCGGCAGCGCGACATCCTGAGCCTGAGCTACTTCGCCTTCGGCGAGGAGTTGGCCTCCGACCGCGGCTACTTCTCGGGCAGCGGCCAGTTGACCCGCGACGGCCGTTCGGGCCAGAGTTGGATCCGCAGCACCCGTTCGCACAACCTCGTGGTGGTCGACGAGCAAGATCAGGCCACTCGCCAGTGCGGCTCGAACCTGGAACTGTTCGGCGTCGCCCCGTGCGTGGAAGTGGTCGAGGCGTCGGCCGTGGACGCCTATGCCCAGTGCGAGACCTACCGGCGCACGTGCGCCCTCGTCGTCGGGCCCCGGGGGCAGTCGTACGTCGTCGACTTCTTTCGGGTCAAGGGCGGCGTCACCCACCAGTACAGCTTCCACGCGAACGGCTCGCTGGTCGGCGTGACGCCGGCCGAGCCCGCGCCGCAACCGATCGAGCTGGGCGAGGCATGGGACGGATGGCTCAACAACGCCCGAGCCTTCGCGCCGGAGGCTCCGCGGAGGTTCACCTGGCGTTTTCGAAACGTGAGCCTCGACCTGTTGTCGTTGAACGATCGAGACACGGTCGACCGGGTGATCGTTGCCGATGCCCCGGGCTGGCGCAAGGGATCGCCCGCTTCGGAGCTGGAAAAACCGCCCATTCAACAGTTCCTGGCCGAGCATCGCGCCGCGGATCCCGAGCACGGGGCGGCCACGGAATACGCGGCCGTCATCGCGGCCTACGAATCGGCTCCGTCGCCCGTGGTTGCGGCGCACCGGTTGGCCGCCGAGTCCGGCGGCGCCATGGCCGTCGAAGTGCAGCTCGACGGGCGCACCGACTACATCATCTCGGCACAGGATCACCACGAGCGGCAGTTCGGCCCGGTGCGCGTGGCCGGGCGGTTCGCCTTCGTGTCGGTCGACGACCAGGGCCGCGCGCTGGAGGGATACCTGCTGGGCGGCACCCGGCTAACGTGCGGTGCGTTGGACATGCGCCTGCCGGAGCCGAGCACGACGCTCGAAGTGCGATCCGTGTCGGAGCGAACCTATCATCTGGCGAAACCCGCCCCGCCCGGCGTGGCGGTGCCCGGCTCGTACCTGCTGGCCGCGGGGGCCGTGCCCCTGTCGGACAAGGCGCCGCGGCCCCAGACCGGTTTCGAAATCGAATCGGCCACGGCCGACTCGATCACGGTGCGCGACTATCCCGTGGTCGCGTGCGAGAAGATCGAAGTGTTGCGCTGGCGTTGGGTGCGTCTCAAACCTTAGGCGGGCTGCCGCCATCAGGCAATCGCTCGCAGGAAAGACCTGGAGGTGCCGTCCCATGTTTTCAGCGGTTTTCCGGCTGACGATCGTCGCGTCCGTGTTCGCGATTCGGGCTTCGTGGGCCGAACGGGCGAATCCTGCCGAGCCGACCTACGGCTGCGAGGCCAACCCGACCGGCGATCCGATCGGCGGCGGCGAAGGCTACCGCGACGTGCACGAAACGGGCGACTTCGTGGTCACCGGCCGCGACGAGTTCGTGGCGGCGCTCGGCAAGGCCCGGCCCGACCAGGTCGTATTCGTGCCCCACGGCGTCGAGATCGATCTCAGCGCCGAGCGCACCCTGTCGATTCCCGCCGGCGTGACGCTGGCCGGCACCCGGGGCAAAGACGGATCGCCCGGAGCGCGACTTTTCACGACGCGGTTCGGGCGCATGTTCACCGCGGGGGGCGACGACGTTCGCCTGACCGGATTGCGCTTCGAGGGCGCGTACGCGGGCACGGAGCGAATCGCCGGCAGCGGGAACTTCCTCTACGTCAATCACGACAACGCGCGGATCGACAACTGCGAGATCTACAACTTCAACGTGAGCGGAATCTCGGTCGGAAGCGGAGCGATCAGGACCCGCATCCACCACAACCACATCCACCACTGCCAGCGCAGCGGATACGGTTACGGCGTTTCGGTGGGCGGGGGCTCCGACGTGCGCATCATCGCCAACAAGTTCGACTACTGCCGCCACCACGTCGCCTCGACCGGATCGCCCGGCACCGGCTACGAGGCGGCCTGGAACCTCATCATGGAGAACGCCATCGGCAGCCACTTCGACATGCACGGGGGGCGCGACCGCGGCGACAGCACCGACGTGGCGGGCGACTGGATGCACGTCCACCACAACACCTTCCTCAATCCGCACGTTCATGTGGGCATCCGCGGCACGCCCTGCGACGGGGCCGAGGTGCACAACAACTGGTTCGCTCGCCCCGCCGAAAGCTCCGTGCGCGCGACCGGCAACACCCGCGTCTTCGACAACGTCTTCGGGCCCGACAAGACGCCCCAGGCCAGCGCCTTCCACTTCGTCGACGGCGAGCCGGTCGAATGCGAGGCGGGCCCCTGCCCGTTCTGTCCCCGGAAACCCCAGTGAGAGGAGGCGACCGCCGCGATGACGCACCCGATTCGCATCGGTTTGGCCGTCGTGTTGATCAACGCAGGCTTGCTCTGGGCGGCGGCCCCGACCCATGGCGCCGCCGACCGGCTGGGCGATCCGCTGCCCGCGGGGGCAACGGCGCGCCTGGGCACATTGCGCCTTCGGTACGGGAGTATCGGCGATCTGGCCTATCTCCCCGACGGCCGGGCCATGGTCGCCCTGGGGCCCGTCGTGGAGATATGGAACACCGAGACGGGCGAGCCCGTGTTCCGTGAGCGCGTCGTTTCGGGAAGCATCCGCTGCCTGGACGTGCGCCCCGACGGCCGGGCCGTTCTGCTGGCCGACGCGGCCGGCACGGTGCACGAATGGGACCCGGCAGGGAACCAGGTCGTGCGAAGCCTGGCCACCGGGCAGTCGGGCCTGGCCAGGGCCTACTACTCGGCCGACGGCGCGCGGGTTCTGGCCACGGGCGCCAGTCCGCCCACCATCAAAGAGTTCGACCTGGCCACGGGCCGGCCGCTCGCGGCCATCCAGGGCGAAATGCATAATTTCAGCAACGGCATCTACGACGGCTCGGGCAAGACGGCCTTCGTGGGCGGCAGCGCCGGATCGGACCCGGTTCTGGCCCATTACGATCTGGCTACCGGCAAGCTGCTGCACGCCTGGCACAAGGACTACACGTCATACGGGCGCAGCCCGCGTCTCTCGCCCGACGGAGAGCGCCTGCTGGCCGGCACGCGCCACATGGCGGTCGAGTTCACGACGGACGACTACGCGGAACTCAACCGGTTCCGCGGCCATCATGGCCATGCCGTCACCGCGGTGGCCTACTGCCACGAGCCGGAGCAGATCCTCACCGGCTCGCGCGACGGCTCGATTCGCCGCTGGGACCGCTGCAAGGGCGAGGTGCTGCTCCGCTGGGTGGCCCATTCGAGCTACTGCACGCACCTTCGCGTTTCGCCCGACGGCCGGCGCGTGCTGTCGTTCGGCGGAGGCATGGTCGTCGAGAGCGACCTGGCCACGGGCGAACCGACCATGCGCTGGGACCGCCACACCCAGGCCGTCGAGGCCGTGGCGATCATGCCCGACGGGCGGCGCGCCCTGAGCGGCTCATCGGACGCGACGCTTCGCCTGTGGGATATCGCCTCGGGTGAGTCGCTCGCGCTGTTCGAGGGCGCCGAACTGGGGGCTTATGCCGTGGCCGCCGCCCCCGACGGCAGCAAGGTCGCCGCGGGCTGCAAGGACGGGGTGGTGCGGGAGTTCTCGGCGGCTGACGGCTCCCTTCGGCGCGAGTTGAAGGGGCACCTCGGCTACGTGCGTTCCGTCGCCTACACGCCCGACGGCCGGCAACTGATCAGCAGCGCCGACGACGGGCGCATCCGCGCGTGGAACGCCGACGGCGACGAGCCCGTGCTCGTGATGAAAGATCACCTCGGCGGAGTGTTGTCGGTGGCCGTATCGCCCGACGGCCGGCGGCTCATCAGCGCCGGGCGCGACGGCACCGTGCGGTTGTGGGACCTGGCGACCGGGCGGCGCTTGCGCACCCTCGAAGGGCACCGCGGCTGGGTCGAGGCGGTCTGCTTCGCCCCCAATGGCGACCATGCGTTTTCGTCGGGCCGCGACGGGCGCATCGTGCAATGGAACCTCGAAAGCGGCAACGTCGAATCCGAAATGGTCCATGGCGCCTGGGTGCGGGCCCTCGCCTGCTCGCCCGACGGCGACACCCTGTGCGCCGGCGGCGAAGACAACGCGATCACCTGCTGGGACCTGCGCGACGCGGCGCAGCTCGCCCGATGGCGGGGCCACGCGTCGCACGTGCTGGGCCTGGCGATCACACCCGACGGCCGGCGCGTCGTTTCCGCCAGTGCCGACACCACGCTGCTCGTGTGGGACCTGCCGGGCGGCGCGGCCGGCCCGTGAAGCCGACCGAGACGATCGGGCAACTCGAACTCCCTTGTCGAAGCAACGAGAAAGGACGGATTGCGATGCAGCGATTGTTCTCCGCCGTACTGGCAGCGTCGTTGGTTTTGTGCGCGGGCGTGCGCGCCGCCGAGCCCCGGGCCGAGCAGCCGGGGCCGTTGCGCGTCGGCGTCGCGCGGGCCGACATCACGCCTGAAGGGCCCGTTTGGATGCGCGGTTTCGCCGCCCGTAAGAAACCCTCCGAGGGCGTGCATCGAAACATCCAGGCCCAGTGCGCCGTGTTCGACAACGGGCAGACCCGGGTGGCCGTGGTGGCCCTGGACCTGTGCGCCTTGAGCTACCATCAACTGCGCGCGCTGCGCGAGGCCGCCGAGGCGTGCGGAATCCCCCAGCAGCATCTCATGGTCAACTGCTCCCATTCTCATTACGGCCCGCACATGGGCAGCGTGACCCCGCATCCGCAAAACCTCGAGCACGACGCGCTGTTTACCGAGCGCACGCAGCCGCTTTTCGCCGCGGCCGTGGCCGATCTGCAGCCGGCCCTGCTCGATTACACCGTCGGATCGAGCACGATGGCGGTCAACCGCCGCCAGCTCAACGCCGAGGGCCAATGCACCGGCATGCGCCCGGAGCCCCGCAAGCCGATCGACCC
>Ga0334884_1003490_pt1 | contig 17631 bp, 7 predicted proteins | sample GraSluR1_MG_7_FD_207215 | JGI IMG/M metagenome (GOLD analysis project Ga0334884, IMG submission 207215) | Sludge microbial communities from methane-producing bioreactor in Wageningen University, Netherlands - Granular Sludge_12_05 R1 | ecosystem: Engineered > Bioreactor > Anaerobic > Unclassified...
AATGTGCGACCATTACACTCTGTTGTCATAAGACTGCTCCTTGTCTTTGGGATAACCTCCTTGTACAAACGACGTTATACCAAAAAGAGCAGTCTTTTTCAATTCATCGGTGAGAAATGCGGGTTAGAAGGCGACCTCGCACAAAAACTGGCTTGAAGAAAGGCCCACACGACTGTGCCCCGCCATGCCAAACGCCTGGTTGAAGAAGCCGTTGACGTGGCTACCTTGTAAACCCAGAAAGGGGAAAGCTTTGAGTAACTTACCTGACAAATTCTGGCACTGCTACGTCAAACTCCAAGGCAGCAGAACGTACGCCGTCGATAATGACCTCACCCTTGATCAGTTGCGGTCCCGCATCCTCACACCTTGGCATCAATCTACCCCGTTCACCGTCTGTGGGAAACTTGTCACCAAGGATAGCAAAATCGAAGAAATCAAGGTGACGCGTACACCGGAATCCCAGAGTGTCTTGGCCAGTCAATTTAATGCCAAGCAACGCGCCAATCATGTGTTGGATATGAGGACCGACAGACACTTGTTGCCCATCGCGCAGGGTCAGGATTTCACGAATGAGCTTCTCTTTGCAGGCAAAACGAACGGTGCTCCGGAGCCGGACACCGAGATGGTTGAACGGCTCTGTTGCCGCTTACCCAACGCAGCCCGTATCCTTCTCAGTCGGCAACGGAAGAACAAGAGTCCGTTTCTCATTGAGGATGAATACGACGTCCAGGATTTGCTCCATGCGCTACTCCGCGCTTACCTCAAGTATTCCGTCCAAGAAGACCCTCTCCCGAAAGTCGCTGGCACGAAGTCCGGTAGGGCAGACATTTCCATCGAAGAACTCGGTGTGCTTATCGAGGTGAAGTTTGTGCGTTCACCAGAGGACCAGAAGTCCATCTTCACGGACTTCTCCCAGGATCTCGTGCTCTACGCGGAGAATAGGATGCCGGTGTTCGCCGCCAAATACCAATCTATGTGGCTCAGCACACGGCTCTTTTCATAAGAGTGCCTTATCGCCTCAAGCCGATTGACGAACTGCGCTCGGACGCTCTCAAAGTTAACCGGCCACTCCTACCCCTCACAATTCAACACGATCCTCAGAATACTCCTTGCCCCTACTGCCGACCCAAGTCACCCCCCAATTATACCACCCCCCGCCCAAATAACAACAAATAAAGAACACCACCTCTACATCGCAACAGCCCACCCGGCCCCTGCCCACAACCCCGGCCGCCGCCGCCCCCATCTACTTGTCTACTTGACTGCTCAACTACTCCACTACTCCACTACTTCACTCCTCCACTCCTCTGCTAATTTCCTGGCTCCAAATCGCTCCCCCGCGCAAGAACCCTCACCAATCCGAAAAAAACACCCCCTTAAGAAAACTCCCGCGCAAAAAAGCACAAAAACGTGCACTTCTGCGCAAAAAAACACCCCCCTCTAACGCAAAAATACGCAAAAACAAGCACTTTCCGCCGCGTTTTGAGCCTCTTCGAGGGGTCAAAACCCCCCAAAAACCCACTCACGAAGGCCTTTTCGCCGTTTTCACCCCCATTTTCAGCTCAAAAACCCCCATTCCGCCCGGAGTCGTCAGAACGGCCTCCAGGTCGCTCGGAAGTTGGTCTTAGCCGCTGCTCCACAGCCAGTGCTCCAGAAAGATCACCAGGTCGCTCAAATCCACCACGTCAGAATCGGCTCCGTCAAGGTTCATATCTTCAGACCAATCCTCATTGGCATCATTCATCATCCAGTACCTGGCAAGGCGTCCCCAATCGGCGAGATCAACTCTGCCGCTGAGGTCGAAATCATAAGGTATTGTGCCCGGTTTGGGGGACGAAATCGCCCATGCGGCAGGATCGCTTCCGTTGGTATCGGTCCTGATGCGCCATAGTGAGCAGCCGGCTGGGGCGGCAGGCCATGGCGCCTTGCTGAAGTAGATCACTTCGTCGACGATTATCCAGGCGTCTACCTGTCCTTCATTGTCGAGTTGGGGCTTCTCCAGCGCGATGCGGCGGCCGAGTTGGGATAGTTGGCCATCAAAGGGGCCGAGTATCTGCACTGGCTGAACGCCGTAGAGGCCCTTGAAGTCGGCAATAGTGTCCTCGTCGGGTACGAAGGGCACGATCAGCAGGTGGCCGAATGCGGGTATTGACGCATGTTGCGGAAAGACGTAGTCGACACCTTCGAGACGCCAGCCGGCGTTTGCCTGGGCATCCCAGAGACTGGCTGGCTGGTCGGTCGGGTTGTACAGTTCGATATACTGAGGCGCTGCGTCGTCGGGATTGTACATCAGTTCGCTGATAATGACTCGGCTGAGTGGGGTGGTGTTGGGTGCGTCTCTGGAGGGCGCTGTTGAGTGCCAATACGGTGCGCCGTCAGGGCAGCGACCCAGCGAGATGTTCTCTTCCTGGCCTTTGAACCGGACGCAGTCCACCACTCGGTCCTGGCCGTTTCCGGGCAGGTACGACAGATAAATCTCTTCTCCGGATCTGCTGAGGCCGAAGTCGAACTGGTCGAAGCTTATGAAGCCTCTCGCCGGGACGACGGTTTCGGGGATGGTCCATCGCTGGAGCCGGGTGCTGTCGTCGCTGAGATACCAGTGGCCTGCACTGAGGGTAATATCACCGTCGGTGGGGTTGTACAACTCGATCCAGTCGTCTCCGCAAGCCATGAATTCGTTCAAGAGAATACCCGGCGGGGGCGCGGGATCAAGCCTTCCGGGGGAGCCGTGAATGAAGGTGCTGTCGCGCCAGTTGCCGCCGTATTCGAGGAGTCCGTTTTCGGCGGCGGCGACGACCCAATCGAGCGGTACGAGTGAGTGGCCGGAGCCGTCAGCGGCCAGCGGCCAGCCGCGGCTGTCCTTATACTCAAAGGACAGTATGGTGACTCCCCACTTGTCGGTGAAAGTGAGTCTTTCGCCGCTATTGGATAAGTTGCCCGAGTACCGTCCGGCGACATTCATGGCGCCGGCGTCGTATCGCGAAGCGAAAGCTTCGGGGTTGTTGACGATGAGTACGCAGTCGTCCGGAGCGAGAGACTTGACGGGGCTGTCGGCGAAGTCGAATAGCACGACATCATCCTGGACCATTCTGAGACCGCTTATGTCGAGCGTGTCGGGACCGCAATTGTACAATTCGATATACTCGTAATCAACGCCGCCGATAGGATTGTACATTACTTCCGTTACTCTCAGATAATCCCTCAGAGGACGTTCGAAGAGGGTGCTGGTGATCGTGATCGTCTGGCTGTATTTTAGATTGCCCTGAAAATCGTAAGCCTCGAACAGGAGGTTGTTTTCTCCGGGCTCAAGCGGCACCGTGGCAGTCCAGTGGAATACTTTGGCGGTGCCGGAGCCCGTACTCGTCCATGAGAGTTCAAGTGGGCGAGGCAGGCCGCGCAGCCAGACGTCCTTGACGTCGATCCAGCTTCTGCCGCTTATGACCGCATGAGGGGCGGCTACAGTGGATTGATAACCCGTTATGGCGAAAGGATAGGCCGGTGAGACCCGGTTGGCGATTTCATTGGCGAGATAATTGTTGCGCTGACCGATAAACGACAAGTGGCTGGCGAAAGGCTGGGCAGGCAAAAGAAGTCCGAGCTGGTCGGTCCATCGTTTCATGTAGGTCGTGTTGTATGAAGTATTGAGTACGTCGCGTACATGTCCATAGTAGAGGCGTTCGTAGGCTGGCATAGCTATGATTTGCGCAAGATCGCTGTTAGCCACAAGCGGGCGGGTGGCTGAATAGAAGGCATCCAGGTCGTGGGGGAAGTAGAGCGTTCTGCCGTCGGATGGCCGCACATAGAGCTGCATATTGTGCTGAGAGTTGTCGCCGCCATAGCTGTCGCCGGCGCCGCAGGCTACGGCTATGGCAAAGGCCCTGAGCCATTGATTCACGTCGATTATGCCAGCGACGCGCTCGTTGAAGTAGGAGCCGGTTGTTCCGAAGATGCGCGCGAAATTCATCAGGCCGCTGTAATCATCCTGGCGCCGGTTGTTCTTCTTGAGGAACTGCCAGCGATAGTTTTCCTTGTCGTCGCCGTAGTCGCGAATGGTCTTGCCGGTTACACCATCGGGCTGCGGCAACTTGTAATCCTGCGGGTCGCCCGATCGCGTGGTCAGAGGATAGTAGACGTACTCGTATTCATATACCTGTCCGTCGCCGCCGTTTTCGAACTGATCGTCGAGGAATACGGAGTTGAATCTTGCCAACTGAAGCTCCGCGGAGCCGGTGTGCTGTATGGCAGGGGCGATCACCCTGACGATATCGGTATACTTGGTCAGTTGGCAGCCGCCGGCGCGGTTCATGGCAATATTAATGAGCATTTCGCGCTGGCCGGGGGTTACTCCTTCGGAACGGTCAAGTGCGACGGTTCCGTGTACGCCTCCGAACAGGTTGTCTGCGGGGAAGCTGACGTTGAAGCCTACGTTGCCTGCTTCGTGGCGATGTCGCTGGCTGCTCTTGAGCCGCACGCCGGCGTCGTAGAATACATCGCTTTCATTGTAGATTACAGTTGCGCCGAGACGAGCATCGCTCATGAGGTTGATATTCGTGTGCATCCAGTTGTAGTCATCGGCAAGCATTACAATTCGGAAGTTGTTCAGGCCGTTATCGGCGGCGAGATTGTCGTTGACTTTGTACAGTGCGCGTGAGTCGGGGCCTTTTGGCGGGAACATGGAATTCTCACCGAGAGCGTCGACCGCCTGTACGTAGAACTGCACCACGGTCGAACTGCCCAGGGGGGGAATCTGCGCGGCATACAGGCCGTCGGGGCGCACGTTCATTGGCTGGCTTTGCCAGGCCTGGCCATCGGCACGCCACCGAAGCGTTACATCGATTACGCCGTCCGGATCGTGCGCAGCCACTGACACGGTTACAGGTTCACTGGCAGAAGGCACGGGCGGACTATGGCTCAGGCCCGAGAACGTGGGACCTATGTTTGGTTCGTAACGACTGTTGATCGCGCCGGGCGTTCCATTGCGGCTGGGCCTGTCGATGAGCACCGTTTTGGCGACGCGATTGAAATAGAGGCGGCTGTTAAGCTGGTTGGAGCCGGCTATCCATTTGGCCTTGAAGGAGACCTCGTACTGCCTGCCGTTGACTATACTTCGTCCGCCGGCGAGAGTTGTCTCAAGATGGTTGTGGAGATGCCCTGTCGTGCCGGTTGCAATGACCCTGAGCACCTTGTTGGCGGGATTGTCTGGATCGGGGATTACTTCGGTGCGGCCGTGGTTGCCGAGGATTCTCCATGTGTTTGCCGTGCCCGATTCAAACGTTCCGTTCTGAATGAGCTGGATGCTTGAGCCGTCCGGGTCTTCCAGGACACTAATATCATCAATCAGAATTTCACCGGCGTCGAGAAGGCCGAGAATGAACTCATGCCACTGACCGTCGGGACCGACGGCGCTGGGGGCGGCGGCTGCCCTGTATGTATATGTCTTCCAGGAGCTTCGGGCGCTTTCATCGCTTGCCATCCAGGCGGCGGCTTTGGAGTTGTCGGCATGTGGATTGCGAAGCTCCAGGCTGGCGTTGAAGCCGTCGGCATAACCGGGCCACGGTTTGGAGTCATAATAAAGTACTTCATCGGCTATATTCTTGCCGGCGTCGATAAGGACTATCCGCTCGCTGCTGTTGGAAAGCTTGCCGCTGAATTGGCCGACGATGCGCACATCCGGGTATTTGGCGGACAGTTCCATTACATCGTTGGCGATGACGATATACTCGCCGGGTTCGATGACGGCGTCCGACGGGAACTCATAATTGACTGCTTCCTGGAGCTTCCATCGGGATAGGCTGACCGGCTGGTCGCCCTTGTTGAAGAGCTCAATCCACTCTTCGGGTGATTCGCCGCCGTCGGCTGCCGGAGATATTTGTCGACGGATTTCCAGTTCAGGCAGGAATATCAAATCCGAACTTGTGATGCCGTGGTTCAATCCGTGTATCGCAAGAATGTTTTGACCTTCGACGAGGGCGTCCAAGTGTTCGGTGATGTCGAAGTATTCAAAGTCGATCGCCTCGTGTCCGGCATTTGCGCCCGAGTCCCAGCCGACGACGGCAGGCACGTGTGTGCTGCGAGCAACCTGGCGGCCGTTAATCCATGCGACAAATGCATCGTCATACAGCATCTTGAGGGCGAGTTCGTCGACGGTGTCAAGGTCTTCAACATCAAATGCAATTCGAATGTACACGCTTCTGTTCTTGTTATACATGTCGTCGTGCACATCCGTGCCGATCCAGGGGCCGTAATCGTTGCTTGCGTCCCTTTCGTATCCGATACCGGTTACCGAGCCGACGCCGCTGTTCCAGGCGGAGTCGTCGAAGGGTTCGTCTGTTCCGGTCCACGTTGTGCCGTACAGATCACCGGTCGGGACCCATGTGGCGGCCGCAGCGCCGGCCTGAAGAATCAGGCTTGTCTGGTATTCGGCAGGGCGACTTGGGACGTGCCCGTGATGGTACATTATTTCGTTTATTACGATATCATTGTTGAATGCGAAGCTGTTGGCAGCGGCGGGAGTGGGAACATCGGGATACTGCCACCTGCCCAGGGCCTCCGGGAAACGTGCGCGATGGGAGTTCTTCACGATCGCTGCGTCCAGAACCGCGGCCTTGTGCGGCGCATACAGGACAAGCCGGTCTTCGTCGGCAGGCCGAAAGCCCAGGGTTTGGCTGTCGATAACCAGGTAATCCCCTGCGTCAAGAGAAGTCGACGGCAGAGAGTACTCTCCGATTGTTGTGCCCAAACATACTATCGCACAGCCGGCAAGGTCGATTGTTTTGTCGTCATGGTTGACGAGCTCGACCCAGAAGTCCGTGTCGGTCGCAGCGGTTATTTCATTGAACGCAAGCCTGAGCGGCTCAACGAGCGGACTTGAACGTTCAACGGCGATCACAGCGGCGGCGAAGAGCACGTCGTCGTCCTGATCGGATTGGTGGACTTCCACTGCCAGCACGTTATTACCGTATATCATGTTGGACGCAGGTACTGAGATGTAACCGCTGGCCTGCGGTTCTGCAATGTCGCTGAGCGCTCGGGTCAGATAATTCACTGAGCCACCGGGCATGTTGCAGCGATGGACTTCCTGTCCGTTCAGGTAGAATACCGCGCCGTCGTCCACGAGATAGTTGAGTTCAAGGGTAATCGACGACTGGATGTCGCCGTCGTAGGCGAATGTCTTTCTGAAATAATGTGTTACCGGTCCCCGGTTTACCTGTGTGTTGCCCATTACAGGTATGGCGGTGCCGGCGATGTTAATCCGAAGCCCCATAGGGTTGGGCGAAGTATCCCAGTTGCGAAACACGAAGTCAATCTGGTTAATGCCCGCAACAAAACCGCTGCTGATCGTGAACGGCCCACTGAAGGCATTGTGGCCTACGGCGGCTATTCCGGTGCTCAGGCCGTTGATTCTGACGTCGAGAAGCTCATTATCCACGGCCACCGTCAAGCTAAGACTGGCGGTGTCCGCAAGCCAGCCGGTCAGGTCGAAAGTAGTGCTGAATGAGTAATTGCCTCCGGGCTGATTGTCGGTTCCCTGTGCCGAAAGGCCAATCCACATTGACGCGGCGTCGTTCGGCGCCCACGCGGGATGGTTCTGCATAACCGTCAAAGGCGCGCCACTGGAGGTAATGAAGTAATGGGGGTCCGTCTGGCCGGGGGCCAGGACGCCCCCGTTTGCTGCGCAGCCGGTGCTGTAGACGGTGGTTATGGGCGTCGGCGTGTCGCCGGTTACCTCCTGGCCGGAGTGAAAAGCCGCGGGTCCGACCTTCCATGAAGAGTCATTATAGCCCAGATAACGCCATAATGTACCATTGTTGCCGCCCGTGTCATCGAATCGCCAGGTATCGTTCAAACCGATAAGGTCGCGTCTGGCTGGCTTGATGTGATCGTCCGGGAAGTTGGCCTTGCCCGGGGTACCGCCGCTCTGAGGGCTCCAGGTCCAATTTGACGGCGATGCAGAAAAGGTATTCGGTTTCTTTTTGGCAAGTGTGGCGCCTGAGCCGTCCGGGGCGACCGGCCAATCGCCGGCGTCGGCGTAATCAATTGCGTCCATGAGGCGGTTGTCGTTATTGTACAAAGTCAGACGTTCGCCTGAATTGGAGAGCTTACCTGTAAACGGTCCAAAAACCTGATTCGGATTTGTCGATTGAGCGAGTACGGCGGGCAAATCGGTTACGACGATGTATCCGCGAGCCGGAACGACAGTCCCCTCCGGGAAAACATACTGCACACCATCTCGGAGCGACCATTTGGAGATGTCGATGTCTATGGCGAAGAGGTTATGCAGCTCGATCCATTCGGCGTCTTCATCCGAGGCCGGATGGTACATGATCTCGTTGAAGACGAGGGCGGTGTCGGCTGCCCTGACGGCCGCAAAAGGCAGTGCCGCCGCCATGAGGATGACAGCAGACGCCGTACAGCGAATGTCAATCATAGATGCTCCTCTGATTAAACCCCTATTATAGCAAATCAGGGCGTCTATTTCAAATGCGCATCATCTCAGGGGAGTTTAAAGACTGGAAAAGTTTTTTGTTCAAGGAGGGCACATTTGTTAGAATGAACGGTTGCAAGCGGCGGCTGATCATTCTATAATAGTTAATTGTGTCCTTTGCGGTCATAACAGGACTGAAACAGGCGACTACAGGAAGGTCGTGGTCGTTGGCAATGTGTCTGCGGCCATGTGTTGCAGGCGTGACCGGCCGTCAGGAGAAGGGTTTTGGAGTGTGAGGATTGTTGAGCAAGTCGAATTTCCGCTATTTCAACTACGCCAGTGTCTGCTTACGGGCCTTTAGAAAAGCTTCAGATTTAGTTATTGGAGGAATTGACATGAGTAATTGTCGAACAGTGATGTTGCTTCTTGTGGCGCAGATGGCGTTCATCTCGTCAGTTGGAGCTGCTCCTTTGGAAACCATTGTATATCAGGATGGTTTCACCGTCGATGGCGTCGAGCGACAATACGGCGAGATCCTGAACCTTACTACTATTGAGGGTTCACTTCTGAAATGGATTGCGCCGGGCAGCATGGTGTTTGCCGACATTAACGGCGAAGATGTTGTGTATGCCGCTTCGAGGAATGGTGCTTCGGCGGTCATAAACGCCGACCTTTCGCTCGTGGGAGGCGTGGTGAAGGTCGAGGCGGATGTGATGCCGCTGGGCAACAGGGCAGATGACACGACGCGGGGTGACTGGGTGGCAATCGGCTTCCAACCCGGGCAAGCATCGACAGGGCATGGCGGGGCCGGTTTGTGGATGCTGTTTCGGGGCAACGGCGGCTACCAGATCTTCCGGACGGGTACGCAGAACCTGTTGGCCGATGGGGCGATTGCCGGGTACGTGCAGGGTCAGGTTGCGAATATCAGCATTACCTATGATTCCGAGAGCAAGGTGGCGGTTTTTGCGGTCGACGATCAGGTTATTCATACTCGTGATCTTACGGACACGGATTTTGTGGATGCCGCGAAACGGCCGTTCATCATCACTTATGATGCTGCTCAGTGGTTCGACAATTTCACGGTTTCGATGGAGGGCGGAGTGCTGCCCGTTGTGATCGCTCAGCAGTATCCGGCCAACAACGCCGTGCAGGTCGCCGTGAACGCGGAACTTGCCTGGGCGCCGGTATTTCCGCTGGTGAATGATTTGACTTTCGATGTTTACATGGATCCGAACGAGGCAAGGGTTGCCGGCCTCGATCCGTCGGTTCTTGTGAGTGCGCAGCAGGCGGGCTTGACCTATGCGCCTCAACTGGATTATGAGACGACGTACTACTGGCGCGTCGTGCCGTACATCGACGGCGAGCCGAATCAGCCGACGGCGGTTCACAGTTTCCTAACCGAGTATGAGGTTCAGAAATGGTCGCACTTGGCCTGGCAGAGTGACGAGGACCTTGACCTGAGCCTTGGCAAGATATACACCCATAAGGTGAAGTTCAATGCCGCGGGGGAGACATTTTCCACTCGCGTGCTTGGAGTCATATTTGAAAACGATACAAATCGTTCGGGGGCCAATTGGGCACTGAGCGGTGCGCCAAATGTGTTTAACGACCCGTCGAGATTTGCCGGCAGCGGCGCAGGTTTGGCGCTTACAAACCGGTTTTTCTATGGGGACCCGGCCACATTGACGCTGAGCGGGCTGACTCCGGGAGTGCTGTATCGTACCACCCTTTACACGCACAGTTGGGGCGATCCCGGCACACGCGTCGTGGGGATTACCGCCAGCGACGACGGCAAGCTCAACATGCTGGACGAAAACATGGATGGCGGGCACAACGGGCGGTTGTTCATGTATACCTACACTGCGCCGGCTTCGGGAGAATTGACGTTGCAGTTTAACGCTGTCGTTCCCGCCAACTCATGGCATCACTATGCTTTCAGCAACGAAGTTGTAGCGGATATTTACCTTGATCCATCTGTCGTGCCCGAATCGGCGGTGCCGAGCGACATGGAATTGAGTTGGCAGTTGAACGGGTACGTGGCCGATCCCAGTTACCAGCTTTACGTCGCAACGGACGCGGGCTTCCAGGACCTTGTGGTCAGTGTCGAGTTGGAGGACAATGCATATCCTGTCAGTCTTGCGGCGAACGAGAACTACTACTGGATGGTAGTGGTCAAGGACGGCGGCGTGGCGGTGCATCAGAGCCCGGTTTGGGATTTCACGACCAAATGGTCTGAATCGACCTGGATGACGGATGCGGATCTGGACATCAGTGCGGGCAAGACGTATACGCACAAGGTTAAGTTCAATGCGATCAGCGAAGCGATTCCCACGACGGTGAAGGGCGTCAAGTTCGAGAGCGATACAAATCGCTCGGGCAGCAACTGGTCGCTGGTCGGCGCTCCGAATGCCCATACCGGCACTGTGTTCACGGGCAGCGGCGAAGGCGCCGTTTTGAATACACGGTTCTATTACGCTCACCCTGCCACGTTGACCCTGACGGGACTTGAGCCCGGCGTGGATTATCGCACCACCCTTTATACTCACGGCTGGGGCGGCAGCGGAGAACGTGTGGTGAGGATTACCACGAGCGACGACGGCGTGGGTACTTTGCTGGATGAAAACGCCGGCGGCAATGGCGTTGGACGTTTGTTCATGTACACGTATACCGCACCGCAGTCGGGGACTCTGGTCCTCGAGTTCCAGCAGATCGCCAATGCATCCTGGCATCATTACAGTTTCAGCAACGAGATCGTACCAGACATTTACCTTGATCCGTCGCCGCTGCCCGATACACAGGTGCAGGCGCAACTGGATTTGAACTGGGTACTGCATGGTGAGGTCAGCAATCCATCGTACAATGTCTACGTGGCCACGGACCCGAACATGGTGAACAAGGTTGTCCAGGCTTCGTTGACCGGTACGACTCACCCTGTCAGCCTTAATACTGAGGTGAAGTACTACTGGATGGTCGAGGTGGTTGAGGACGGCGCCGCGGTGGTTCACAGCAGCCCTGTCTGGACTTTTGTGACGTCTCCGCCGCCTGACGCCGAGAAGGTGCTGGAGTGGACGATGGACGAGACGAGCGGACCTATTGTCTACCAGACCGGCAGCAGCGAAGATGCCGATGGGACTCTGATGGGCTTTAATGACCCGAACGCGTCGTCGATGTTTGTCACGGGGCTTGTAGGTAATGCCCTGCTTCTTAACGGCACCTCTCAGTATGTGGACGTAAGTAACGCATATCCGTACATGCCTACAGCCGATGAACAGTCCTTTGCGGTCTCGGCGTATTTCCGCACGTACAAGCCTTATGGGCCAATCTTCTCCATGCGGAATTCCGAGACGGGCACACCGTTGATCGATATCACGATCGGCCACGACGGGGCTTACGAATCGCCCGGACGGGTACGGATGCTTGCTCGCGACGACAACAATAATCTCAGCCCGGCCAGGGATTCCGGCATTACTGTGAACGACGGCAGGTGGCACAGCCTGGTCGTGATGAGAGCGCTGGGCACATGGGTCATGTATGTTGATGGCGTCGAACGTGCCCGTATGAGCGGTGTTGCCACGGGTCCGGTTACGCTGGACTGGTTGGCGATCGGGGCCGAGAAGAGATGGGTATTGGACAGCTATGGAAGCTGGAACGGAACCCGTCCTGAAATCCGCTACTTCGAAGGTATGTTGGACGAAGTCTGCATCTGGGCCGGCGAAATGCAGCCCCATCAGATACAGGCGCATGCTTCGGTTGTTCCTCCGGCGGGCGACCTGGATTATGATCTCAAGACGGACGGCGGCGACCTCCGAATCCTGAGCGAGAACTGGCTGAGCGATTCTTACACGCCCGTTCAACCCTCGCCGTTGGTTCTGGAGGATATGGAGTCGTACAATGCCGCCGACCCGAACAGTCATACCTGGTATTGGGAGGCTCTGGAAGGCGTATCTCTCGAGTCGGTATACGGCAACGTAGACACCGCACCGGGCGTCGGACTGTCGGTCAATTCGATACAGAACGATGGTCTGTACGGTCAGGTCCTGCAGTGGGATTATGACTTCCAGGGGCAGACTAACGTCATCCAGCGGTTCTGGCTGCGTGATCGTCGGGTCGATCTGGCAGCGTATGACCAGATCAGCATTCGCGTCAAGAAGCTGCCGGGCAGCACGGGCGAGTGGTTCTATTTCGATTTCCATGACGGTCGCGGTCTTGCAGATCCTACTCAGGGGATCTATCCGTGGGTGCTCGCCCGGATAGGCCGGGTAATCCTGCCTCTTGCTAACGTCCCGGAAGGCGAGTGGGTGACGCTGCAAGCCGATATTCCCGGCGGTTTCGACAGCGGTCGTCCCAAGGAATTCCATGACCTCTACGAGATAAGCATTGGCATCTCCATGGGCGCCTCGGGGACGACGGGCGGAATGCTGATTGACGAGATTACATTGACCGACGGAACCCCTGACTGCTTCCGGGTGGTCGGTGAACTGCTGCCGGATCTCAACGGCGATTGCATCGTGAATATCAAAGACTTAGCCCTGATGGCTGAGGATTGGCTTACGGGGCGTTAATCCTGTTTTGATTTGCAACGGGGGACGGGCACCGAAGTCCGTCCCCTTTTTTTCTGCCAAGACAGTTGCGGTGGAGGTTTTTAAAGCAATCTTCCGTCTCTGTCTTGCCTGCTGCGCATTACCCGGGTTCGGGATTGCTCTTCCAATGTCTTTGCATTCGCCAGCGGAATTTGGTTTAATTGTCTTATGGAGCGCCCGATCATCGGGGCTCCGGGACGGAACTTCTAACCCTGGAGGTGCAGTACTATGAATGGTTGTGCAGTTACTCGGCGGCTTTTCCTTGGGTTTGCGGCAGGCGCCGCCGCCGGTCCTCGGGTCTTGTTTGCCCAGAGACCGGAAGAACTTCGGCTGATCGAGGCGGCCGTTCCGCAGCGCGCCGTCGTTGCGGCGCGGCGCAAACGCCGTCTGCTGATCTTCGATCTGAACGTGGGCTACGGCGGCCACGGATCGATCGCGACGGCGAACAAGGCGTTTGAGCTGATGGGCAAAAAGACCGGGGCGTTCGAGACGGTGATCAGCAGGGATCCGTCGGTCTTCGAGCGGCAGAGCCTGGGGCGGTTCGATGCGGTGTTTTTCAACAATACCGTGGGCAACCTTTTTGAAGATACCGCGCTTCGACGTAATCTGGTCGAGTTCGTTTACGCCGGCGGCGGACTGATGGGCGTGCACGGGACCTCAGTGGCGTTTACCTGGTGGCCGGGCGCGCACGAGGACTGGCCGGAATTCGGTATCATGCTGGGCGCACGGGGGGCGAATCATCGTGAAAGCACCGAACACGTGTTTATCAAGCTGGACGATCCGGACCATCCCATCAACCAGTTCTTCGATCCGGCGGGCTTTGAATATCGCGACGAATACTTCAGGTTCCATGAGGTTTATTCTCGCGACCGAGTTCGCGTGCTGATGAGCATCGATACCGCCAGGTCGAAGTTCGAGGGGCGACAGTTGGGCAATTGCATCCGCGCCGACGACGATTATGCATTGGCCTGGGTCCGCCGATACGGGCGGGGGCGGGTGTTCTATTCGACAATTGCGCACAATCCTTACGTCTTCTGGGACGGCAATATGCTGCGGTTCTATCTTGCCGCGGCACAGTTCGTTCTGGGCGACCTCGACGCGCCGACGATTGCAAGCGCAAGATTGACACCGGCGATCCGCGCACAGGAGAAACTCGGCTGGCGATTGGGTGTCGAAGCGTACACTTTCCACAGATACACTCTGTTCGAGACGATCGACAAGACCGCCGAACTGGGGCTGCCGTTTGTCGGCGGCCTTAGTTTCCAGAAAGTCGGCGGGGGCATCGACAAGAACCTCGAACCGGGCCTGGCGGACGCCGAACTGGAGGCGATCCGGTTGAAGCTGGACTCCGCCGGAGTGAGCATGCTGACGTACTACTTCCATGACATACCAGGCGATGAGGCGGGCTGCCGCAGCGTTTTCGAGTTTGCGCGGAAGATCGGCATCGAAACGTTCATGTCCGAGCCGAAGCTCGAAGCGCTCGATACTATCGAGAAGTTCTGCGACGAGTACGACATCAACGTCGCGTTGCACAATCACGGACCCGACCAGTCGCCGCATTACTGGCGCCCGGAAGGCGTGCTGAAAGCCTGCCGGGGGCGCAGCAAACGCATCGGCGCCTGCGGCGACGTGGGCTACTGGATGCGAGCCGGGATCGATCCGATCGGGGCCGTGCGACTGCTCAAGGACCGGCTAATTACAATCCAGATGCATGACCTGCACGACCGTGGGCCTGACGGATATGACGTGCCGTGGGGGACTGGTGTCGCAAAGGTGACAGAACTTATCGAGGAGATTCACCGTCTTGGTATCGAGCCGACCATGTTTGGGCTGGAATACTCCCGCGACTGGTTTGAGTCGATGCCGAAGGTCGCCCAGTGCATAGAATTCTTCAATAAGGTGAGCGTGCGGCTGGCGGCCAAAGGATAAGGGGCGCTGCGGACAATGCTGCGGCCATTTGCTTACAAAACCAGGGGCCTGGCCGGTAATCCGGCAGGCCCCTTCAGTTACTTCATCAAGATTTCGGAGCGGGCTGCATCACCCGTGACCTGATAAATAACGTGTTGCTGTTACTCGCACACCGGCCCTCCGCAAGTCAGCCAGGTGTCTGCGACAATCGCCAGATCGGTGACGTCGACCTTGCAGTCGCCGTTCACGTCGCCTGCCGGATATGCCGTGCAGGGCAGATCGACGTCCACTCCGTCAGGACCCGCCTGGTAATGCGATAATCGCTATAACGACCAGCAGTTCTATAAGAGTGAACGCCCGCTTTTTCATTAGTCGCCTCCACTTGCGTTGCGCGAATTCTATATGATTTGCGAATTTGCGCAGCCGCTTCGACAACTAAACACTAACCTGCTCGCAGTTTTTCCGCAAGGCCAAATTGCGTTTTTCTTTAACCATTTCGCGAACGCGTCCGCGCCAAGCCTATGGTAGCGGAGCGACGTACGGCCAGCCGTTTTCCCACAGCAGGGGGGAAATCTTCAGCTCCGCACGACCGGTTCGTCCGTGGTAGGCGTGAAAAATGAGGTAGTCGCCCCAGCCGTCCTGCAGCACCGCGCAGTGCCCCGGGCCTTTCCAGTTGTCTGTGGTTGCCTCGATCACAAGTGTCCCGCCGCCTTTAAGCATGGGGCTGCCGCCGCGATCCTCGTATGGCCCGGTGATCTGTGGTGACCTGCCGACCATGACCTTGTAGGTGCTGTCGACGCCGCGACAGCAGACGTCGAACGAAACGAACAGATACCAGTACGCCTCGTTGCGAACGATAAAAGGCGCCTCAACCGCCCCGTTTGCCCCGCCAGATCCTCTCGGGCGGCTGGCCAGGGCATACAATTTGGTGTCCTCGCTTGACAGTTTACCCGTGTTGGGATCAATGCGTCGCATCTTTATGCCGCCCCAGAAACTGCCGAAAGACATCCAGACCTTGCCGTCCTCTTCGATGGTTATGTTGGCGTCGATGGCGTTCCAGTCATCCCTTCCTTGCACCGAGCGGATGACGATGCCTTGATCGGTCCATTTGTAATCGGGGCTGGCGGGGTCGAACGTCCTGTTCGTCGCAAGGCCGATGGCGGAGCTGTTCCGCCCGAACGTCGATGCCGAGTAGTAAAGATGATACCTGCCGTTGAAGAATGATATGTCAGGCGCCCAGAGCCCGCGAACGCCGGGTATTTCATCTGTCGCCCATCCTGGAATGGTCTCGAAAACCTCACTGCAACGCTCCCAACGAAGCAAATCGTTTGAACGGCGAATCGGCAGGACTCCGCCGCGTCTGCCGCCGCCGGTCGAGATTATGTAGAAGGTTTGACCCTCGCGGATGATCGCGGGATCGTGGACCTGCAGATCGCCCTGGAGGTTGAGCATTCGAAGCCCTGGATATTCTAAGTCTGCCTTGCACAATGGGTTAAACACGCCTGCCAATGCCAGCAGTGTGCCGATCAAACACGTTTTTGGCGCCATTACCTTCTCCTGTGTTATTACAAGCTACAGAATAACACATGCAGGGACGTTTTCAAACCTATGTGCCCGTGGTATAATAGAGCCATAGTGGCGGATTTGGTTGCGACTTGTTGAAGTAAGTCCTTATTCTGTTGGGGTTTGAGGAGATCGCCGTGAGTGAGCAGGGGCATTCGCCGGACATCGAAAAATGGGTGAAGCTGATTCGGGCTGATGGGGTGGGGCCTAAGGCTTTTGCCCGGCTTTTGAAGCAGTTTGGGGGTTTTGATGGGGTTTTCGGGGCTTCGGTGGCGGAGCTTACGAAGGTCAAGGGCATTGGGGTACAGACGGCGGAACGGATTCGGAGGAGTCTTGGCAAGTTCAATGTTGACAAGGAGTTGGAGCTTGCGGATAAGCTTGGCGTTACGTTGATTCATGCGGGTGATAAGCGGTATCCGGCGGCTTTGCGGGTGATTTATGACCCTCCTCCTGTGCTGTATGTAAAGGGTTTTTTGGAGCGTGGGGACGGTTTGGCGGTGGCGATAGTCGGGTCTCGGCGCTGCAGCGGGTATGGTGAGGAGCAGGCATCGAGATTTGCGCATGTGCTTGCTTCAGCAGGGTTTACGGTTGTTAGCGGAGGTGCGAGGGGGGTGGACACTTCCGCCCACAGGGGTGCTCTGATGGGGGGCGGAAGGACGATTTCTGTTCAAGGTTGTGGTCTTTTTTTCGATTTTCCGCTGGAAAATGCCCCTCTTTTTCAAAAAATTGCTCGAAACGGCGCCTGTATCAGCGAATTACCTCTTGAAATTGAGGCTTTTTCCGAGAATTTTCCCGCTCGGAACCGGATCATTGCAGGATTGTGCATGGCGGTGCTCGTGATTGAGGCATCTGAGAGGAGCGGTGCGCTTCTGACTGCGCAGGCGGCGTTGGAGTACGGGCGCGAGGTGATGGCGGTGCCGGGGAAGATCGACTCGCCGCTGAGCGCGGGTTCGCACCAGTTGATAAAGCAGGGGGCGCGGCTGGTGGATTGCGTTGAGGATGTGATGGATGCGCTGGGTCATATCGGTGAGGGGCTAAAGGAGCATGTGGCTGCCGTTGAGGGGGAGGCGGAGATGCCGTTGTTCGATGCGGCGAGGATGAATCTTTCGGAGGGGGAGCGGGCGGTCCTGGAGTCTTTGGATGGGGAGGGGCGGC
>Ga0334884_1003498_pt1 | contig 17601 bp, 20 predicted proteins | sample GraSluR1_MG_7_FD_207215 | JGI IMG/M metagenome (GOLD analysis project Ga0334884, IMG submission 207215) | Sludge microbial communities from methane-producing bioreactor in Wageningen University, Netherlands - Granular Sludge_12_05 R1 | ecosystem: Engineered > Bioreactor > Anaerobic >...
AAGTCGGTGCTCGAACCCCAGATCTGTCGCCACTGTCACATGATCATGCCGCCCGCTGCAGAGTATTGCGCCATCTGCGGGGAGTCGCTCCGAGGGGATGCACCGGCCTGTAATGATGAGATCCAGGACTTCGTTCTCAAGCATGGAGCAGAGCTCATGGAGTACCTCATGCGGCGGAGCGGTGTGAACCAGGATCCCGCCTCACAAATGCCCCCCAGAATTTAGCCATTATCCCAGTAACTCCAATCTCTTTTTTGTATCTGTTCAGCCCGGCCTGTGAACGGCACAAAAATTTGATGATCTGTTTACTTTCACGGTCTGCTCGCCCACCTTTGATTTAATAAAGGCAATCTTATTAATCATGAAATACAGTTAGGATTCACGACCATAGCAGGATGATCATGGATGCATGAAAATGCGTGGCAAATAGAAGCGAGATTTGTGGATGGTCAATTTAGTAATCTACAATCTTAAATTCGCCGAAAAAATAGAAACATTTAACTGGAAAAGGAGTGATTAGACACATGATGAAAAAGAGGGAGAAAATCTTAAGCAAAATCATACAGATGTTGGATTTTTCATCCCTAGATCCAACTACCTTCGCAAACAGATTAATATATCAAAAAACGATCTATCTGCTTCAATTTTCTGGCATCTCCTTAGGTTACCGATTTAATTGGTATATCCGTGGTCCATATTCTCCAGAATTGACAGAAACCATATACAAAATAGATAACGATAAATCGATATTTCCTGACAGTTCAAGCATACGTTTTAAAAATCAAAACGATTTAGAACAAAAAACTCGCCATTTTTTAGAGGCATTAGGGGAGAATGCAAAAAATCCTGAATTTTTGGAAATTCTTGCGTCTCTTGCATATATAAGGGAAAATGATCCCGCATACCGTAATTTCAGCAATAATTTGAAAATTCGGTTATTGAATTTGAAACCATTTGTTAAGGATTTCGATAATTTTGACCAATTATACGATTCAGCCATAAAGTCACTTAGAATTTTGAGCGAAATGAATGCCTGATATCAATTTTGAATTATCAGAAAAACCTCCTATATTTGATAATGTACATGGCTTTATTCATCTAACAGATCTTGAATGGGAAATTGTAAATTCTCGTCCATTCCAAAGACTGCGAAATATAAAACAGCTTGGATTGACCAATTTAGTATTTCCAGGAGCGACCCATACAAGATTCAGCCATTCTATCGGCGTTTTACATATCGCCTCAGAAATAGTTGATTCATTGATGCATAGACATCGCAAAGATGATGATTTTTCTGATATCGACAAAGAACTTGTTAGATTAGCAGCGTTATTACATGATATTGGACATTATCCCTTATCTCATATTGTTGAAGGAGTCGTTAAAGAACACACTGATAATTTATCTATTCCTAGTCCTAACGAAGTGCAAGTTGCTGCCGAAGAAACTAATCCAGATATTATTAAAATCCAAAATAGTGAAGCACATAAGTTAAACTGCAATATTCATGGGGGAGGAGATTATGCTAATCATGAAAGGATTGCTACACTTGTAATTTTTAATACGGAGATATACAAAATCCTGCGAAGGAATAAGATCAGTAGTACTAAAATTGAAAATATATGTCGCATTATTACAGGAAAATACCCAGGGCCCGAAAATTCGTTTATCCATTCCGAATTAGATGCAGATAGATTTGATTACCTTTTAAGAGACTCCTATAATACCGGTGTTGGATATGGAAAATTTGATCTTAAACAAATAATACGGCATTTGGATTTTAAGTCATATAATTTCCCAAATCCCGGGGAAGAGGAAGAACATGCGTCTGGATTGGTCATAAGAAAAAAAGGTCAAAGGGCTGTAGAAGATTACCTTATTTCAAGATATTTCCTCTATAATACTGTAATTTATCAAAAAGCAAATATCGGATTTCATAAGATGATGGAAATTATCTATAAAGGTTTAATAGAAAGAAAAAAAGTCTTTCACTATGGTGATCTTGTAGGTATATTTGACGATTATAGAAAAATTGACCTCTATATGAATTTCGATGATCTCTATTTGGATAACATTTTACGACGAATTCAGCAAAACGAAATTGGATTAGAAACCGGTGAAAAATATAAGATTAAACAGCCTTTTTTAAAGGAATTGATTGCTCGAATTATAAACCGAGAGCCATTGAAATTAGTCAATAGCACATCTACAATACGACAACAAAATAGTGCGAGTGAACCGTGGGGATTCTTAAATCAAGGAAAACGAGATGAGGTTGGTTCTAATGCGGGGATTGTCAAAAATTGGATAATTGCATCAGAAATCGTTACAGGGGTAACAAAAGTAAATCCTAAATTATTTTTGATGCAGAGTGAGGCGGTGCATGAACTGATTCGAGAAAAAATTAAGGTCTATGATCCCGATGAAAGCAGTTCGAATACTCTTTCTCTCTTAACGGACGATGAATCTTCAATAATCAGAGAATTGGTGGACAAGGAATTGGTAATAAGAAATCTATACACTAAAAACGAGGAGTATAAAAGAAAAATATTACCCTATTGTCGATAAAGCAACAATAAACAAATCAATTAGATTCTTTTTAAAGCAGTTGCATTTCTAATTTGCTATAATAGCGGTACTAATTGGAATAATTCCTTTTACCTGATACAGTCACGCTTATCCTTACCCACTTTCAGGAGTCTCCGTTCATCCTTATTTCCTCAATCAGGCCACGAAGGTGTGCATGCAACGGCACGGGTCGCTTGCATGCAGGAATGAAAAAACATGGAACAACTCGTGGTCACACGGGAAGCAGTCGAGGCCTATGAACGCCGGACAGGGTTCGCGGGCATCGGCGAGTTCTTTCTCCGGAAAGGGCTCTTTGTCATGGCGGAGGGAGAGATATGCAGGGAAAAGTAGTGGGCCCCCCAGTAAGAGAAGCATCTTCCACAATGTATCAATTCGAGGGACCCAGAATATCCTCTCTTCCCGAATTAAAAAAGGTATTGTTATCTGAAAATCCCGTTCGGTCCGCCGGGGTGGCCTGATGGCGACGGCACAGCACTCCACCTCCCCGGTCCCGCTCTACCTCATCCCCCAGGCGCTCTCGGAAGAAATCAGGAAGTACGGTGATACCATCGCAGAGGTCAGGGTCAAGCGGACCGCCGGTCACAACTACATCCTGCGGATCAAGCACGAGATGCGGGGTGATCGCGGTGATTGAACCCGGGACGCTCTCACTCGGTGAGAACGAGGTCCTTCGCGTGGAGATAGACGGCGAGTCCTACCGGATCGAATCCAAAGAGATCCGGGCACTCCTCTTCTACGGCCGGGTCGTGCCGATCACCCAGGTCCTCCGGAAGACGTCCGCGGATGGAACGGAAAAGTCCGAAGTGATCTCGATCGAGGGTCATGCGGCGCTCAACAGGACCGGGAAGGCGGTAATCCTCTCGACGCGGGCCGGGCACTACATCGTCCCGCTCGTGAGTTTCCAGCGGGTTGCCCGGGGAGATGCGGTCTCGGCACCGCTCTTCCCCCTCGCTCCGGACTACCAGGACGGGCAGGTATGACGGGCGAGGTTACGCGGGCTCTCGCAACCCTCTTCCCGGACGGAGGGGTCGTGGAGCTCCGGGCCCTGACCGATCACTCGGTCCACAGCGGGTATTTCGATAATCACGGGACACTGGCCGAGAAGGCGGAAAACCTTGACACGCTGCAGGACGTCGCCGGGATCTATGTCACGCTGAACACGGTCGACCCTGCCCTCCTCTCCCGGAGAGCGAACCGGGTGAAGATGCACCTGGGCCGGAAAGACCCGACCACGAGCGATGCGGATGTACTTCGCAGGCGGTGGTTGCCGGTCGACCTGGACCCGGTCCGGCCGAGCGGGGTCTCGTCAACCGACGGGGAACACACTGCTGCACTCGCCCATGCAGAGCGGATCCGGACCTGGCTCGCCGGGCAGGGGTTCCCGGATCCTGTCATGGCCGACTCCGGGAATGGGGCCCACCTGCTCTACCGGATCGACCTGCCGAACGATGATGATTCGACGGACCTGGTGAAAGGGTGTCTCACGGTCCTCGACACGTTGTTCTCAGACGGAGTGGTTTCCGTGGACGCCGCGAATTTCAACGCGGCCCGCATCTGGAAGCTCTACGGGAGCACCTCAAAGAAAGGGGACAACACCCCGGCCCGGCCGCACCGGCAGTCCCGCCTCCTCTCGGTCCCTGAAGAGGTGAAACTGGTTACGGTCGAACAGCTCCGGCACATTGCCGGGTTCCTTCCCAGGGCAGACCCGGGCCACGGGAAACAGTCGAAGGGCCCCGGTCTTGACCTCCGCGACTGGCTCACCACGCACGCGATAGGGGTCCGGTCAGCGAAACCGTGGCAGGGCGGGACCCTCTTCGTCCTCGACGAGTGCCCGTTCACCTCCGCTCACCGGGACGGGGCGTTTGCCATCCAGTTCCCGAGCGGAGCAGTCTACGCCGGCTGCCAGCACGCTTCCTGCGGCGGCGGGACGCAGCGATGGCCCGAGCTCCGGGACCGGTTCGAGCCGAGGAAACGAGAGAAAAAGGAGCGGGGATCCATACCCGATACTGCACCACCCCCCACACCTCCCTCTCCTGCTCCCGCTTCGGCTGCAACCATTGAGGCCCGTACTAGGGCGTCGGAGATCCTGCGGTCCGGCGACCCGCTTGCATTCCTCCTGGACGTCTTCCACCGGGAGCACGTCGGGGACCGGGTGGTCGCAGAATGCCTGACGCTCTCGGTCGCCTCCCAGTCGCTGGCCAACACGCAGGGGCTTCACGTGGCCATCTCGGGCAACTCGGGAAAGGGAAAGACCCATGCCTGCCGGGCCATGATCACCCTCCTGCCGGAACATTTCAGGCTGAAGGGCACGGTCTCGGACAAGGCACTCTACTATCACCCGCTCCGGCCGGGCACGGTCCTCCTGTTCGACGACGTCACCCTCTCCGATGACCTGCAGGAGGTCCTGAAGTCGGCGACCGCGAACTTCCGGGAGCCGATCGAGCACCGGACCCTCACCAGCGACCGGCAGGTCCGGGTCTGCACCATCCCGGAACGCTGTGTCTGGTGGCTGGCGAAGGTGGAGCTGGCCGGTGACGACCAGGTGATGAACCGGATGCTCTGCATTTGGATCGATGACTCAGCCACCCAGGACGCGGCGGTCCTCGCCCACCTGAAGGCTGCCGAGGCACAAGAGGCCAATGGAGGCGACGACCCGGACATCCTCGTATGCCGGGCGCTCTGGGAGCTTGTGAAGGAGCAGGTCCTGCACGTCCGTGTCCCCTTCGCACCACGAATCCACTTCTCGACGGCACAGAACCGGCGGAACCCCGGGATGCTCTTTGACCTGATCAAGTGCCACGCCCGGCTCTTCTTCCTGCAGCGGGACCGGGACGAGCACGGGAGCATCATCGCGACCCGCGGGGACTTCGAGTATGCCCGCAGGCTCTTCCTCGACCTGACCTGTGATACCGGGGCCCAGGAGACGAAGCAGACCCGGAACGAGGCGGCGGCACTCGACAGCATCGCAAAGATGGGGCTGGAGGTCTTCACCATCAAGCAGCTGCAGGAGGTTCTCGGGCTCTCGTACCACCAGGTCTACCGGCTGCTCAAGGGGTACCGGAACGGTCGCGGGAACTATACCGGGATCCTCGACAAGTGCCCTGCGGTGAGCTACATCGATGCCACGGTCGCCGAGGATATCTACGGGATGGAGGTGAAACACCGGGAGCACTACTTCTCGTTCGATATCGGGCTCTACAAGAACTGGACCGCACGGGCGGAGATCTGGCTCGAGGACGAAATAGAGGAGGACAAGAGGAGGAGGCCGGGTCCGGGCAGGCAGGGTGATGATGACACTCTTGCACCCGGTTTACCTGAACAGGGTGTGAATGAAAAAGAGGGGGATTCCCGTGCTGGAACGGAGATTGCTGGGGGAGATAGAGAGAGAGGTACCTCCTCAGGTACCTCTTTGCATCATTTACCAGGAACGCAGAGCATGGATTCAGAGATCGGTGTCAACGTCGGTCTAGAAATCCCCAACTTCGTCGGAATAATTCTCCCCACCCCATTTAAATCTTTTGTCAATTCTCTCTCAAACATTAGGAAACCTCTATTCTACCGATTCGTGTTTATTCACCCATAATTTGTGGTTCTTTCTGTCTTTCATACGATAACTCTCTCCCCGAATATTCACCGTTCTACAGTGATGCAAAATTCTGTCAAGGAGTGCTGCAGCAATTACCTGGTCCTGAAATATTTCGCCCCAGTTGCCAAACGACTTGTTGGAGGTGAATATCGTTGAACCCCGCTCGTATCGGCGGGATATCAACTGGAAGAAGCAGTATGCTGCCTGAGCATCAAATGGAAGATACCCGATCTCATCGATGATCAGGAGACCTGGCCGGGTGAGTTTCTTCAGATACCGATCAAGCTGATCACTGTGATATGCTTCTTTGAGCTGTTCGATCAGGCCAGACGCATTAATGAAGAGAACCGGGATCCCCTGTTCAATGGCAGAAACACCCAGACCAATCGCCAGATGTGTTTTTCCAACACCCGGCGGTCCAAGGAAGACCACATTTTCTGCATTATCAACAAATCTCAGAGTGGCAAGATCCCTGATCACCGTCTGATCAATCGAGGGTTGGAACTCAAAATCAAACTCTTCAATTCGCTTCAGGAGGGGGAACCCAGCACCTTTTGTCCTGGTTCTAATTCTTGTAGAAGTCCTGTTGTTCCACTCCTGTTCAATCAGATATCCGATTGTCTCAACGGGGCTGAGACTCTCATTCATTGCACGTTCAAGCGTTGGTTCAAGAAGAGCGTCCATCGTATCCAGTTTCATCATGGTAAGGCGATGATGGATCTGTTCGAGAAGAAGGGTAGTCATACCCGGCCCTCCCGTGCAAAAATGTCATATTCGGCAAGATTTCGTGTCTCAACAGAATGCAGATCAATGGTTGGTTTGCATGCCCGATCCCTCTTTGAACCACTGCCGGATTCATTGAGGATTTCCTTGTAAAGCCCTTCAAAATGCTCTTTTATCTTTGAGCGCTCGTTTCTTCCTGTCAGGAGAGAATGGGTACAGATCTCATTGCCATCAGCATGAATCGACACGTGGTTCTCCTGGACATATACGTCAACACGCCTCCCTGCATATTTCCAGGGAACTGAGTAGATGTTCCCATGTAACGAGATGTAGCAGTCTTTGGAGACTTTTCGAGATTCTTTCTTCGTTAGGAGATAGGGTGGATACGAAGCGAAAGGACGAAGGTTCTCCTGAACCAAGCGCTCAAACGGAATCTCATTGGTGGTTCCATGAACTTTCCCATTGACGCAATTGGACCAGATACGTGCCTGTAGATTCAAATCTTCAAGAGAGTGGAAGGTTCGGCCATACAAGAAGTTGTCTTTGATGTAGTGAATTGAACGTTCAACTTTGCCTTTGGTTTTGGCTCGACCCAGGCGGCAGAGACGTGACGTGAAACCGAAATGGTCACGGAAGTCTGCAAAGAGGGGATGGAATTCTGAAGCGGTTGAGGGATATTTCCGGTTGAGGACGACACTGCGAAGGTTGTCATAGAGGATCATGTCAGGAACTCCACCAAAATACTCAAATGCTCCCAGATGTCCTTTGAGAAGTGCAGTAAGACCTTGATGCGGGAAGAATTCTACATATCTCATCCGGGAATAGCCAAGAACCATTGAGAGGCCATACACCTTCTTTTTGGAGCCATCGGCCGTTTCATAGGGATACTCAAGCCAGTCACATTGCATCATCTCTCCCGGTTTGGTTTCATATCTGAGTTCAGCCGGAATGGTGATGTTCGGACGGATCTGGCGGATATAATCGCCGAGTATCGTGGTACCCCCATCGTAGCCAAGATTTGTGATCTCTTCCAGGAGTCGAACACGGCTCAGACGAGGATAGTTGTTCAGTCTCTCCCGGATGTACGGCTTGAAGGGATCCAGTTTGCTCGGTTTCTGTCTGGTCTGAGGATGTTTTGATGGTTGATCCAATGACAGATGCCGGGCTATAGTTTTTCTGTCATACCCGGTTTCTCGGGCTAATAAGCTGATATTAACTTTCCCTGTTGCCAGTTCCTGTTCACGCGCTAGATCCTGTAACATAAAATACTCCTCGTCCTCGAGCATGCACATCCCAGATACTCTCTGGTAGCACATTGGGGATTTTTATTCCGACACAATTGGGGAATTTTATCCCGACGCATTTGGGTATTTTTACGCCGACGAAACTGGGGAAAAGTAAACCGACATTGACAATCGGTGATTCCTCTTCCCGTGCCTGTGATCCGGCACGAAGTGAGAACAAAGTATATGACAGGGTATTAAGCTCTCCGATTGCCAATTCAGGGCTTGATAATTGTTCTTCACTCTCCACCGGCATTCGCAAAGACATGCAAAAGAGAATAACCGGTGTGAAAGGTCAGAAACCGTTCCGGGTTAATCCGATTCCCGGGCTCCTGGACCATCACGATTTCAAGCGGGTCAGGGTGGTGTCCAGCAAGTGTGATATCTGTCACGAAGGCTCGGCGGTCTTCCGGTGTGCCGAGAAGCAGGTCAGTGTGTGTGAAGGGTGTTATGCACGGATGGTCAGGGAGTGGAATGGGGAGAAAGGGGTGAGGTAAATGATTTTCATACTGCATCAAAATACTTTATAAGAATAGGCATTTATTTTGAATTATGGGAGATGAAAAAAAATCTAAGTATAACATTCCTCCAAAAAAAGGAGAAATACCCCAAGACCCTAAAGTAATGGATTCAGCATTAACTGTACGTGAAAATATGCGAAAACAAAAAAGCAACCGAACTCTTGAAAAATAGAGAGGAATTCAATGAATGAAAAAAAAGAATCTGATAATAAATCCGCAAAAAATCCGAGTGAGCCCAAAGTAATGGAAGATGCGTTAAGTACATTGCGGAAAGGAAAAGAAAAAGAGAATGAGTGCAAATGAGAATTTTAAAAATATTTTGAGAATATTTTTTTTAAAAAACAACCCAATTAAAATTGGTGATTAATGCCAATGCTATTAAGAAAACACCAATTAAAAAAAAGGAAATAGCAAGATTGATCCAAAAAACGATTTTTTTATAATTATTTCGATTAAAGCGGGTTGCAGAATCTATTGTTGCAAACAAATTTCTTTTTGCTTGTGGGAGAAAATCAATTACTTCATCATTTTCAAATTCTTTCCAAGTTTTCATCGTCTCTAAATACTTATAATCTCTTAATTTTATCGCTAGAATACAAAAAATTGCTGAAACAAATAAAAATACTGAACCAAAAGATGCAATAATAGAGTTCATTTTTGATATTGCATCGAGAACTAACCCAATCAATACAGCATTTGTTGCGAGAATTATACTTGCCTTATTCTCCAAATCCCTTTTATCGTTAATGCAAATATCGAAATCTTTCCATGCGATATTCAACATGAGATCTTCGATATCATCAGCCATTGAATAGGATCATGGTTTAATACAAAAAAACCTTCCTTGTTATAACTATTCATAGCAATAATCGAAAGGTTTCTTCAATCCGGAAAAAATATCTGAAACTGGATTATTCAAAATTGATATTCGCTTTGATCCATTTCAACCAGCTTTTTACCGTCGATGCTCTTCTATGGCGTGTGACTTCGTTATATCGGGGATCAAATCGCTGAATAAGGCCCGCAATCTCATCGATTGCAATAGAATCGACATTAAATTGAGAGTTTTTCAACAACCCGATTGAATGTCGATACGTGGGCCGTTTGAACAATTGTGATAACAACAGTGCGTTCCTGCAGCGGCGGGTTCGGCAACGCTGCAACTCCTGGCCCAGGGGAGTCAGGATGAAGTGACCCCGTGACTCCCCCCTGTCTAGGAAATCCAGGTAGATTGCAGCATTTGCATAATAATCAGCCTGCCGTTCATCAAATTCGAAATAATCAGTAATTGCATCTTTCGTGCCCAGTTCATCGGAAAATGAAATTATAAGGTCAATAATTTTATCAAGGTCGTTTGCCTGTGGAAATGGGACGATATCGGGCTCAACAGTGTCAACAGGTATAGTGGTTGCTAAATGGTGATAACTGATAGATAAGACCGGATCCTCATCAACGGAATAGCATTTCTGGTCAACGATTTCGATATCCCCATATTGGTCTCCGAAGCGGAAGGTACTGAGATAGAACAGGCCATTCGAATACGTAAAAAAGATCGGAATGACGGGTTTTTCAGATTTGGAGGACCACTCTTTCCATGGGAAATAGAGTTGCCGTATGTGAAAGTCCTGGCGCTTCCCTACCTTTGCTTCGATGATATAGATTCCATTTGAACCCTCATAACCTGAATCAACTTCGATTTGAACTCCTTCAATCTGAATGGGAATGTCTTGATCGGGTAATGCAATTGTAAAAGATCCTGACCGCGATCTTCCCCGGATAGTAAGAAACAGATCTGGTTCATTTGTATACGTTTTAAGGACCGAGACAATATTTGCATAATCAATAGCCTGGAATTCACTGGTGATTGAACTCAGGTTTATTGTTTCAATCGTATCAATGTGGGGAGCAGACGTATGTGTTTCGACAGGAATCATTCCTGCATCCGGGTCAAAAACATAATAACTCCGGTGATGAGAATCTCTAAAAATAATGTATTCTCCGTTTTTCGTTGGGAGAATTACCAGGTGATTTCTTCGAAATATTTCAGGCCTCGATTCCAAAGTATCCTGTTTAGCCATTAACCGCGGCTCTCTTCCACTACACTCCTTTAGGGTCGTCGCTGAAATCAGGATATACCCCTCCGAATCGATCAATTCAAGGAGATTCAGGTCTTCGAAGACTTTATTCCAGGCCTCGTCGTTCTTTGTAGTCATGTACGGTTAATAATTGGTGACGATAATTTCTTGTATTTCCCCTCGTTTTGTCCCATCACAGTTAATCATCCTTTTTGCGGGAACTCGAGTGATATGGTAATTTGCGTAAAGAAGATCGAAAAAATCATCGTCGGGATTCACATTTTTTGGATCAGAATTACTCAGCATTAGTTTTGCATTTTTCTTATCACACTTTTCAAAGAAAGCTGCTAATCGCTGTTGCTCTACGTCGTTAAATCCATCTTTTGAATATTGCGTAAACGATGAGGTTTTGTTGAGTGGGCGATACGGGGGGTCGAAATACACAAAAGAATAATCAGACACGTAACGGAAAGATTGTTCAAAGTCGCCGAGATGGATTTCCGTATTTTGAAGTTTTTCGGAATCGGCCCTCAATATACTGTCATTGAGGATTTTTGGATTTTTATAACTCCCAAAAGGAACATTGAACATTCCCTGGTTATTCTCTCGATAAAGCCCGTTGAAACAGGTTCTATTCAGAAATATCAGTTGTGCAGCCCTCTCAATCCATTCTCTTTTAAATTTATGAAAATTAATGGTAGGTTTCTGGCGATTGAATTCATCACGGATATGGTAGAAAAAAACTTTGCGGTCTGCATTATCCTTTGATAAAAAATCATTTTCGATATCTCGCAATAAATCGATTAAATCTTCACCATTATTTTTCACAACGGTATATACGAGGATTAATTCCTCATTAATATCGAAGATGTGACACTCTTTGAACCTGAACTGATTGTTGAAATGGAAAAAAACTGCGCCGCCACCAATAAATGGTTCAATAAAAACCGGTAGTTCTCCTTCTTTGAGTTCGTTGGGGATCCTTTTTGTGAACTCCTCGAGTAACTGGGTCTTGCCACCAGCCCATTTTAAAAAAGGTTTTGCAGAGGAATCAACCATTTAAAGCTCCCGTAGTATTCTTGTTGTTGTCCCAAAGATATCGATTCAAGAGTTTTTAGTTGTACCGATAGAAGGTGTGAAAGTGGACAATCTTCAATCAACCGCACACTTCCTTCACCTTCTCCGGGTCGTACCGCAACGCTATCTCCCTGGTCCTTCCGCCATGGTTCAGATGTGATAACTCTACCAGCCTCATCTGGTCGAACTTCCGGATCTTCTCATAGAAACCGGTATAACTCATCTTCAAATTCTCTGTTGCAGCCTCGAAGACCGCCCCGGAGGTAAGATATGAATCGGACCCGGTTGCCATATCCGCGATCTGGTAGAGCAATGACTTCTCATCGGTTGTCAGGGCCCGGACCGAGGCGGAGAGGTGGAAGTACTTCGAGACCTCGTATGCAGAGAGGATGTCTTCTTCAACGACTGCCATTCTCCCGGCCCTCTCGGCGGTCATTACGCTCTGCATCACCAGGTCCAGCCCGACCCGAAGATCCCCGCACCGCATGGTCTGCTCGATGACGAGGTCACACAACTCGTTTGATATGACTCCGGGGAAGACCCCTAACCGTACCCGGTACTTCAGGATATCGGATATCTCATCAAGCGTGTACGGGGGAAAGTAGACCTCCTTGTGCTGCAGGACGGACAGGACAGCAGGATCAATTTCCTGATGAAGTTTGACATCCATGGTGCTCATCGTGAGGATGACTCCCGCCCGTGCACCCGGGAACTCCTCGTAGAGCCGGGTGAGTGTATAGAGCACTTCGTTCAGGGATTTGTTGAGGACCAGGTAATTGGCGTCGTCCAGGCAGACCGAAAGCACGATCCCCTTCTCACTCAGGGTCCTCCCGATATCGTTGATCACCGTCCGGACCGGTGCGCCGGTGGAAGGGGGCTGATGGCCGTGGATTTTCTTAAAGATCTTCGCGAAGATGGCGAATTTCGTCCGCTCGAACTGGCAGTTCACATAGACCGGGACCAGCCGCCGGGTCGTCTCTTCCACCTCGGAGAAGATGCGGCGGACTGTGGTCGTCTTCCCGGTCCCGGGCAGGCCCCGGAGGACGATATTGCGTGGCCGGCCGCCATGAAGACCGTTCTGCAAGGCGAATGCAATATCCTTTAACTGGGACTCGCGGTAATTGAAGACATCAGGGACATAATCGATCTCGAAGAGGTCACGGTTTCGGAAGAGCGTTTCGTCAGAATAGAGGTACCGTTTCATCGTAAATGATCACTCTCAGGCAGGGAGCATAAAGCCTTGAACCGAGGGAGTTGAAAGTGAATGGAAAATAATCCCTCCAATATGTGATGATAACCAACTGAGACGAGCTGAAAAAGTCGTATGATTGGATTAATGTGAAGTCAATTATTCGGGAAACTATTTTTAAAGGTTCGTTGAGGTTATATTAGAACAGAATGAAACAGCTGGTTCATTTTTTTATTGGAGCATCTTCAGGAGCACTCATTTTTCTTACAAGTCTTTCACTTTCAGTTGAAACATCTATTTTGTTTATAGGGATTGGAATCGGGTCGGTAATACCAGATATCGACGGTAATGTACCGAGGAAATACCACAATAATCCTCTACTTTTATGGCTTGCTTATTTCAATTATTTAGTATTATATCCCATTCTGAAACTCACTTTCCATAAAAAAGAATTGAAAAAACGCGATTTAAGCAATATTTTTGCGATTATTATCCTGGCCTTTATTTTTTATGTCATTCTTCGGATTGTTGATATAATCATTAATACCCAGTTCCACATTGATCAACTGGTTATTGGGATACTCATCGGGGGTATTTTCACCATAATTGCCCATTCAGGGACAAAAGAGGGAGCAGTGCCACTCTATCCTTTGTGGAAGAAAAAGATCAAAGGAAATGTAAATCCTTGGAGCGGGAATGAAAAAAGACCGATGTTACTCATTTTTATTCCTTTGATTGTGATTGGTTTGGAAATTGTAAGTGGGTTTGGATTTCCGCGGATAATTTTACCCGTCACAGATTTCAATCTGTTAATTTTAATTTTTCTATGGACAGGATATCTCTATTCTGCACATATTTTTTCTTTAAAAGGAATTATTCAATCACAACGACCATCTCAACGGCATTTTCAAAGGTCGACTTCTTCAAGACCACGTTTTCATTCCAATGTTGAAAAATACAATTTTGGTGAGCTCAACAAAGAGCGTAAGAAACGAGGCTTGGGAATGCTTCAATTCGATAATTCATATGCAGATATGTCACGTCACCATAGTCAGAGAATGGCTTCATCTGGAAATATCTTTCATGGCAATAACGTGAATCAGACACACGGATCCTATTCGGGGGAGAATTGTGCCTTGATGTTCCGGGGGAGAGTCCGGGGGTTCCATCATATGATTCTTACTGACAGGGATGTGGCAAAAGCCCTCCATCGTAACTGGATGAACAGTCCCGGACATCGGGAAAACATTCTTAATCCAGGATTTAATACGGTTGGAATTGGCATATACCGAAGCGGACGCTCATATTACGCCACACAATTATTCAGCAATTGAAGACATTTTCAAAAATCTTTGCAGTAATATTATTGGGATTATTGCTCCCGATACAGTCACGCCAAAATACCCCTTTTACCAAACAACATCCTGTCTACCATAATTCCCGGGAACGCCGGTAGGCGGAGTGTATCAAGCAATGGCAGATTTTGTTGAACAGACCGTCACCAAGACGGCAGTACGGAACCTGGCAGTCCCCATCGCGGACGTGTCATCTTTCAATACCATCGTAACCGAGGTCATCGCGACCAACCCGTTCGGGTGTACCGGATACGATGTCGGTGGAATACCGCAGGACGCAGTGATCAAGAGCAAGGAGGCCTACGTTGCCAAGGTTGTCTACGAGGACAACGAGGCAAAGGCGGTCGGGAACGCAACGGCAAAGTGCCCGACTGTTGCAGCCTTCAACACCGCGGTATCTAACATCCTCGCGAACACTGCCCTTGCAACCGCAATGGGCGGAGACCCGGTCCGTGATACCGAAGGGGAAAGCTATTCGGCAACCCTGAAGTGCCACGACTCCAGCGGGGAGATCTACTACGTGAGCTTTTCCAGGGACACCGTGCGGATTTCATCCTATTCCGACGATGCCATCGTGGCAACCGTCGAGGCATGGGCTGATACCGTCCCGGCGCTGGCCTGAAACGATCACCTCATGACGGGGGCAGGGGGGCGAGAGACCCCTCGGGCTCTCCCTCTCTTTTTCTCCCGTCTTTTTGGGGAGCGATTATGGAAAATCCTGATATTGTAGTCATCATCCTCGCCGTCGTGCTGCCGGTGTACCCTGCCCTCTGGACCATTTATCAGAAGATCGGGCAGTATGACGCGGTATGCGCCGACTTTGAACGGCTGAAGGATGAGCACCGGAAAAATCACTACGTGGAGCATCAGCATGGAACCCGAACTCATCACGATCATTGAACTGTTCGCCACCGCAATCCTGGCGCTGTTCGCTTATATTCAGAACCGACAGAAGAACACCATTCAGAAGGAAAATGCACAGGTTGTCGCCTTCTTCGACCCGGCTGATGAAACGGTCAGCACCGCACCGGCCAGCATTCCGGGCAGGTCCTACAAGATGGGTACTGCAACGAAGCGATGGCTGACGTTTGACCACTCACCCGAGGAGCGGGAATCGCTGCTCCGGCAGGTGGCCGAGGCGGAATCGGAACGGAAGGCGACCTACACGATCACGGTCCCGTCCGCATGGTACGAGATCGAGTACGGCCTGGTGAAGGCATCCGGTAAGACGGAGGCCTGACGATGAACCGGCTGACAAAACGCCGGAAGATGCTCATTGCAGGGTGCGTATTTGCGGCGGTCGTGGCAGGTGTTGCCTGCTGCGGTCATGCCGATGCAGCGGTGATGAGTGTTGCACTCCTCGGCGGAAGCGACCAGATGATGTCGGTCTCCTCCGGCTGGGGCTGGTCTGCGTCAAGCGGGGACCTGAACGGCATTCCCCCGCTTGCACCCGGGCAGGAGGTGCTGACCGGGAGTTATTCCGGGTCGCTGTTGTCAACCGGGCCGGGGCAGTATGAAGGGTTCCGGTCTCTGGATAACAGTGAAATTGTGACTTTTTCGACCGGGAGCCAGGTGACAACCGGCGGGACCGGTCTGTATGATGAGAGCTTATCGCTCTTCTCGGTCGGGGCCGGGGCGGCTGCTGCGACCTGTGGAGTGGAGGCTTTGCAGGCCGATGCAGCGAATTACACAGCGGTCCCGTATTGCGAGAGCGTGATCACCGGGACCTCATTTTCGGTGAATGACCTGGTGTATCGTTCACAGGGGAGTATTTCACAGGCGGATGATGTGATGCCCGATTCGCTTGGCTTTGTTGTACTGAGCACCGGGTCCGGGTCCGGGACGTTCTTCGCACGGTCGGGAAGTATGGCAGGTATTGGTCCTGGCGGTGAGCTGGGGTATACGAATGGTGTTTCTGAAGTGTTGTCGGTCGGTGGGCGGTTTGAGCTGGATGGTAAGGTGGAGTGGACCTCGTTTTCGGGGGTGAGCGGGTGAACCCCTTTTTTTATAGTGAGGGTTTGGGTTGAAATAACCGCAATTTGAGGTTATTTCGCCGTATTGAGAATAGGATCTATGGCAGAAAAGCCAGGAAATCGCTCCGATTGGGATGTTGCAGAAATAACTTATTAAAACGCTTATTTTGCTGAAATAATGAATTATTTGACCTCATTAAATGCTCATTTCGGGCTAATAATTGAACCCCATTTCTTGATATAGTTTTACATGAGAAAAACCGGAAACAGCGATTTTTGGTCCATTATTCGGCCTGTATTTAGGCCTTATTTAACAATCTGGATTTCCAAAAAGTGTTGTTTTCGAAAATTTCATCCAAAAAATCTTATAAATAAAATCATAATTTTTGACTTAAGAAGATTGTTGGAACGAGGGGCCAAGATTCACATAATTTTTATAATGAAACGAAAACCCGTTTTAAGATAAAAAATTGTTAAATCTAAAATATTAATTTATATTTTTGGAGGGGTGTTAAGTAGTAAGAAAAATATTATGTTAAATTTAATTTCTTTTCATTATTTTGCACTGTTTCATCATTAAATTTTGATATCTGTGAAATGTAATCCATTGCTTCTGAATCAAGACAGAATTTATCAATATTATTAATGCACCATTCGAAATATGAAGGATTACTTTCACAAATTTTTTTAACAGTTTCTCCTTTAAATTTCCCAAACTCAAGAATACTATCTATAGAGTATTTTTTTACTGATGATTGATGGCAAGTTCTATTTTTAGGCTTATTTTCTGTTCTCGATAAAAATTTTTCACAATCGGTGAAATTTGCGTTTGAGACGAGAGTCCATTGATAACATCCACCACATGGGATTACCCCCCTTTCGCGCCAATATTTGTCGTATTCATAATGATCTGAATAAACCCCATTGTGAGTTGGATATCCATATGCATAGCCATAGGGGAATTTCTTAATCTCTATTTGAACTACAACAGTATAGTATTCAGGACCCCAGTTAGCACGCCGGACCGCGAAAGGAGTTTTCTGACCTAATTCCTCCCATATTTGAAAAATATTTTTTCCTTCTTTCATACAGTGACAATCATTACCATAAAATAAAATAAAATCTGTGCATCTCATCGGGTTTAATAATTTGATACATATCCTTTCACTCTGCTTATCATCTTAATGAGAATCTATCTGAAAATCGGCTTTTCAATTTAGCGGGAAATAA
>Ga0334884_1003506_pt1 | contig 17542 bp, 12 predicted proteins | sample GraSluR1_MG_7_FD_207215 | JGI IMG/M metagenome (GOLD analysis project Ga0334884, IMG submission 207215) | Sludge microbial communities from methane-producing bioreactor in Wageningen University, Netherlands - Granular Sludge_12_05 R1 | ecosystem: Engineered > Bioreactor > Anaerobic >...
TCCCGCATCCTTCTTGCCCGGGGTCCAGACCATCTTGCGCCCCTGGAAATCCCTGTGCTCGATCCGCAAATTCGCGCCCGAGAACGATTCGCCGTTATCCTCATAGAACAACTCGAATTGGGATGTTTTGATTCGCAACGCTTTCCCTTTTTCCGAAACATCGGCCGCAACCGGTTTTGCCATTTTACGTCCAACCAGCAACGATGGCCCGGAACTGAAATTTCCGCCGTGCGCATATTCTAGACGGACACATCCTGGCGAATAGACCGTGAACCGGGCGCTACCGACGACGATGGGAGTTTTGCGTGCAGGCATCTTAATTCCTTTTTAGGTTCAAGCGTTTCGACAATTTCGAGTGAGCGTATGACAGGCATAAATGAAATCAAGCGGTTTCTTGTGCGTGCTGCGCAATCCATTTCAGATCAATGGGTTACCACTTAATAAGATATGGAAATACCAGCTCCAATTCGACATCGTCCCATTTCCCGTCCCAGAAAAGGATCAGGGAATGTTGTTGTCCTCGGGCATTGTCCGGTTGTCCCGGTAACCATGACGCAAACTTCCAGGGATCGCCGCTGAGCCACTGCCACTCGGCTTCCTTTCTCGAATCTGTCCCCCCGAGACGCAAAGGAATGCCGGGCATAGAAAAATTAGTCACCACCCAATCAAGCTCTTCCTTGCTCGTGATGGAGGCAAGGGTTCCTCCGACCGACCGGCTGAACTCTACCGCCGTGTTGAAATCGGCTGCGCCGGGACCAAGCGCATATTTTTTACCTTTGAATGTCTTCGCTATAGAGTGAATCTGTTGCGGCGAAGCCTTCACCGTCTTGAATTCCGGAATTCGAGTTTCCACAAAAGCGCTCAGCAGAACCCTTGAGGGAGCTAGCGCGGGAACACCCTCCATGTCGCCTATCAGTTTCGCGGCATGCTGCGCTGCAACATCGAAGTTGCCTGACGCAAGCGCCTGGTTGATAGGTGTCATAAACCGAATTTGATCCCAACGATCCCATACAAGCGATTGCAGTGAAGCCATTCCCTTAAGAGGCGAAAGATCCGGAATCCGGCTGGCCACTATACTCAACGTCTTCAGGGACATGTCTTGCAGCGGCGTCAAATCGGTCACCTTGGTCATCGAAATGTACAGATGTGTCAACGGAACCCCTTTCAGCGGGGTGAGATCGCTGAGGTTCCCGCAGGCGTCCGCCGCCAGCTCGCTAAGAGGAAGCGACTTCAGCGGGGTGAGATCGCTTACGCCCGTTCCAGAAATATTCAGGCTTTGAACCGGCATGCCTTCGAGTGGGCTCAAATCGGTGACAGCCGTTCCAGCCACGATGAGCGTCTTGATGCCCATGCCTTTAAGAGGCTTGATGTCCGGTATGCGTGTTTTCCACAGGCTCAACCACTCAAGCGGCAGAGTGCGAAGCGGCCTGATATCGGTGATGGGACAACCACCCAGGTCGAGGCGCGTCAACGGCATGTCGGTCAAGGTGCTGATTATATTCACCGGGTTGCCGGTTAGGATCAGTGTGCGAAGCGTCGCGTTCCTGATGGGCCGTATGTTCCGAACCTTGCATCCGGAAAGATTCAATTCTTCCAAAGGCATGCTCGACAGAATCTGAATATCGTCCACCGGGCAACTGCTGAGATTGAGAACCCTTAAAGGCATCATGCGCAAGGGCGACAGATCGCTTACCTTGGTCTTGGACAAATTGAGTTTCGTCAACGGGAGTCGTTCAAGTGCCGCGATATTGGCGAGTTCAGGATTGTTGGAGAGATCCATTTCGATCGCTTCGTCATTTACGTCGTACAGGAAAATCAAGTCGGCCACCTGCGGATTGTCCGCCTGCAGACGCTTCACGGCTTGCTCAAGAATGGCCGGATCAATTTCGCGCGGCACGGTATCCACGCGCTCAAGAGCCTTCAGAAGCGGCGCAACCTGCCGGGCCTTTTCGGTATTTTCATAGGCCCGTCTGAACTTCGCGGCAGCATCGCGTATCCGCGCGACGTCCGCTGCCGGATACGGCGTGCGTCGTACGCCGCGAACCACTTCATCCGTGACACTCACATCCGGCTGCAAGCCGGCGATTCTCAGCAATCCGGCGAAGGCTTTCTCTGCTTCGCTCTCAAAAACGCCGACCAACCTGAGATTGACCGCCCGTGCCAATTCGTCCCCCAACAGCCCGCCCGCGCGCCGGAAATAACGCTCAGCCGGCACATGCTTCTGCCATTGGTTCAGCAGGAGTCCCCGCATGATGTCCAGGTCCGGCGTCACATCGCGACCCAGCCGCTCGAAGCGTTCCTGGAAACTCAAATCGTCCACGACGAAGTTCCGCTCCGCATAGCCGGCCCCCTCAAAGTGACGTTGAGCACGAACCCTGCCGTCCATGCCCACGGAATTGATTTTCAGCAATTGCGGCCCTGTTGCGAAAAGCACTGTAATCTCCCGTCCCTGGTTGGCGCGCAGGGAGTCGAGAATGAGTTGAGGCATGGCGGACACCCTGGCCACCAGGTCGCGGAGCGCTCGCACATCGCCTTTCACGGGAAGCAAGGTCTCGTCTCCCTCGGCTGAATCCATTCGCATCATGGCCTTTGCGTAATCCAGCTTCAAGAGGTCTGCGGCCACCGCGCCGATGAGTTCATCCATCCGCGCACGGGCGACCTTCTCCTTTTCCTGCCGGGCGAGATTCACTTCCGCCGCGCGCTGCTCGATACCCTGCGCGAGCGCCTTCCGCTCTTCCATGGTCTCCTCGTAAAATGGACCATCGTATTCGAGCAACAGCGCCATCGCCTCGTCCGCCTCTTCGTCTGCAAAGAGTTGCTCCGCATCCGCTGACAATTTCGCCAACACGGCGGTGCGCGCCTGCTGCATGGCGGTAGTCAGTCGGCGTATTTCGTTGCCTGCCCGGATTTCGTATTCCGTCCCCTTCCCCGTATTTCGAATCAATTCGAACCAATGGATGGCCCCGGCCATGTCCTCCGGATGCTCGCTCTCGTATCGGACAGCTTCCGCGTATTTCCTCTCCAGCGTGGCAGACCGCGCATCAACTTCGGCCTCTTTTTGTTCAACTTGAGATTCTTCGACCAATGCCTGCCGGGCGTCCTCCGGTTTCCCGGAGATGACCCGCACAATGACAATGAGGCTTACAGCCAGTACGGCCAGCAGGAGTCCTCCGGCAGCGATAGGCAGCCACTTTTCAGACTTTTCCCGCGGTACAACGGGGCGGCTATGCAGCTTTTTAACCTGTGAGTGTCGCAATACGATTTTCTTGTGATCCGCAGGACTCCCGCCCATGGCCCGTACACGAAGCATGGCGGATTCTCCGGGACCGAGCGGGGTTTTGGAGGGATGCTCGCCGGCCATGACACGCTCGATGTCGCCGATCAACGCACTCCAACTCGGATGACGCTGCCCGGAACTCATCGCCATCATGAGCGCAAGCAATTCGACGCAAGCATCCGATATATCCGGATTCAAATCGCGCGGGTCGGTCAATGGCTCGCTCGCTTGCTTCTCGAAAATCTCTTCGGCGCTGACCCCGTCAAACGGAATACGGCCCGTCAGCATATGATATAAGGTGGCTCCGAGCGAATAGATATCCGACCGGAAATCAATCTCCGCATCACCCGCGGCCTGCTCCGGACTCATATAGTTCGGGGTCCCGACAATCCATTCCTCACTGACCGGCCTTGCTGAATGGCGCAGGCTTCTCGACAAGCCGAGATCGGTGAGCCGCGGATCTCCATGCTGATCCAAGACGATATTTCCAGGCTTGATATCACGATGCAGCAGCCGGTGCTCCTTCCACGCGTAATCCAGGGCGCCAGCAAGCTTATGAATAATTTGCAGCGCATCCCTCTCCGGAATGTGCCCTTCGCGCTCCAGCTTGGCGGCCAGCGAATCTCCCACGAACGCCATTGCAAGGAAATAGATGCCCCCATCCTCACCGGACTCATGCGCTGTGACAATGTTGGGGTGTTCGAGCTTTGCCTGCAGGCGTACCTCTTGCAGGAAAAGCTGCACCGCCTCTTTATCCGTGCTGAACCCCTGCGGAAGGATCTTCAGAGCCACATCGCGATCCATCGAAATCTGCTGCGCGAGATACACCTCGCCCATTGCGCCGCGCCCGATCAGCTTCCTGATCTTGAATCCGCCGATGGTGACTCCCGGCCCAAAAGGCTTCCCGGGGATGGTCACCAAGCCCTGGCATTGTGGGCACGAAACCTGTGTACCGACCGCATCGGCCTCAATCTCCAGCTTGGCCTTGCATTTCGGGCAGAAAAAAGAAATCAGCACAAGATGCCTTCCTTGGAAAGGATAACCTCACCGCAGAATACTCATCCTACATAAGCAAATAAAGGCTTTTTCTGCACAATCCGGAGGGTAAAGCATTTGTGAGTGTCATTGTATTGACATTTATACCTATATCGTGACATTATTCCTTCATATGAAACTGTCTGTTAAAGATGCAGCCATCCTGATGGGCGTGACCCCGAAGACGATCTATCGGTGGATACAGGATTCTGATCTTCCTGCCTATCGAGTTGAAGGCCAATATCGTTTGAACAAGATGCTTTTGCTTGAATGGGCGCGCGCTAAAAGAATCAATGTTTCCACGCCCATGCAGGATGAAGCTTTTGGCGGGCCTGTCATTAACCTTTCCGATGCACTTCGCTACGGTGGCATATTTTACCGCGTCGGCGGACATGATCGTGATACGGCCCTGCGCTCGGTCGTTGATATGCTTCGGTTGCCCGATTCGGTTGATCGCGAGTTCGTATACCAGGCACTTCTCGCACGCGAGCGACTTCAATCTACGGGCCTTGGTGACGGGGTTGCTGTTCCGCATGTGCGCAATCCCCTTGTGCTCGATGTTGAGACACCGAGCGTGACGTTGTGCTTTCTTGATAAGCCGATCGAATTCGGAGCCCTCGACGGCCAACCCGTGCAGATTCTTTTTACGCTAGTCTCACCGAGTGTTCGTGCCCATCTCTACCTTCTCTCGCGCCTGTCATTCTGCCTGCAGGAACCGAGATTTAAGAGCTTGCTCAAGCATCAGGCCATTCGCGACGAACTTGTCCAAGAAGTTATGCGTATCGAGGCATCCTTCCCCAGCGCTGATGCATCTCAGACGAGTCATCGGCCATGAACAGCTTTATACTCGGTCTCGTTCTTCTGTTGACGGGCGGGCTCTGCGCATGGGGTATGCGCCGCTTTTCTCTTGCCGCCGGCTGGATGGGAACGGCAGGGGCCGTACTCGGCAGCTTGATGGGTTTGTCTGCCTCTTTTCGAGTTCTGATCAAGGGTTCGATTGCACGCATAACCATTCCCTGGCCCTTGCCTTATGCCGCGATCGATCTGGCGATTGACCCGTTATCCGCTTTTTTCATGATCCCGTTGTTCATATTGGCAACGGCCGCCGCACTGTATGGGGAGCTTTATCTTCGGGATGGAGCGAACAAAACGCGTCGGGGTGAAGCCGGATTCCTCATCAACATGCTCGTGCTGTCCATGGCGCTTGTCCTCGCCGCCCGCAATACCATTCTCTTCCTCATTTCCTGGGAACTCATGGCGTTGAGTTCGTTTGCTCTTGTTATTTTCGACGACACCGACGATTCGGTTCGAAAGGCCGGATGGAGTTATGCAATTGCTTCTCAAGCCGGAACCGCGTTTCTTCTGGTCTTTTTCATTCTTTTGGGACGCGGATCAACCTCTTTCTCTGGATTCTCCGCGTTCCCCTCCACTCTCTGGAACCCGGTCTTTTTCGTCCTCGCGCTGATAGGCTTCGGCACGAAAGCCGGCTTTGTTCCGCTGCACATCTGGTTGCCACGGGCGCATCCCGCAGCACCAAGTCACGTCTCAGCGCTCATGTCAGGCGTCATGATCAAAATGGGTATCTACGGCATCCTGCGCACTCTTCTGATACTCGGACCACTGCCGGCCTGGTGCTCATGGTTGATGATCCTTCTGGGTTTGTCGTCTGGCATACTCGGAATTCTTTTTGCCCTCGCGCAGGACGACCTGAAACGCATGCTCGCCTATTCAAGTGTCGAGAATGTCGGCATTATCGCGCTCGGGATCGGACTCGGCATGCTGGGCCAGTCGTACGGTCTTCTCTCGGTCTCCCTTCTCGGCTTTGGGGGCGCGATTTTCCATGTGTTGAACCACGCCCTATTCAAAGGGCTTCTATTTCTTGCCGCGGGTAATGTGCTGCACGCGACGCATACCCGCAGACTGGAAAAGTATGGCGGTTTGATCAATCCGTTGCCGTGGACCGCTGCGAGTTTTCTTGTCGGATCCGCCGCAATTTGCGGACTGCCACCATTCAACGGTTTCGCGGGTGAGTTCCTGATCTATTTCGGCGCGTTCCGCGCGATTGTGGATTCCACAGCGGCCGCTCCCGTCGCGCTCGGTCTCGTTGTCGGACTGGCGTTTGTCGGCGCGCTTGCATTGGCCTGTTTTGCAAAAACATTTTCGGTTGTTTTTCTGGGGCATCCGAGGAGCCCCCTTCCCGCCCCCCCCTGCGAAGCGGGCCAATGGATGATGGCGCCGGTTCTTTTTCTGGCAAGCGCATGCCTGTTCATCGGCGTCGCGGCTCCGGGAATCGCGCCGTTCCTCACCCGCGTCGCCGCACCGCTTGCGGGCATAGATAGCGCCGTTGAACTCCCCTGTACGATTCGCGACTCGCTCTCATTCATTCCCGCTCTTGCGCTGCTGATCGCGCTTGTGCTTATCACCACGTTGGCGCGCGCCCGGATTCTGCACCGCCGCGAGATCCGCTCCTCTGAAACATGGGGTTGCGGCTACACAGCGCCGTCACCGCGTATGCAATACACTGCCTCTTCTTTCGCATCGCCCATTCTCCGATTCTTCACCGCCATTCTTCGCACCCGCGAATCTGTCACGCCGGTACAAGGACCTTTTCCCGCACCCGCTCGTCTCGAAGTGGAAACGTCCGATGTATTCGAGAACATGCTGTTCGAGTCACCGGCGAAATCGGTTGCGGCACGAATGAATGTCTTTCGGAAGAAAGTTCAGCACGGGCACATGAATCTCTATGTTCTCTACATCGCAATAACGTTGCTCGCCTTGCTTTTGTGGAAGCTGTCATGAATTTCGAAGTCCATTATTTGATGGGTCCGTTTCTCGGGATTGTTTTTGCGCCGTTGTTGCCGGGCATTATCAACAAGGTGAAGGCCTTCTACGCGGGTCGTCGCGGCCCCCCCTTATTGCAACTGTACTTCGACTTGTTCAAACTGCTGTCGAAGGGAGCCGTGTACAGCAGTTCAACATCATGGCTCTTTCGTGCAGGCCCTGTAATCACGTTTTCAACCATTCTGGCGGCGTTGTTTATCATCCCTTTCGGCAGCAGTGCACCCATCGCGTTTACCGGAGACCTGCTGCTCGTTTTCTATCTGCTCGGCATGGCCCGGTTCTTCACGGTAATCGCCGCCATGGATACGGGTTCCAGTTTTGAAGGAATGGGCGCGAGCCGCGAAGTGCAATTCTCCGCGTTCGCTGAACCCGGGCTCTTCATCACTTTTGCAGCCATGGCGAGATTGACCGGGTGCCTGTCTCTTTCCGACATCTTCCAAAGCATCACCCCGGAACTATGGACAGCACAGGCACCCGCACTGGTTCTCGGCGCCGTTGTGCTCTCGATTATTCTCCTCGCGGAAAACGCCCGCATTCCAGTTGACGATCCGAACACGCACCTCGAATTGACGATGATTCACGAGGTCATGGTCCTGGATCACGGCGGCCCCGATTTCGCCCTTATCCTCTACTCCTCCGCGCTGAAGCTGTGGCTTTTTGCGTCCTGGTTGGCGGGCATTGTCATACCCCGCTTCGACACAACGATTCCCGCGAGGTACGCCGCGATGTTCGTCGGCGTAATTCTCGCCTGTATAGTGACCGGCACCATCGAGTCCATCATGGCGCGGCTCCGCCTGTTGCGGATTCCTCAACTTCTAATCGGCGCAGGCACACTGGGCCTTGTGGCCTTCCTTCTTGCCTGCCAGGGAGGAGTCTCGCCATGAACGACCTGCTTCTTATCCTTGTTATCCTGTCCAATCTTCGACTGCTTGCATCCAGTCGCCTTGGCGCATGCATCAAGTGGGCCGCCTGGCAGGGCATTCTGCTGGGTCTCCTGACGATCACTGCTGCATGGCCCCACCCGCCGATTCAAACGTGGGTATTGGCGATCGTCGCCGCGTCGCTGAAGGGATTGGCTTTCCCGTGGCTTCTCTTTCGCACGCTGCGGCGGGTGCAGGTGCGCCGCGAAATCGAACCCTACATCGGCTTCAATCTCTCCCTCGGAATCGGACTGGTGCTTCTGCTCATCGCATTCAGCCTGGCGCGACGGCTTCCTCTGCCCGAAGGCCTCGACAGTGAGTTCTGGATACCGGCCGCCTTTTTCTCCCTGTTGACCGGCTTGCTCCTCATCGTTGCGCGCAAGACGGCTGTCATGCAGGTGATCGGTTATCTCGTTCTTGAAAACGGCATCTTCGCCTACGGCGCGGGAGCGGCTCGACATGCCCCGCTGCTGCTCGAGATGGGTATCCTGCTGGATCTGTTCGTCGCCGTGTTCGTAATGGGAATTGCCCTTTTCCATATCGCGCGCGATTTCGACCACATCAACGTGGACCGCCTGGTGTCGCTGAAGGAATGATCGGATGAGAAGCTACTTCATTTATTTCGGCCTCATGGCGTTGCCCATCCTCGGCGGACTGGTCGCTTTCGTCCTCCGGTCCATCCGCATACGGCGCGCGCTTCTTCCGGGGGTCGCATCCGCACATCTTATCCTGACGCTGCTCGCGCTGCATGCGCGACCGGCGCAGATTCTGGGCGGATGGATCGGGCTCGACGACGCCGGCAGCCTTCTTCTCCTGGTCACCAGCATTCTCTTCTACGCGGCTGCCGTCTACGCACAGGGCTACCTGCGTTCCGAATCTCGAACCGCGCATCGCGATCCGGAAGAGAGCTTCCTTTTCGACAACGCTCCTGAAGCAGTCTTTATTGGCTGCCTGCTCCTGTTCCTTGGCACCATGACGTTTGTCGAAATCAGCCGCCACCTCGGCATGATATGGGTGGCGGTCGAATCAACAACGCTCGTAAGCGCGCCGCTTATTTATTTTCACCGTCATCACCGATCGCTCGAAGCCGTGTGGAAATACCTGATGATCTGTTCCGTCGGTATTGCGCTCGCCCTGCTCGGTCTTTTCTTTCTCGCATCAGCAGAATCCTCGTCCTCGCTTCTTCTCGACGATGTCCTTCGCGATGCGGTACGCCTGCCCATTCCGTGGTTGAAAACAGCTTTCATCTTCATGCTGGTCGGGTACGGCACCAAAATGGGCCTCGCGCCGATGCACACCTGGTTGCCCGATGCGCACAGCGAAGCTCCTTCTCTCGTTTCAGCGCTGCTCTCCGGCTCGCTTCTCAACTGCGCATTTCTTGCCCTATGGCGCATGACCCAGGTATGCATCGCGGCAGGGATGAATGACTTCGTCCGCGACCTGTTGCTTGCACTGGGATTCACTTCCCTGGGATTGGCCGCGGTATTCATTGTCCGCCAACGCGATTTCAAGAGACTGCTCGCCTATTCCAGTATTGAGAACATGGGGATCATCACCATAGGCGTCGCACTGGGAACCGCCGGATATTCCGGCGCCTTTCTGCATATGTTGAATCATTCCCTGATCAAGGGTTCGCTCTTCCTTGTCGCGGGCAGCATTCTTGCACTGCATGGAACACGCGCGACGGATGCCGTCCGCGGCTTGTCTAAACGAGCGCCCGCCGCGGCCCGGCTCTGGCTGCTTGGACTGCTCGCCATTGGCGGCATGCCGCCATTCGGCGCCTTTATCAGCAAGTTCATTATCGTGCGTGCAGCACTTATCCAGGGACATTGGGTCGTTGCCTCCGCATTTCTTGGGATCGTCTTCATTGTCTTTGTCGGCATTTCGGGCATTGCCTTGAACATGGTGTTGGGCACTCCGTCAGAGCCGAAATCGGAATCGCAAGCTGCACTCTCTGCGGCCTGGATCATTCCGCCAACCATACTCCTGGCCTTGTCATTGCTTCTCGGGTTGTTCATCCCCCGGGTGATTGGAAACCTGATTCAAGGGGCCTCTGGCTCGGGAGGGTTCTGGCCATGAGCGCTACATTTCGCAATCCCGCGGTAATTCCAATTGCCGAAATACCGGTTTTAAGTTTCGCAGTTTTCCGTTCCTGCATCCTGGATGCCGTTTCCGGAGGCAGCCGCGTAAGTGCGTTGTTCTGTCATGCCCCTGAAGGTCAGGAACGCCGATTGTTTGCCCTGCTGGCACATCCGGGGCAAAATACACTGGAAGCGGTGACTACGCGAGTAGGCAATACCTACCCGGCGATGACTCCGGTATGCCCACAGGTCCACCTGTTCGAGCGCGAAATGGCCGAACAATCCTCCGTGATCCCCCTGGATCATCCATGGCTGAAACCAGTGCGTTTCCCCAATCGCCCCGGCGCCGCTCCGGTTGGACGGACGGACTTCTACACGGTCGAGGGCGACCAAGTCCATGAAGTAGCCGTCGGGCCCGTTCATGCAGGTATCATCGAGCCTGGTCATTTCCGCTTTCAATGCCATGGCGAGACAGTACTCCATCTGGAGATTTCCCTCGGCTACCAGCATCGCGGCATTGAACGTGCGCTCGTGAATGGACCGGATGCAAGAACGATTCATTACATGGAAACCCTCGCAGGAGACACAACCATCGGACACACCATGGCCTATTGCCAGCTCGTTGAGGCGCTTGGTTCGATTCGTTTGCCGCTGCGCGCGGAGGCTTTGCGCGCTATCGCGCTGGAACTGGAACGATTGGCCAATCACACCGGCGATTTGGGAGCCCTGGCGGCGGACATCGGCTACCTCCCCACCGCGTCGTTTTGCGGACGCATACGGGGCGATTTTCTAAATATGAGCGCGCTGCTGTGCGGCTCGCGCTTTGGACGCGGACTCGTTCGCCCCGGAGGCGTAGCTTTCGACCTGGAATCCGGGCGTCTGCAAGAACTCAAGAAACGTCTCACCGCTGCAAAACGCGATGTCACGGGCGCCGTGAAATTGCTCTGGAACGATCCTTCCGTCCTCGCGCGACTCGAGGACACCGGACGGCTCTCAGTCGAGCAATGCCGCGAGCTTGGTTTTGTAGGACCCGCAGCGCGCGCAACAGGCATGGAACAGGATGTGCGTGCCGATTTACCGTTTGGCTACTACCGCTTCTTCCAGATCCCCGTGGCTTCCATGCCTCACGGCGATGTCTTCGCACGGGCTTATGTTCGATGGATCGAGATTCAGCGCTCCCTGGAATTCATTCTCAACACACTTTCGACACTTCCGGAAGAGCACACCTCCTGCGATGCGAGCTCATTGCACTTGGAACCTCATTCGTTAGCGGTCTCCCTTGTCGAAGGCTGGCGGGGCGAAATCTGTCATGTCGCAATAACCGCTCGTGACGGCAAGTTTGCTCAATACAAAGTCGTGGATCCATCATTTCATAACTGGCATGGACTCGCGGTCGCCATGCGCAACGGCCAGATATCCGATTTCCCCCTGTGCAATAAAAGCTTCAACCTTTCCTATTGTGGATTCGATCTCTGAGGAAATGCAAAAATGATCACGGCATTGATAGAACGACTTCTACAGGGACATCGCACACAACCGTTTCCCCCTGCCCCCGATGCGCTCCCCGACCGATTACGAGGCATGCCATCAATCGCATCCAATCCGTCCGCCGAGGATTGTCATCGCTGCATCGCATCATGCCCGATGCAGGCCATATCGCTTGATGGAAATGAAGAAATGGCCATTGACCTGGGCCGATGTCTTTTTTGCGGCGCATGCGAAGAAGCAGCGCCCGGGAGCGTAATCCGGTTTTCAAACGATTACCGATTGGCCTCAGGAGCGCGCGATAACATGATTGTCACAAGCAGGCGCAAAGCAATCCTTGCGGAAGCGTTAAAGCATGAATCGCTTCGCCTCTTTGGCCGGTCGCTGAAACTCAGGCAAGTGAGTGCAGGCGGCTGTAACGCCTGTGAAGCCGACACGAACGTCTTGAACACGCTCGCTTTTGACCTCGGCCGCTTTGGAATACAGTTTGTCGCTTCACCCCGGCACGCGGACGGACTTCTTGTTACCGGACCTGTTACGGAGAATATGCGTGTCGCCCTGTTGAAGACATGGGAAGCCATTCCTTCGCCACGCCTCGTCATTGCCGTCGGCGCGTGCGCAATTTCCGGCGGTCCGTTTGCAGGCCATCCTGAAGTCCACAATGGCATCGCCCACATTGTGCCCGTGGATTTGTTTGTGCCGGGTTGTCCGCCGAATCCATGGACGATTCTGGATGGACTGTTGCGTTTGATGGGTCGCGTGTGAGATCAGCTCGCGCCGGCCAACTGGCCGAAGCGCAGGCGATCCTCTTCCACCGTGACATCCACCACTTCGTCCTTGTGAATGTGCCCCTTGAGGATTTCCTCCGCCAGCGGATCTTCGAGAAAGCGCTCCACGGCCCTGCGCATCGGGCGCGCGCCGTATTGCGGATCATAACCCTTGCCGATGAGGAACTCTTTCGCCGCATCGGACAGATGAAGATCAATCCTCTTCTGCGCAAGGCGGGATTTGATTTTCTCAACTTCAATGTCGAGGATCTTGACCACGTCGTCTTTCGTGAGCTGGCGGAATACGACGATCTCGTCCACGCGATTAAGAAGCTCGGGCCTGAATACCCGCTTGGCTTCCTCCTGCATGTGTTTTTTCAGCGTTTCGTAATCCGCCGCCATGTCGCCCTTTCCGAAACCGAGCGTACCGCCCTTGCGAACCAGGTCCGCGCCGAGGTTGGACGTCATCAGGACAATCGTATTCCGGAAATCAACCGTGCGGCCCAGGCTGTCGGTCAGCTTGCCCTCTTCCAATATCTGCAAAAGGACATGCATGACGTCAGGATGCGCCTTTTCCACCTCGTCAAACAATACGACGGAGTAAGGACGCCTTCGCACTTTCTCCGTGAGCTGGCCGCCTTCTTCGTAGCCCACGTATCCCGGAGGCGAGCCCACAAGCCGCGAGACGGCAAATTTTTCCATGTACTCCGACATGTCTATCTGGATCAGCGCATCCGCATTGTCGAACATGAACTCCGCCAGCGCCCGCGCCAGCAGCGTCTTCCCTACGCCGGTCGGACCCAGGAGAATAAACGACCCGTTCGGCCGCCGCGGGTCCTTCAAATCCGCACGCGATCGCCGCAATGCCTTCGATATGGCGCCAACCGCCTCGGGCTGTCCCACCACCACTTTCTCAATATCCTGCTCCATGTGAAGCAGGCGCGCCATTTCCACGTCTTCCATCTTCGTGACCGGCACCCCGGTCCACTTGGAAACAATCACCATGATGTCTTCGCCCGTCACGGGAACGATGGTCTCATCGCGCGACTTCCGCCACGCTTCCATGACCTTTTCCATCTCTTCGCGCGCGACACGCTCCTGATCCCTGAACGACGCGGCTTCCTCGAAGTGCTGCTGGCGGATCGCCTCTTCCTTTTTCTTCCGGATCTCTTCGATCTGGCGTTCCTTTTCCTTGATGTCCGGTGGCCGCGTCATCGAACCGATTCGTGCGCGCGCGCCCGCCTCGTCCACCAGGTCAATCGCCTTGTCGGGAAGATACCGGTCGGTCAAATAACGCGAACTCAGCACCGCGGCATCCTTGATCGCTTCGTCGCTGATCTGCGCATGGTGATGCGCCTCGTATCGCGGGCGCAATCCCTTGAGAATCTCGATCGTTTCGTCAATGGTCGGCTCGCGAACCATGACGGACTGGAAGCGGCGCTCCAGCGCTGAATCCTTCTCGATGAACTTCCGGTACTCCGCAAGCGTCGTGGCGCCGATACACTGCAATTCACCGCGCGAAAGAGCGGGCTTGATGATGTTCGACGCATCCATCGCGCCTTCCGCCGAGCCTGCGCCTACAATCGTGTGAAGCTCATCTATGAACAAAATGATGTTCTTGGAACGGCGGATCTCATCCATTACCGCCTTGATCCGCTCTTCGAACTGTCCGCGATACTTGGTGCCCGCGACCATCAACGCGAGATCGAGCGTAATGACCTTCTTTTCACGCAACAGTTCCGGCGCTTCGCCGCGCGCAATGGATTGCGCAAGACCTTCCACGATGGCGGTCTTTCCGACGCCAGCCTCACCCAGCAGCACGGGATTGTTTTTCGTGCGGCGGCAAAGGATCTGCACCACGCGTTCTATCTCTGGTTGACGACCGATCACGGGATCCAGTTCACCCTTCGCGGCCAACTCCGTGAGATCACGGCCGAACGTGGACAACGCGGGGGTCTTCGAATCGCGCTGGGCGGCCTGCGCCTGCCCGGGTTCCACTTCCGGTCCGCCGACCATCTCGCTGCCCGGATCATAATTCGGGTCCAGCTCCTTCATGACTTCGACGCGCGCCTTCTCGATATCAATGTTCAGGTTTTTCAAAACCCGCGCGGCGACACCCTCTCCCTCACGCAGAAGGCCCAACAGAATATGCTCCGTCCCGACATACGCGTGGTTCAACGCGCGGGCTTCGCTGCCCGCGAGCGCCAGGACCTTTTTGACCCGCGGCGTGAAAGGCACGTTGCCGACCGTCTTCGTTTCGGGCCCCACCCCCACCGCCTTCTCAACCTCCAGCCGGACGGTATCCAATTCGACGCCCATCTTTCGAAGAACGTTGACGGCCACTCCCTGTCCCAACGCGATCAGCCCGAGAAGGACATGCTCCGTTCCCACGTAGCCGTGGTTGAAACGGTCCGCTTCCTTCCGCGCAAGCTGCAATACCTGTTGTGCTCTGGGCGTAAAATTATTCATTCGCCTCTCTTCTCATCCGCGATGGCCAACCCCGCGCGCAGCAATTCACCGCGAACGTGACGGGCCCTTGCGAGGTCCCTGTCCTTGGGCCGAAGCCTCCGGGCCTGCATTTTTTGCAGGTGGCCGGGCTGCGTTGTCAGCAACAGTGAGTCAACGGCCTGTCGCTTCTTCGTCTTTAATATACCGATATCCAGCCCGAGACGCAACCCGGAGAGCAAGTCTAACGCTTCTTTTGATGAAAGGATGTGGGCGTTGGACAGGATTCCAAAAGCCCGCCCCACGTGATCCCGCACCACGCTGCCTTTCTTTTCCATCAACCGCTGCCTCGCATTTTTCTCATGTTCGACAATTTCGAGAACAATCTGCTCGATGCTCGCAACGATCTTTTCCTCTTTTTCGCCAAGACTGATCTGATTGGAAATCTGGAACATATTTCCGATCGCTTCCGTCCCCTCGCCCCAGAGACCGCGCACCGCCAGCCCGATTTTGCTGATGCCCTTGATGATGGGATTGATCTCATTCATCAGCACCAGCCCCGGCACGTGAACCATGACACTCGCCCGTAACCCGGTGCCCACATTGGTCGGACAGGCCGTCAGGTATCCGAGTTTTGGCGAAAAGGCATAGCGCACGCTTTTCTCGATATCGCTGTCCACGGCATCTATCGTCTGCCACGCCTCGCGCACGCTCAAACCCGGACGGATCGCCTGGAGGCGTAAATGATCCTCCTCGTTCACCATGATCGCGATGCTTTCGTCTTCCCGGGCCACCAGAGCGCTTCCGCGCCCGCGCCCCGCATGTTCGCGACTGATCAGGTGCCGCTCGAAAAGAATCTGCTTGTCCAGATCATCCAGTGTATTCATCGGCAGAACGAACGAGGGTTGAAGCGCAGGGCTTTTCTCTATCGCGGGCTGTATATCCGCAAGAATCCGTTCGCATTCCTCTTCGCCCGCCCATCCCGGAAACGCGGCGTCCTTCAGATTCCTCGCAAGACGCGCACGACTGCTGACGACAATTCCGTCGGACGCGCCCGGCGCAAGCCAGACCCCCGGTTGCTTCAGTAGTTCGTCCACCGTCATTTTTGCTCCGCTTCCGAATCGGCCGCCGCTTTGGCCCGCCATTCAGCTATCGCATCGCGCAAGCGCGCCGCCTTTTCGTAGTCTTCCGCTGCCACGGCCTGCTCCAACTGCTGCTGAAGGATCGCCACTTCCGCCGTCATCTTGACAGTCATGCTTTCACTCGACGGCACTTTTCCGCTGTGCTGTTCTCTGCGATGCATCGCCTTGATCATCGGCAAGAGCTCCGTTCCGAATGTCTCGTAACAGGAGGGGCATCCAAGGCGTCCCGTCTTCTTGAAGTCGGATCTCCGCAGGTGGCAACGCGCGCAGGAACGGTCCTCCGCCATCGCATCAATTTTTCCTCCACCCATGCCCAGCAGGATATCAGTGATCGAGATCGGACCATGCACATCGAGGCCGCTCTTTGCAGCGCAATCCTCGCAAAGATGGACCTTCTTCACGCTGCCGTCCACCACCTGTGTCAGATGGACCGTAGCCTCGTGTTCATTGCATGATTCGCAAAGCATGGAACCCCCACACCCTTCCGGTTCAGCGGATCGGCGTGCCCGAAGATTGCGCGAAAGCGTGGAACAGACGCCCCAGTTCACGCGTCACCGGCCCGGGCTTGCCGTTGCCGATCTTGCGCCGGTCCACGTCCACCACGCTGATAATCTCCGCGGCAGTGCCGGTCAGAAACATCTCGTCCGCGGTGTAAAGATCGTATCGCGTCAACACATCCTCGCGCACTTCGTAACCCTGTTCCGGGGCAATCCTCATCACCACGGCGCGCGTGATGCCTTCCAGCGCGCCGGACCACGAGGGCGGCGTGACGAGCGTCTTGCCGCGCAGGATGAAAATGTTGTCGCCCGATGCTTCCGCCACGTAGCCCTGCGCGTTGAGCATGATGCATTCCATCACGCCGGCATTGATCGCCTCGATCTTCGCGAGCACGTTGTTGAGATAATTCAGGCTCTTGATCCGCGGGTTCACCGCCTCCGCCTGGTTTCTCATGGTGCCCACGGTCACGATGGCCAGCCCCGTTTCGTACAGCTTCTTCGGATAAAGCTGGATGCCCGCCGCGATGATGATCACCTGCGGTTCTTTGCATGTAAAAGGATTGAGCCCGAGCGTGCCGACGCCGCGCGTCACCACGAGGCGGATATAGCCGTCCCTGATTTTGTTCGCGGCGCAGGTCTTCACAACGGCCTTGGCCATCGCCGCCTTGGTCATCGGGATTTCCATGGCAATGGCCTTGGCCGAGCGATACAAACGCTCGATGTGCTCATCCAGCATGAACACGCGGCCCCCATACGCCCGGATACCTTCGAACACACCGTCGCCATACAACAGGCCGTGATCGAACACCGACACCATGGCTTTCTTCTCATCCACCAGCTTGCCGTTCATGTAAATCTTCATCGCTTCACTTCTCCAGGAAAACAACTATACCGGAAACCCCGGCTCAAGCCAAACATCCATCCACAAGCTGCAGCCGACGGGCGCATAGCTCCGCCACAGCCTCGTTGTGAGTGACGAGCACCACCGTATGCCCTCTCTCGCCGGTCAGATCAAACAAATAGTGCAAAACCTGCTCGCCCGTAACGGAGTC
>Ga0334884_1003508_pt1 | contig 17531 bp, 23 predicted proteins | sample GraSluR1_MG_7_FD_207215 | JGI IMG/M metagenome (GOLD analysis project Ga0334884, IMG submission 207215) | Sludge microbial communities from methane-producing bioreactor in Wageningen University, Netherlands - Granular Sludge_12_05 R1 | ecosystem: Engineered > Bioreactor > Anaerobic >...
AAAGTTAAACAGAAAAAATTTATATAGAAAATTTCTAAATTAAAATGAAAAATAAACACCAAATTCACTCTAAATATCATAATCTTGAAGATAGATACTGAAAAATAAATTTGGTGAATAATTTAGGATGAATGAGGTTTGCAGAAAAAATATATTAGATTTTTATGAAATTTTAAATACCAAAGGTTTTAAAGTGAATATTGATATTCCCCAAGTTAACATTTATGCATTAGGAAATATTGAGGCTCTTGATAGAATAATGAGCAATTTGATTTCCAATGCCATTAAATATGGAAGTGATGGTAAAGTTATAGGATTAAATTTAAACTGTGATGATGACTTTACCTATGTAGAGATCTGGGATAGAGGTAAGGGTATTGATGAAAATGAGATAGATAAAGTTTTTGAAAGAATGTATACCCTTGAGGATTCGAGAAATAGCTCCTTTCAAGGCAGTGGTTTAGGACTTACCATAACCAAAAGACTTGTAGAAAAAATGGGAGGAAAAATTCTTCTTAATAGTAAACCAAATGAGAAAACTTCCTTTATTATTAAATTAAAAAGATTAACTTATTAAATTATATATACAAGATGCTTTCTTCATAGAATTCTAAAATCAACTATTAACTTATATAAGAAAAACAATTCTTATAGGGTTGGATATTTTCTTCATGTATAGATTAATTTTTATTAATGGAATGCTATAAAAGCATCTTTTTTTAACTTAAGAATTTTGTAAGATTTGCTTAATGAAAAAATCGAAGTTTAAATTATACAATAGCATTGTGGCACAAAGTTCCAACTTCAACTGTTAATCTATATACAATTAAATACCGTTAAAAATCCAGTATTTTCCCCACGTGTCAGTTAAGCATTGGAAGTGGAATCCTATAATAAACAACAGGAGAGGATAATATGAATTATATATTAAGAACTATAAACTTGACAAAGACCTTCAAGGAAAAACAGGCTGTATCCAATGTAAATATGAATATTAAAAAAGGTGAGATATATGGTTTTTTGGGACCTAATGGCGCTGGTAAAACCACTATTATGAAGATGATTACTAATCTAATCAAGCCTACTCTTGGAGAAATTGAAATCTTTGGTGACAAGCTTACCAATAAGTCCTATGAGATACTAAAAAGAATGGGAGCTATCATTGAATATCCTGTATTTTATGATAAACTCACCACAAGAGAGAACCTAGAGCTTCACTGTGAATATATGGGATATTATGACAAAAATCAAATTGACAAGGTTTTAAATATGGTAAATTTAAATGGTATCAACGGCAAAGCAGTGAAGGATTTGTCACTAGGGATGAAGCAACGACTTGGAATTGCCAGGGCAATTATAACTAAACCACAGCTGTTAATCCTAGATGAGCCAATTAACGGACTTGACCCCATTGGCATTAAGGAAGTTAGAAATCTATTAAAAATGTTAAATGAAGAATATGGAATAACAATATTGATATCAAGTCATATTCTGGGCGAGATTGAACAAATAGCTGATACCATAAGCGTATTAAACAATGGCAGGCTAATAGAAGAAGTCACCATGGATAGCATAAGGCAACTTAATACTGATTATATAGAAATAATTACTAGAGATTGTACAACGGCAGCTTATATTTTAGAAAATACCCTAAACATTTCAAACTTTAAGATTATAGATAATAACTTAATAAGGATATATGACTTAAAGGTATCTCAAAGTGATATTTCAAAGACCTTAATTTTAAAGGGAGTTAATATTGAAGCCATTAATAAGAAAAATAGTTCTTTAGAAGATCATTTCTTAAAAATATTAAATGGAGGTGGCATAAATGCTTAAATTAATGAAGCTTGAAATGAAAAAAATTAAAATGAGTGGCTATATAAAAGGAGCCCTACTTGCAAATTTAATTATTCTAGCATTTTTAGTTTTAGTTACTTTCGCTTCAAAATCCGACGGGGATATAGCTTTTAAAGGTTACAGCGAAATGTTTTTAATTACTGGCACTTTTGTAAGAGGTACCTTTTCAATCTTCGCAGCAGTACTAATTTCAAGATTAATAATTGGTGAATATACAAATAAAACTATCACCCTCATGTTTATGTATCCAATAAAGAGAAAACATATTATGCTTGCAAAGTTAACTATTGTAATCATATTTACCTTTATATCCATGGTCATATCAAATATTTTTTCAAATTTCTGTATGTATTTTTTTAATGCATTTGCCAAATTATTCACTGACACATTAACAGTAGATATGGTAGCGCAAAATATAATTAGTATTTTCGTATATTCAATAGGGTACAGCTTTTTAAGTCTAATTCCCATATATGTTGGTATGAAAAGAAAATCCACCTCTGCTACAATTGTAACTTCAATAATATTAAGCAGTATATTAAACGGCAGTTTTAATGGTAGCTCCTTAAGTTCAATTATTATTATTCCACTTATTTTAGGCATTGTAGGAGCAGTTATTTCCTATATATCAATAAAAGATGTAGAAGATGCAGATGTAGTTAATTGATAAAACAACATTACTATGTAGTATTTTAGAATATATGATTTTAAATGATATTTATATATTCACTGACAACTTCAAATAATCCTTCACCAAAGGCCAGCTCCCCCCAAAGAGATGACTGGAAGTCATCTCTTTGTATTAATATTATCATATTAACATAATAGTATTCATACACCATATAAATACTATATTTATCAATAACTTTAAGCCTGTGTCAGAAGATTTATTACACTATTGGTATTTTAGTTCCAAACACTATCCCTGTAATCATATAACAAACTACAAACACTGAACCTATTACTATGCTTGCTAAAATCATTTCAATAAGATTTAATTTTAATACTACTTTTAATTCAATAAAATAAAATATAACCTTCCAAATTAATATTGCTATTATAAAAGCCAGTAATACTATAGAAATGGGCGTACTAAGTCCAATTTTTGTATTCATAAAAAAAACATGTGTTATGATGATATAAGCTATAAAACTTACTGTCGGTAAATAGCTAAATCCCCAAGTAGATAATATTTCATTAAAGGTTACTTCCTTATTATTAACTACTGCTGCCAGTTTAAAAGCAAGGCAGGCAGCAAAATACAAACAAAAATTAAGAGAAAAGCTTACTGATATTGCTGATAACCAATCCATATTACCTCTATAAAAAGATGCAAATAATGCTGTAATTATGACAATTATTAGAGCAGGCTTATTATTATTCTCATTCTTATGACTTAAAACAACTTTATATGGTGAGTTAAACATATCCTTAATAAAATATAACATTTTCATATTAAAAACCTCCTAAACCAAAAATCATGCCTACTGCCTTATTAAAAGAACTTCCCATTGCCAATTTTATAATAATTGAAAATAGAAGCGATGATGGAATCGTAAGCTTCCATGGTGAAACAAAAAATAATTTCTCTGCAAAGAAACTTGGTTGATAATTCTCTTTAGATTTATACATCACATCTTCAAATAATTGTTCTTTAAAACCTTTTGCCAGTTCAACATCAGTTTCTATACTCCTAATTAATTTTTCAAATGCCTTATCATCATCTTTCATAAAAATCAGCTCCTTTTAGCTTTAAAAATTCATTCTTAAACTGTATTTTTCCTCTTTGAAGAATTCCATCTATTGCCTTGGGCGTCCTCTGAAAAATATCAGCTATTTCTTTCACACTATAATTATCTATATATTTTAAAATAAGAACAAATTTATAAATTGATGGAAGTTTATTTAAAATCTTTATCACAATGGCTTTTGTCTCTTCATTAATAACTATATCCTCTAAGCTCAAGCTGCTATCTACATTATTTATCTCATCCATGTACTCAATTGATTCAAAGGAAACTTCCTTTCTGTAATAGTCCATAACTTTATATCTGGCAATCCCACAGAGCCATGTTCTATAAGAACTTTTTCCCTTAAATCTATCTATAGAATTCATAGCTGACATAAATACATTTTGAACAATATCTTCAACACTATCTACTCTACCTGCAAGTCTAGAATATACAAAAGAATAAATATATTGAAAATTTTCTTCATACATTTCTTTGAATAACTCCCTTTTTGATTTCTTTTCTAAAAACATATTTATCATACTTATATCCTCATTTTCTACTACTCTATTTCATAACAAGCTTCTTGCTGACGCATGAATATAATAATACTAAGAGATGTTTTACATAGATCATAAGTTTTAATTGTTATATCTTCCATTTTTAGCCTCCTAATTTTATTTTCATTAATTAGTCGCTAAATATAAAAAAATCCCCTGAAAAAAATCAAATAAAATTTCTATTGAAAGCTCAAGTTTTAAGGACAAACTATTTAAACAGTTTCAAATATCATATCGTCATCCTTAATTCAAAATGCATTTACTACTTAGTAAATATATATTAATAATTTATGAGGTACTGGTATATAAAAACATTATAAAAATATTTAAATGAAATATGAAAAGCATAATAAAAAAATCCAGTGGCACTTTTAATTATTGGAGCCTTATGCATTATTCCTTCTCTGTATCCTTGGTAAATATAAATTCATGCTGGAAGCCCTATGAAAATACTGTTATTGATAAGTTAAAAAATAATCATAATATTGGATGTGAATTTGTTAATTCTAGGGATGCAAGCCTAGGGATAGTGGATGGTACCTATTACGAAATGAGGTGAAAACCGCAGTAGTTGTAATAATGATCTTTCAAATTCCAGGGTCTGGTGGAATTTATCCAGTAGAAACCAATTAAAAGTATCAATAAAGTTTTTTCCATTTAGCACTTCTGCCTTTACCAACAACTTCAATTTTCCCTTCAGCTTTTAATTTATCGAAAACTCTATTAATAGTAGCTTCTGCAACATCAGGGCATATATTTCTTATTTCTCCCTTAGTAAAATACCCAAGTTTTCCTTCAATAGCTTTTTCTATTCTTTGACTTTTACCTCCTTTTACATTAGTTACATACCCTACTCTTTCTTCTAATTGTTTATATGATTTTAATATTACTCCCAAAAAGTATTCCAGCCATATTTCTAAGTTGTGCTTTCCATCATGCCAGAGCATAGATGATTTATTTAATGCTTCGTAATAAGTTTCTTTACTTTCTTCAATAATTTTCTCTATACTTATAAATCTTCCCACTTCAAAACCACTTTGATATAGTAATAGAAGTGTGATTAACCTAGATATTCTTCCATTACCATCATTAAATGGGTGTATACATAAAAAATCTAAAATAAAAGACCCTATGTAAACAAGTGGTTCAACTTCTCCTTTTATGCTTATCTTCCTGTATTCATCACAAAGCTTCTCCATATACATAGGTGTATAAAATGCATCAACAGGCTTAAACCTTATGTACTTACTACCATCAGGCAATATTTCTTCAATAACATTATTTACATTCTTATAGCTTCCTCCTCTTACAGGTAAAAACTTATACAAATCTCTGTGGAGCTGCAAAATCACTGACGAATTTACAGGGATTGCATCATATGAGCTATGTATAGTATTTAATACATCTCTATAACCTGCTATCTCACTTTCACTTCTATCTCTTGGTTCAACCTTGTTATTTACTATTTCTTGCAATCTTTTATTAGAAGTATATATACCTTCAATCCTATTTGAGGATTCTGTGCTTTGTATTATTGCTACTTCTTTTAAAGTATTCAGTATTTGAGGCGATTGCCTTTTATACAACTCCTGTTTTCCTTTATATTCATTTATATATGTTAGCATTCTTACCAAATTCATAGGTAAAGTTATATTATTTAATCTATTATTTTCAAAAGATTTCACCTTATCAACTCCCACTATATTAATATTATCATATTAGCATAATAATATTCATTACACCACTCAAACATAATATTTATCAATAATTTTATATTAAAATCAAAATAAATATTATCATTTACGCAATAATGATAATGTTCATTTTCAGCCTGTATCAAAAGTTAAATATCACATAAACCGTTAATACAGGACTTCCTCATATATTCGATTCGTTCATTGACTTTTCCAATATAAATTGAATTTTCTTTGAAATACATTGACAATGAAATATTGCTTTGATATTATATTACCAATGGTAATTACCATTGGTAATATAAGTACGAGGTGTACATATGCAAACAAATAGAAAAAATGTAAGTAAAGAAATCATAATAGAAACTACATTGCGTTTAATTGAAGAAAAAGGTGGAATTAAAGATGTAAATTTAAGAGAAATCGCCAAAAATATCGGATGTGCCCACACAAATTTATATAACTATTTCAACAGTCTTGATGAAATCTTCTGGGAAGCACTTGGGCAAGTCCTGCTTAAAATGATTGATTATGTAGATGTTAATTTAGCTTATGAAACTGATCCAGAAGAGAAATTATATTTGGCATTATCAAATATAATTGATTTTTCAATGGACCATCCTGGCTGGTATAGACTTATATGGCTGGAAGCTATAGATGGAACTCCCTCCTCTGAAGTCAATGAAATATTACATTTACCGACCCGAGGATTTAACGCAATGCTTATAAAATTAAGCAATAATAAACTTTCAGAAGAAAGAGCAAATTTAATTGGTGATATCCTAATGACTTATTTACATGGCGAATTATGTAAATGGATTAATAATCGAAGTTTTAAAAACAGCAGCTCGGAAACAAAAATGAGTGTATTTTCAAACCTTAAATATCTATATAAATTGTTAATTCAAAGGGAGGAAGATAAAGCATGAAAACTCTAAAAAAGGACTGGTGGAAAGTTATATTAATTATCCTTGTCAGTAGTTTTTTGATATGCTTCTCCACGCATTAATATCACCACTTAATTCATCAAATATATCTTTATTAAAACCAAGTATTTTTGTTAAAAACGGTATGCTTGTACCTGCTATCATTGCCTGGGAGTTGTTAGCCCTTAGTATACTAGCATTAGTTTTTATCCTTATTGAGCGTAATCTTCCAGGGAAAAAATGGTTTAAAGGTTTTTTGTATGGACTTTCCTTTGGTGGATTATACTTAGTAGGAATGTTTGAGTGCGTTTTGCTTTTTAACAGCAGTATACTTAACGAAGCCTTAATCGGTTTAGGTGATTTTATCCCCATTTTGTTAATAGGAATTCTTCTTGGTATTTTTACCGGAACTGATGAAACTCAAAACAAGAAGAGACAAAATATTTTATCGGTTTTTGTTATGGCAATTTTTTATATTATTGGCAGATACTTTGCATACTCTATATTACACATACAATCTGCATATATCAGCAAGCCCTTAGGAACATTTATCTGGACACTATGTCAGGGATTATGGGTAGGAATAATCTACTTTATTTTACACCCAAGCATTAAAAGAAAGTCCAATATTTCACAGGGATTATACTTTGGAATAGTTATTTTCGGCTCAAACTGGTTAATGAATCATCTTTTTATTGCTGCAATAGCAGAATTATCTCTTGATCTCTTTATTCGTGCAGGAACAGATATCTTATTTGCAATTATAGGTGCATGTGTCTGTAAAAAGTTATTCGATAAAATTGATTAATTTTAAGATATCTTTTTATTCATGCAAGAGTTTTTATACAAGGAGATGTTTCAAAATGCTAAGAAAATTAATTTCAAAAATTTATTCAATATTTATGGTTTCTGAAAATAATCCAGTTAATGAAGAAAAGTACTTAGGGATAAAAAAATAATCCTTATATTTATTATAGAATAAATATAAATTGGAGATGAATGAAATACATCTCCTTCATTAGATTATTTTGAACTAACAATTTTCATATATGCTTTAACAGAAAGCGCATAATAACATAAATAAATTACAGTATAGACTGCTGCCATTGCCAGAACACCTTCTACTACAGCTTTAGTTACATCCATGTATTTAATGTATACACACAAAGCCGCAGCACTGTGAAATATACCTACTAAAAGAGGCAATCCATAGATTAGTGCAAGTTGTTTAACGACTGTATTTCTTGTTTCTTTTTTACCGGCACCTATTTTTCTTAATATATTATATCTTCCTTTATCTGCATATGCTTCTGTTAATTGCTTATAATAAAGTATACTGCCTGTAGAAAGTACAAATAAAACGCCAAGAAACATGCCTATAAATACATAGCTTCCAAGTAAGCCATATACATCAATATGACCAGCATAGAAGGAATTAAAGTATCTTTCTTTAGGAATTATATGACTTAATTCAGAAACAAGCTTTCCGGAGTCAAGTGAATCATTCACCATATATACTCTTGATATTTCTGTATTTTCTTTATTGTTATGAAGTAATTTATAGAAAGTATCATCTGTAACTACAAGAGTTGTCCTTTGAAAAGGAATTACTCCTAATACACTTTTTAAATCAGAATCTACAATATCTAATTCAAAGGAATTGCCATTAGTTTCAACATTAACCTTCTCTCCCTTCAAGCGTCCCCTCTTAGCGTCATTACTTACCTCAATAAAAAAACATTGATTATCCTTTGTAAATTTAAAATCATTAACTACTTCAAAAGTATTATGGCTCTTAGCGTATTCCGAATTATTTAGAATTTCGTTATACTCACTTCTAGAGATCATATAAACATCAAAGGGAGACTTTAAATCTGTACCAAAGGGTCCCTTATACTTTGGTGTAAGTCCTTTCCCGTGTATCATTACAATATCTGCTTTATAAGTAGCTTTTACTTCACTATGTTTATTTATTATTTCATCTACCTTACTGTTTAGAATTTCATCTCCACCTTTATACATTAAAGAAAAAGGTGAGTATAACATTGGAATTTTCTCCATTGCTATATAAAAGCTGAAGGTAAAACTTATAGCAGTAATTGCAACGGTGGAAATTACTGCTATGGTGGAAAGAAGGTTGGAATTTGCCTTTATTCTATACAGTATCTGTGAAATACTTATGAGATTCTCTCCTTTGTAGTATAGTTTCTTATTTTCTTTCAGCCTATTAAGTAGTATTATAATAAGATTATTAAACAGGATATAGGTTCCTGCAACAACTAATATCAATACAAGGAATCCAAAGTATATCATTTTGCTTCCACCTTGAAGAAGCTTAGTATAAGCAATAAAATAACCGCAGAAAATCATTACAATAGATAGAAGTGCCATACCTTTTGATCCTTCAGGCGCCTTTTCAGCTTCCTTTTCTGCACTTAAAAGTTCAATGAGCCTGAACTTATATATTCCCCATATGCCTTAATTGAATTAAATAAGAACAAAGCTATAAATATTAAAGTTGTAGCAATAACTGCTCTGCTTTCAACGGTGTATTGCACAACAACACGGGCTTTCATAATATTGACAAGCAGCTGCAGGAGAAATTTTGATGCTATTACGCCTAAAGGTAGACCTATAATAATTGACAATATTCCAAGAAACATATTTTCGCAGAATAGGAGGGTACCTATTTCCTTCTTCTTCATACCAAGGATAGAGTATAAAGCCATTTCCTTCTTCCTGCTCTTTATGAAAAAACTATTAGCATACCAAATAAAAAGAGCTGAAAAAATTATAACTATAATAGAAGCTGCTTTAAATATGGTATAGACCTTTACTCTTCCATTACTAAAAGCTTCCATCTGTTTGTTATAGTAAATGGAATAGAACATAAAAAGCATGAAAACAGAAAATAAAGTACTAATAAAGTATGAAAAATAACTTCTAAAATTGTGTTTAATATTGTGGACGCTAAGCTTAAACAAGGTCACTTAAAACACCTCCCAAGTTAGAAAGCGTTTTAAGAACCTCATTGAAAAATTCCTTCCTGCTGCCCTTTCTTTCAAGTTCACAATTCAAAAGTCCATCCTTGATAAATATAATTCTATTGCAGTAGCTGGCAGAGAAAGCATCGTGAGTAACCATAACTATTGTTGCAGCATTCTGTTTGTTAAGCTCAGAAAGGTTCTCTAAGAGCTCTGTTGAAGACTTTGAATCAAGGGCTCCAGTGGGTTCATCTGCCAGAATCAGCTCTGGCTCTGTTATAATTGCTCTTGCTGCAGCAGCTCTTTGTTTTTGGCCACCTGAAACTTCATAAGGAGATTTATTAAGTATGTCGTCAATGCCAAGTATTGAACTTATTTTCTTTACCTTTTCTTCAATAACCCTAACATCTTGTCTTGCAAGAGACAGTGGAAGAATGATATTTTCTTTAAGTGTAAGTGTATCCAACAAGTTATAATCTTGAAATATAAAGCCAAGTCTGCTGCGCCTAAATTCTGACAATTCATCTTCATCAAGATTAATTATACTTTTACCTCCAATGGCTACGGTTCCACCAGTTGGCGTGTCTATAGTAGATATAACATTCAAAAGAGTTGATTTGCCTGAGCCTGAAGGCCCCATAACACCTAAAAATTCACCTTTTTTAACAGAAAAGCTTATGTCCTTTAAGGCCTGTGACTCATTTCCATTTAATTTTGAACTGTAAATTTTTTTAACATTTCTAACTTCCATTACATTCATAAGAATTCCTCCTAAATTTAACTTCAGTTAGATTATATATTTACGGTCTTAATCTGAGTTTTAAATCATCTTAATTTCATCTTAAGTTTCTTTTGGAAATTCTATATTTATGCTTGTACCTACATTGGGCATACTCTCCACATAAATCTTTCCTTCATGTGCTTCTATTATTTGCTTTGCAATTGCCATTCCAAGTCCTGAACCTTTAACATTGACAGTGCTATTTGTACCTCTATAATATCTTTCAAAAAGCTTTTTCAGTTCTTCCTTTCCCATGCCTTTTCCGTTATCCTCAATCTTAATATATATTTTATCCTCAGCTTTTATAGAAACTCTTATTATAGTATCGGTGGCATTATGAATTACTGAATTATATAACAAATTAGTGAAAGCTCTTCGAAGAAGTGTACTGTCAAAATTAAAATTTACTCTGTCCTCAACGCAGTTAAAAATAATATTTCTGTCCTCATATTTGGGATGATTTAATATATTTATTACTACTTCCTTTAATAAGCGTATAAGGTTTCCATCCTTCCTCTCTATAGGAAGCATGCTATTTTTCAATTGATATGTAAAATTTAAATTTTCAACTATGCTTTCTACATTTTTTACATTTCTCAGTATTATTGTTCCATATTTTTTTACGTCCTCTGAAGTAACAATATATTCAGGATCAGTTAATATCTCAGCATAACCTTTTATTGGAGACAATGGAGTTTTTAAATCATGAGAAATATTAGCAATCCATTCTTCCCTCAAGGTTTCATTCCTTTTTCTCTCAATTTCACTAGCTTTAAGCTTACTATTCAAAAAATTAAGACTTTTATATACCTCCTGGTATATACCCTTTTCCTTCATAGGAGTATAAGAATCTGAGGCTAGTCTTCTTATACCTGTTATAATATTCAATAAAGTACGGTTCATACGCATGCCATAAGCGGCGATAAGAAGCACAATTATAGATAATATGCCCAATATGACAAACTTAAGCTGGGAAGCTTTATCGTAATTCAAATACATAGTGATTTTTAGTATCTTTACAGGGAAACCTATAACATATGTCCATTTTTCCCCGTTATTATCAACACTTCCAACAAACATAGTGTAATCCCCTAGATTACCTCCGTTTTTATATAACTGAACCATTTCTATGGGAGCATAATGAAGTGAAGCATTAGCAGGACTATTATAACTAGTAACCACATCACCGTTTTTATCAGCAATTTGAAGAAAAAGCTTATACTTTTCTAATTCACTTATTCCTGAAGCCGTTAATTGTGGTCTGCCATCCTTAAAATTAATTTTTTTAGAAAAATCCCCTGTAAAGGATATGGGCCAGCTGCTCCAGTTAATTTGACTATTTTCATTACTAATGCTGCTTTTCAATAAGTAAATACCTACTCCTGCGCAAAGAAAAATTACAATCAAAAAAGCAATAAAAAATATAGAATATAAATGAAATATTACTTTATAACCTGATTTCTTCATTCTAATCATTTCCTTTTACAAGCTTGTATCCAAGTCCTATTACTGTAACAATAAGCTTAGGTTTAGAAGGATTGTCCTCCAGCTTTTCTCTTAAATGCCTTATATGAACGGAAATTGTATTATCATATCCAATGTATTCTTCTCCCCATACTACCTCACAAAGTCTTTCCTTACTTACTATCTTATTAGAATTTTCTGCTAAATATAAGAGAAGCTTATATTCCTTTGCTGTCAGACTAATCTCTGCATCCATTTTATATACCTGACAATGCTCAGTATCAATAATAATGTTACCAAGCTTTATGCTCTGATTTTTACTGTCACTAGCTTCTTTTATATCAGCATACTGCTGTCTTCGCATTTGAGCCTTGATACGAAAGGCGATTTCTCTTGGACTGAAAGGCTTAGTGATATAATCATCTCCCCCTATACTTAGCCCAAGAATTTTATCGATATCACTATTTTTTGAAGATAGAAATAAAATTGGGCAATAAGAAAATTCTCTTATTCTTTTGCATACCTCAATACCATCAATATCAGGAAGCATTATATCAAGTACTACAGCATCAGGCTCTTCATCTCTGCACATTATTATCCCATCCAAACCACAATGGGCCTTTTGTATATTCTTAAAGCCTTCCTTTAATAGAATATCTTCTATTAAGTCAGTTATATCTTTTTCATCGTCTATAAGTAATACTTTTTTATCTGAAAAATTCACCAAATTCATTCTAAAAATCACTCTTACCCTTTTATATTTAATTCTTGTGTAACTTTAAATTTAAAAAAACATTTATCTAGCAACAGTTTTATTTTCATATCAGTATCTGTTTCTGAAAAAGGAGTATTCACAATTAGTTTTAAGCTAGGATCATCAGAAACCTCAAAACTACTAAATTCAAAAACCAGCGTTCCTACAATTGGATGGTTGAGTTTCTTATAAATTTCACTATTTCTCTGTACATCATGTTTGGACCACCATAAATCAAATTCCATACTCTCCCTCTTAAGCTCTTGAACAAATTGAACAAGCCAAGGATCTTCAATATATTGTCCACAGTTTGAGCGAAATCGTGCTAGCATTCCCTGTGCGTGAAATTTCCAATCTATAAACAATTGCTTATAATTAGCATTGGTAAACATCATCCAAACCATATTTCGCTTATGCATATTTATTTTGCTAAAATCTGTAAATACTAAACACGCTGCTTTATTCCATGCAATGATATTCCACCTTGTGTCCATAATAAAAGCTGGGCTTAAAACTAAATTATCTAGTACATGCTGAAGCATTGGACTTACAGTTCTTTCATATGAAGTAATATCTGCTTGTGGTACTTGTTTTGCCAAAGTATACAGATGAATTCGTTCTTGCTTATCAAGCATTAGTACTCTAGATAGGCTTTCAATTACCTGAGCTGATACTTGTATGGGACGCCCCTGTTCAAGCCATGTATACCAGGTTAAGCCTATACCTGCAAGAGCTGCTACCTCTTCCCTTCTAAGACCGGGTGTCCGACGCCTTAAACCTTCTGACAGTCCTACCTGTGACGGCAAAATTCTGTCTCTTCGCGTTTTCAAAAAATCTCCTAGTTCTTTATATCGTTGTTTTTCACTATTCAAATTTTTCATCCCTATCCTGTTAGAATTTATACCAGTATAAATAAACTCCTATTACTATTATTAAAATAACATTAACCTATTTATATCACATTATTTAATTTTAAAAAACAGAACTGGAGGAAAATTGTGTATGAAAGTATTATTTTTAAATGGATCTCCTAGAAAAAATGGTTATACCGTGGGTGTTATGAAATGTATTGAGGAAGGAATCGATTCAAATCACAATGTTGAATGGATAAACGCTTATGACTTATTGATAAAACCCTGCCAAAGCTGCTTACAATGTAGACCTGATAGTGAATGCCATCTTCCACATGACCACGGACATGATGTATGGCATAAAATCCGTTCTGCAGATGCTCTAATTATTGGTAGTCCTACCTATTATGGAAATATGTCTGGACCATTAAAGACTCTTATTGACAGAAATCTCACTGCCTTTGAAGCGATAGCAGCAAGCGGTTTAGAAATGCCAACTCCACTACACAAAGGGAAAAAAGCTGCCATGGTAACAGTATGTAATTCACCTTCTCCAATAAGTCAGCTTCCAACTCAGAGCAAAGGTACTCTGCAAGCTATGGAAATAGTACCGAAAGCTGGTGGATATGATATTATAGGAAGTGTAACTTTAGATGGTGCCGCTTCCAAAAATGAAATTCCTTTAGAAATTCGGGACAAGGCTAAAATGCTTGGAATGGATCTGCAATCATAGATACTTTCCTAACAAAACCTTAATTTAATGGAATGCCTCTATCACTTAATGTGGTTTAATTTTATTCTTATAAGACACAACAAGGACTTACTTTAGTAAGGTAGGTCCTATTTTATTGTGTCTATATCAATAGAATTGTCTAACTTTACCTTTATTATACTATCTCAATATTTATTTATACTTTTACCGCCATATGCACCTTGATTTACAATTAATCATCTCTTCATCAAAATTCATCTTGCTTATATGGGAGTCCAAAGATTTGATGTTTCAGAGACACTGGGTATGGTAGGACTTCATAGTAAAGAGTCGAAACATGTTTTAAAATTTTCCCATAGTGCCTATCGTAAAGGATTCTATTTCAGCAGCAGTGCTTATCTCTGCTTTCCAAACAATTGGTATTACTGTCCTTGCTACAGGTGGAATAGGAATTATTTCCATGAGGATAGGTTTTATAAAAAAATCGGTTCCGTAATTAGTGGAAGCGTCTGCGTCGGGCTTATTGCTATTGGCCCATAGTCTATGGGGAATTGCATCTTTAATTGCTGGTGCCGCAACAATCACCTCTAATACTACAAATATGAAAAAGAATAAAGAAGCAGTTAAAGCAAAATTTTTATCAATGCCCCAAGCAAATAAATTATTCCTACTGAAATCCAAAGGCTTGTCAACATATACCTATGAACAGTGATGTACTCATAAACATAAAATTAATGTAATATGAAATAGGTATACTTGTCCATTAAACTAAAATATATATTTACTTTTTTAATAAAATCAATGAACTATTTTTCTAAATTCAAATCCATGCTATAGGCATATTGTGCATCAAATAATTTTCCATATTTAAATCGATTCGTTGCTGATTCGTAAATCATATATAGTCTATTATCTTTAAAAACAATCCCCTCAGCTTTTGGAAGTATTTCTATTTGTTTAATTAAAACAGACGAATCTAAATAATATAAAGGAATGTTTTTGTTGTAAATAATGAATACTTCGTTGTTTTTATCCAATGCTGTTTTGAAGTCATATACATATAATTGAGATCCTTCAAATATACTAGACGCAGAAAGAACTAGCTTTTGATCCTCTGAAATATTCATTCCTTGAATTCTTCCTTGAATGGATAATGCAAAACTAGGATTATTTTCAACGCCTAAGTCTTTTAAATAATCTAGTTTAAAAGCATACATGAGTGCTTTATTGCTATCTCCAGAAGGTGTTGTGATATGATGTGCTTTATCTGTTGAATATTTAAGATCATGATAATATTCACCAACATATAAATACTCATCTTTAACGGATAGAAAAGTTGCATTATTTCCCGTTTCAAATCTTCCACGAATTGCCACATCATTGCCAGACATCATATCCATTAATGAAATAACATAGACTTTACGATCACAGCCAGCAATATAAACAAAATCTTTATATATACTAATTCCACCAGCATGATTTTTAAAGATAGAACCATCCTCAAATACAATATTAATTTGCTTATATTCATGTTCTTTATTAACCGTATAAACTCTTGTTTCGTTATTATTTGAAAGATAACCACTAATTACAAATGAATCATATTCTTTACTATAATCTAATCCTTGAGGAACAAAACTTTCATTTAATCCTGGTACTTCAAATTCCTTTGTAGCCATCCTGTAATAATTTCTATAATGATGTTTAGTCAGTAAAAAAGCGATGATAAGACTAACTATGGAAGACAACAATATTCCTAAAAAAGCCTTAAATATTTTTCTTTGTTTCCTTTGTCTATTTATATCCTTAGTCATACCATCACCCCAATGTCTATATTAATTTTATTCTTACAGCATGTTATTTCTCTTCACTAAAGTAAAATATACTCTCATCAACACCTAGTATAGGTGCAATTATTTTAGATAATTTGATAAATATTTGCGTGGCATGCTCGTTACTGCCGATATGGTTTCTTTCTTTATTATTATTAGCACAAATACACCCTTAAAAATATATCAATGCTTCTTACAGCAAATCCAGTTAACAGGATTAATATACCTCTTATATTTAGCTACAATCTCTTTACCTAAAATAGCACCACCAACCCAAAATATAACTTCACTGGTACCCATCATAGCAGCAGTTATTGCTACTTTTATTTTTGTATCAAAATTTAAAAAAGGAACTATTGGAAGAAGTGCATAAAATACAAAAGACAATACAACTAAACCTATAGCAAATTTTTTAATACCTTTTCTTTTACTTTTAATAACCTTCTTATCGGTTGAATTACTTAAATATTTCTTTAAAATACTACTATATTTTTTTAACAACAGCACATCTGCTAATTTAGGAAACAATGTATTCAGATGAGCAAAAAAACGAGTGGGGACACCACCCATAATATATACTGTTTTCTGACGCTCAATTGCCTTTAACACTTCAGAAGCAACTTGTTCAGTAGAGGAAATTGCTATACCCATCTCTTGCCATATCTTATGATAAGGCTTTTCTGCCACTGTATCTGCTGCATTAGGACAAAAATAAGTAAGAGAAACTTTGCTGCCTTCCTGATAAAGCTCTCTATTCATAGCTTCAATAAAAGAAAATATACCTGCTCTAGTAGCAACATCTACACTATAATAGGGAAAGGCCAGATGTCCATCTGCAAAACCACCCATATGAACAATAGTACTGCCCTTTTCATCTTTCATATAAGGTAGAAATGCCTTTGTCACCAATATAGCTCCCAAGAGATTCGTATCAAGACTCTTTCTTATATCGTAAAATTCATGATCTTCCAATGATTTTCTCACATCATAACCTGTAGCATTTATTACAATATCAATCTTTTCTGACCACTGGCAAGCAAATCCAGCAAGCTCGTCTACTGATTTACCATCTGTAATGTCAGCTACAGCAATATTCACATCTCCTGATAATCTATCAGCTAATACCCTAAGCTTTTCTGCATTTCTCCCTGCCAGTAATAACCTTCCGCCTTCATTGATAAATGCTCCAGCATAGCTTTCCCCAAGACCTCCAGATGCACCTATTATTAGAATAGATTTGCCCTCAAATCTTTTTCTCATAAATATTACCATTCCTTTCGCTTCACTCAAGGCACAAAACGTAATGAAAAATGTTGGCTTCAAGCGAGTTTTATTTTATCATTGAGTCATAGGGATTTCGGTATACTACAAATCACGAGGAGG
>Ga0334884_1003528_pt1 | contig 17444 bp, 10 predicted proteins | sample GraSluR1_MG_7_FD_207215 | JGI IMG/M metagenome (GOLD analysis project Ga0334884, IMG submission 207215) | Sludge microbial communities from methane-producing bioreactor in Wageningen University, Netherlands - Granular Sludge_12_05 R1 | ecosystem: Engineered > Bioreactor > Anaerobic >...
CGCCACGACGAAACGCGCCGGCGCCGGCGCCGCCTCTAACCACGTCAAAGTACAGGTCATCTATGTCCACCTCCCCAAAGGTTGATAGAACCTCCGGCGCGCATCAAGTCTCGCGACACCCCATGGGTGTGAGACCGCATCTGTGTTAGCATCTCCGGCGCCGGCCACCCGCCTCGACGGGGAGGCGCCGCCACGACAAGGAACATCTTCATGCGCCCAAGGTCAACCCCACACATCTCCCTCTGCCTCCTGCTCAGCCTTTGCCTCGCCGCGTGCCAGGGACGCGAGGCAGAGCCACCCGCGCCTCCGGCGGCGACGCGCGCGGCGCCAACGGCGACGGCGCAAGCCTCGGGCGATGCGGCGGCCATCCAGCAAGTCTTCACCGACTTTCAACAAGCCGTCGCCACCAACGATGACCGCACCGCCCTCGCCCTGGTCGCCTCCACCACCATCCAAGCCTACGACGAGATCCGCCGCCTCGCCCTCTTGCCATCCATCGGCGGGCAGAGCAGCGCCACCAGCCTCGGCCAGCGACTCATGGCGGCCATGCTCCTCCACCACCTCGGCGAAGATCGTCTCCAAGCCATGGGGGCTCCGGAGATCTTTGCCTATGGCATCCGCCACGGCTGGATCGGCAAGGAAACCTTCGCTAGAGCGAGCCTCGGCGCCATCACCGTCGAAGGTGACACCGCCTGGGCACCCCTCATCATGCCCGGCAGCGACGAGACCGCTGCCTGGTCTTTCCGCCGCGAGGGCGAACAGTGGACCCTCGACCTGACCCTCTTGATGCGCTTGGCCGATCGCTCGATCCAGCAGGCCGCGCGCCAACGCGGCATGAGCAACGACGAAGCCTTTCTCCTCCTCCTTCAAGAGGCTCTCTTACCCCCAGGAACCGTCCCTTGGCCCCTCTTCGTCGCCGAAGACGCCTCATTCTCCGTGCTCCTCCCTGAGACCCCCCAGCGCATCGACCACAGCGATCACAGCGGTCACCTGGTCCACTACCTCGCCCACAGCCCCACGGCGGGCCACCTCTTGGTGGCCCGCAGCCAACTCGATTGGGAAAAAGCGGATGCCACCACGGTCATCGAAAACGCCACCCAAGGCCTGATCGTCGGCGCCGATGCCGATCTCTCGGACATCAGAGACCTTCAACGCGGCGATCGCTGGGTGCGCCAAATGACCATCACCCTCGCCGATGGCCGCCGCGGCATGGGGCGCTTCATCATCGACGGTGACAGCCTCTACCAGCTCCTCGCCATTGCGCCCTCGGCGCAGCTCAATCTAGCAAAAACGCAATGGGATTTCTTTTTCGCTTCTTTTGCCCTGCAGGGGACACCCCCACCTGCCACCGATTGACGCCTGGGCGCTCAGGGCCCAACCAACGGTTCGAGCTCGACCAAAATGGGCTCGTCAGGCTTCGCCCCGTCCAGCGCAATGGTCAGCGGCTCGAAGCCCCGGCGGCTCACCCGCACCGCGCCCTTCTTCGCGCTCGCAAAGACACGCACCGAGCACGGCGTCTTGGCACACACCCTGACATCGTCGCGCCACACGTCGGACTCTAGCGGAGCCGCAATGATCCGGAACAACACTGTCTCGCCGCTGCGACGGCCTTGAGCGGCAGCAAAGGTCGTCCCGCTCACCATCCCTGCCGCCACATCAGCCGGACCCAAAACCACCTTGGGTGGCGGCGCGCCAGTCTTGACACCACCGCCCTGCACCTTCTCCCCGCGCGACTTCGCGCTCTCTTCTGGGACCGACTTCAGCGATAAATGATAGAGAAAGAAGCCCACGCCGCCCAAAAGCAGCAGAAGCGCCAAAGAGAGCACCATGAGCAGACGCAGCCCTCGCTTCTTGTGCACCTGGCGCTGGTCGAAGACCTGACCTTGGCGTTGGTGTCGAGCCTTGACCATCACCTTCTCGTCCAACTCCAGCTTGTCCGAGCGGACCGCGGGCTTGATGCGTTCCGGTGCGCGCTCCGTGACTTTCACCCCCTTGCCGACACGCTCTCGAAGCGCCGCAGCGCGCTCACGCGCTCGCCCTGACGGCCCCGTCGTCGTCCCAGGCGCGGGCTTGCCCTGCCCCTCTTCCTCGACCAGGGCGTTCAACTGAGCCATGTAGTCGCCAGAGCGATTGGCGTCACGCAGAATATCGTCGGGATAGTCTGTCGTCGGTGCCTTCAACGGGTGCCGACTCTCCTCGACGATACCCGCAAAAATCTTGCCCCATTGCGGACTGGAGGTGCCGTAGCTCAGGGCGCGTTGGATATCGTCGTACATCTCCTTGGCGCTGCGAAATCGCCGCTCCGGATGCTTCTGCACCGCCCGCTCGATGATGGCACCCAGCTCCGTCCCGGCCAGCGCCTCTGGGATCTTGACGCTCTCATTGAGCTGCTTGCGCAGGATCTCTTGCGGTGAGTGCCCGTCGACAGCGCGCTCCCCCGTCGCCATCTCGATCATGATCAGACCAACCGCGTAGAGGTCCGTCCACGGACCAATATTCTTGCGTTTGATCTGCTCCGGGGCCATGTAGTGCGGGGTCCCCACGATCTGCTTACCACCATCCCCCTGCTGCTCATCCCAGGACAAGGTCGCGATACCGAAGTCCAACACCTTGGCCACATCCCCCCGCGCACCTTTGCTCGTGATCAACACGTTCTCGGGCTTGAGGTCACAATGCACGATCCCTTGGCTGTGGGCATCGACCAAGGCGTCGAGAATCTGCGCCGCAATGTCGGCGACCCGCACCAACGCAAAGCCGCGCTCCTCAAAGACCAGCTCGCCGAGCTCTTCGCCCTCGATGTACTCCATCACGATACACGGCGCGCCCGCCTGGGTACGATCGAAATCATAGAGCCGCACGATATTCTGGTGTTCCAGATTCTTGACCGCCTCCAGCTCATGCCGAAAGCGGTCGAAGATGTCACCCATCTGGGTATCCAAGACCTTGAGCGCCACCCGCCGCCCTACCTTGAGATCCTGAGCGACGTACACCGATGCAAACGCACCAGCACCAATGGGCTTCTCGACCTTGTACTTCTGCCCAACGACATCGCCTGCCTTTAAGCGCCCTGCTCCCATTACGTCACCAATTTCAGTAAGTTACCACGATGCACATTCAGTCTTCGGCCAGCATTCAGCAACCCCGCCAGACACGACTCAACAATCCTACCATTCTTATCTGAATTTCACGTCAGAAAAACTACGACAAACCTAAACGACCCAATCAGCCACGCGCCAATGAAGTGGCGCTGAGCGCAGCGCTCTGATGCCCATCACAGCGCAACGAGAGCCAAGTCCCAGCGCCGCTGCCCGCCAGCCTACAAGAGCCAGCGACCCTGTAACAAGCTTCTTGCTTAAAGAATCCCGTCCAGCACAATAAAAGGAACAATTTGCAACGATGGATTGCACCACAGCAGCGCAGTGAGTATCCTGCCTGCCGTTTCGCTGTGCATCCCTTACAGGGAAATCCCTGGCTGGAGTCCGAAATGAAGATATATCGCGGGAAAATAAAGCAGATCGCTGAAGAGATCACGCGCGACTTGATCAAGCAGGAAGCCATCGAAGTCGATGAGAGCGCCATCCCCGAGGTGCGCCTCGACATCGAGAGCGTCCTGCGCGCCTACGTCGACACGGATCAACGCCTGACCAACGAAGCCCGGGCGCTCCTCGAAGAGCGTCACCTCGACGCCTCCAACTTCTCCCGTCTCAAACGCGAGCTCGCAAAGCGCGAAGGTTTCGGGCTCGGCGAAGAAGCCATGGACTGGATCACGGATCAGCTCATCGAGGTCATCTTCCACACCGCCCACGTCGACGAAGTCTGGGTCGAAGACCATGACCTGCGCCGCTTCATGCGGCCCGTGCTCACCCGCTACTCCGCCCTCGAGTCCGAGGTCGACGAAGAAGTGCGCCGACGCATCAAAAACCTCAACGAAGGCTCCACCGCCTGGGACATCAAGTACCAACAGGTCCTGGAGGACGTCAAGCGCCGCCAAGGACTTGAGTGAATCAGCGCTCTTCGCGCAGGCGTATCTCCTGCACCGCCGCCTGCACCGCCCCGGGTGCCACGAAGGGCGAGACGGGGCGACCCCACAAGTAACCCTGCCCAAGGGTCACACCTAGATCCCGCACCACCGCTAGGTCGAGGCGGTCCTCGATGCCCTCGGCGATCATCTCCGCACCCAGGGCATCCACCGCCTTCACCAAACGCGAGAGAATCCGCGCCTGATCCTGCGACTGTGACACGCCATGAACACAAGCGCGGTCGATCTTCACCACGTCGGGCTCCAGCACCAACAACAGCTCGATGGCGCTGCGACCAAAGCCCACATCATCCAACGCCACCCGCACCCCCGCACGCCGCAACGCGTCGACGTGACCCTTGAGCGCCTGTGGGGCCCCAAAACACTGCTGCTCGTTGATCTCCAACGTAAAAGAGCCCGGCACGTGGGTAAAAAAGGCCACCAGTTGCTCCGGCGACACCGCCAGAATCGTCGACGGAAAAAGGTTGATGTGCGCCATCCCCTTGACCGTGGCCGCACTCGCCAAGCACGCCTGAAGACAGCGGAAATCCACTGAGGTCAACATGTTCTGCTCGGCAGACAAACGAAAAAAGTCCATGGGACTCTCAAAGGGCCCCAGCGGACCGCGGCACAAAATCTCCTGACCGACCTCCACCTCGTCGGCCAAACGCACGATGCGCTGATGCAAGGTCCGCAAGGTCCCCTGCCGCAGAAGCTGCTCCGCCCAGTTCGCCGGCTTCATCGCCGTCATCAACTGCGTCTCACACCCCCCAACTTGACCCAGCACCACCCGCTGCAGCCGATGACCCGAGGTCCTGTTCTTGCCCGCATCTTTGCTGTTGAGCAAGGCCTTGAACGCCTCCGACAAGATCTCGTCCAGCACCCAAACACCGTCACCCAGCTCGATGGCCCCCACCGAAACGGTGGTCTCAATCGGCGCGCCCGCATGCACCATGGGCGAGGCCGAAATGGCCAAGCGCAAGCGCTCGCCATACTCCGTCACCTCGGCCAGCTCCATCCCCTCCACCAAAACCAAAAACTCGTCGCCACCCACACGCGCCACGTGATCACAAGGGCGCACCGCGTTCGCAAGGCGCATCGCCACTTGCCGCAACACCAGGTCGCCCACGGCGATGCCAAAACGCTGGTTCACCCGCCGAAAATCATCGCAGTCCAACAACACCGCCGACCACGGCACAGAAGAAAATGAAAAGACCTCGACCTTGCGGCGTAAACCATCCAGGTTCCACAGCTTCGTCAGTGGATCGCGAAAACGCAGCGCGTCGATACGCCCCACCGCCGCTGACAGCTCCCGCTCCAAACGCCCCAGAGCCCCCTCGGAAGCCACCGGCACCGAACGCAGACGCCGCGCCACCGCAGCCAGCAACGCCCGCTGCCACGGCAAAGACACCTCGCCCCCACCCTCGGCCACCCCCACCAAAACCCCACCCTCTTGCGCGCCAAAAGGCACCGCAACGACGCCGCGACCAGGCGCCTCACTCTCCAGCGAAAAACCCACCGCGCGCCCCACCTTCAACGCCAATGCACCCGCCGCGTAAAGGCTGTCATGCCACTGCGCCCCCACCACCCCAGCGACCGAACCCAGGCACCACCCTTGCTCGCCCCAGCGCGCCGCCACCACCGCCGTAAAGCCCAACACCCCACGCACCCACGCGACCAGGTTCGCTTCCGAACCCACCTCGTCTCCACCCAAAAGACAACGCTCCGCGTCGACCAGCGACACCAAACCCAAAAGACGACCCGCGTCGTCATTGACCCGCGCCAAGGTCATGGACAGTCGCTCCGTCCGCGCCAGACACCCCCCCTCACAACGCACGAAGTCATCCCCAACCACCTCGCGCGCCATCACCTCCCGCAACAAACCGCGGGCACACTCACCCAAAAGCTCCACCAACGAACGACCCACGACCTCGGCCGTTGTCAAACCCAGACAACTCGCGTGCGCCGACGTCACCGCCCTACACACCCCATCAGGGGAATAAATCGCAAAGGCACCACTGGCCGGTAGCGCGTTTCCAAAATCCTCGGTGCTTCGGGGCATAGGCTTCAAACCAATGTCGCTGCAAAGGCGTGCGTCGCCGACCAGGTCATCCTGACCCAACCGATTTTGCAAAAATGACGGATTTTTCCACAAAACGCAATGTTCAACGCGCCTATTTCACCCACAGCGTCACCGCCGCCGTCCCCAGACGCTGGCCCGCTACCCCAATCCCCTCCACCGCCACCGTATAGCGGCCCGCAGGCAGCCTCTCCTGCCACGGCGCGTCGGGATCATCCGCCAGGGCGTAAGCCGACACCCCGTGCAGCTCCGCCACGGCCACCTCCGCCCCTGCCGCCACCTCCATCGCCAACGGCGCCATCGCGCGCCGCCCGCCAGGCCCCCCCGGAGAGTAGTAACGCAACCGCCACGCCCGCCCCTCAGCGTCGGTCACCACCCAGGTGAGATGCCGCGCTTCTGGAAATGCCATCTCCAGGCGTCGCGCCGTATCACTCGTGTTGCGCACCCACAAGGTCGCATTCAACAGACCACCTTCAGCGGCATCACGGGCCACCTCGGGACGCGCCAACGCAATGCGCACCTCCCACACTGCCACCGCCTCCTCCGCACCCACCACCGCCTCCTCCTCGGACACCGCCTGACCCACGGCCTCCGCCGCCCCGTGGGCACAAGCCACCAAAGCAAACAGGGTCATCACCATCGCCCACGCCGCGCCATCAAGACTGCTTCTCACGCCTCCCTCCTTGGCCGGTCTTGGGGATCCACCCACGCCGGCACCGCACGACCACGTCTAGGATGCGCAACTCCTTCAATCAGCGCCCTCCTCCTCGATGAGACCAAAGCGCGCGTTGACCTCCACCCATGGGAAGAGATGGCGATCCTTGGGGAAGGCGTAAATCGCACGCGCCACGTCCCGCGGCGTCGTGATGAAGGCCGTGTCGTGCAAGAGGGGCGACCAATGATGGCAAATCTGCGCCATGGAGCCCATGTCACAGCGCTCGAGCACCTCCGTGTTGGCGTTGCGCAGCCACACCGAGTGCCCCACCGCCGAGTCCAGCGTCACCTGGGTGTCATGCAAGGGCGTCCCCACCTGGCGCTGGAAGACATGGCTCAAAAATTCCAGCGCCTCCGGCAGCACGGCCTCCTCCACCACCCCGCGCACCGTCGCCGTCGGCACGTGGTCCAGGAACTGGCCATCCCGCGCCAAGGCCGTCACCCCTTCGTAGGACAGGGACTCCACGCTGCCCATGACATGGGTCACATAGGGTGAGTCGAGCACGCTGTTGATGGCCCGGGTCACCAATCGGATGAAGTTTGCTGAAGTAATACCCTGATAATGCTTTAAAAACGCCTCACCTTCCACCATGGCGCGCATGAACTTCTCCTGCCCACAAGAGCCGTGGGCCGAACCGTTCAACGCGCTAAAGAGAAAGTTCCGCGTCACCAGCCCGTCTAGCAAAGCCTGCTCATCCGGCGTCCCGGCCCGCAGAAGCGACTCGGCCATCAGCACATTCGCCGCCCCTTGGCTGTAACCAAGCAAGCCATAAGGACCCTCGACCCGGCGCACCGCCTCGATGATCTTCGCTGCGTTGTAAGTCAGCGGCTTGGCCGTCCCCGTGTCGGAACGTACCACCCCGACGCCATAAGTCTCGGCCAGACGCGCGAAGCTCGCCTCGAGCTCCCGCCCGCGCATGCCGTCCGTCACCACCCCCATGCCCGACACCACCGTAAAGCGCAGGCGCCGCGCAGGTGGATCCAGAAGAAGCCGCACCAAGGGATCCCTCAGCAGGGTCGTCACATCCTTGGGGTAGTAATAAAGCGCGCGAACGACGCCTTCCAACAACTCCTGTTCATTGCGAAATTTCTCCTCGCGCCCCAAACGGGTGTGTAGCCAATAGGGCACCTCGTCCACCCCCGCCTGGTAGTTCCTCACCACCGAGCGCACCACCAGCGCCTCGTGATTGCGCGACCAAAAGGCCCGGAACCAGTCCCGCTGGAAAGCATGGCGATCGACCCGCTGCAAACGCGCACACGCCGCAAAAGCCGCGCGATAGGCGCGCTCCGCCACGTCCAGAGGGCCGCTGGCCGGCTGGAAGCCGCAGGAGAGCCCCACCTGGTCGGCATAGGCCACGGCCTGCCGCGCTTCGTCCTCGATGCGCTGTGGCGCCGTAGCGACCCGCACCAGCACCAGGTGCCGAGCCTGTTGCAGATGCAACTTGCACGCTTGATAGGGACGGGCCTTCTCGATGATCTGCTCTGCCAGGTGCGCCAGGGCCTGATAATAGCTCTCCCGCGCCCGGCGCCCACCCGCCATGTAGTCGCTGCGCCGGGGAATCTCCACGTGCAACATCTCACTCAAGAAAGCGGCGCGGTCCGTGCTCTGGCGCAGGCAGTCCTGATCTTGGTTCAAAAAGGCCAGCAGGGCCGAAGTCAACACCCGTGGCGAGTCCATGCCCATCTCGCTGAACACCGCCAGGGTATAAGCCTCGCCGCGGGCAGCCATGAAGCGCACCAAAAGGTGGAGATTGATCTGCACCAGCCGGCTGTAGTGCGCCGCCGTCAACCCCGCCTGTAACAGCACCGCCACGTCCGCCGGTGCCAGGAGTCCATCGAAGTAGCCACTGCGCCCCGCCGCGCTGCGACCGCGCCGCGCCGCCTCGTCGGCGGCCAAGACATTGCCCAGATAGAAAGCGATGGCCACGGCCTGAAGCTGGTAGCCAATCCCCCCATAGCCTCGAGCAATCAGGGCCACCCGCTCCTTGAGCTCCACCAAGTAGGACAAGCGCGCGCGCTGCGCCGGCGTACAAGACACGGGCGCCGCGCGCAAAAACCACTGAATCTGCGCCAGAGAAAAGCCCGACGCCACCGCAACGATGCGCTCTAAGCGCCCCTTGCCCGCTTCGCGCCGCCCCCGCCCCACTTCATAGAGGTCCATGGCCGACGGCAAGGGCGCCACCACTTCCCGGAAAGCCTCGTCGTCCACCAGGGCCACCACCTCCTGGACGCGCGGCGGCGCCAGCACCATGGGACTCAAGACGTGGTCGAGCCAACGCAACAGGCGCTCGATCTCGAAGGCATGCCCGTGCTCGGGAAAGACCTCGCTCAGGATCGCCTCCACCTCGCGCCGGTCCAAGCCACGGGCTTCCGTCACCCCTTCGATGATCACCGCCAAACGCGGCGCCAAGGCGTCGCTTTCAACCAAGAGCAAGGACAACACCTGCGCCATCTTCTGCCGTGGAATCAGGTCGCCAGGTTGGTGGATCCCCTCGGCCTCCAACACGGCGCGCGCCCGCACCGCCACGTCGGCCAGGCGCCGCACCACCCGCTCTGCCTCGGGCGAAAAGACCCCGATCACCGGATAAACAAAGGAGAGCGCGTCCATATTGTCGAGCAATTCTCGCCACTTCTCCGGCTCACCCAGGGGGTTGACCAAGGCATTGAAGAAGCGCGCGTCGAAGAGTCCCTCCGCCTCGCCCGCGAAACGCAAACCACCGCTGGCGTCGATGCGCAGCTCCAAGACCCGCTGTGCCAACTCCCGGGTCACCAAGGCCACGGCGCGGCGGTCGACATAGATCAGTGGCACCTGACCTTGGCAGTCCCACCCCAAGGCCAGGACCGCGCCCCCCAGCCCCGAGGTCGACAGCTCCGCCTCCTCCACCTGCAAGCCCAAGAGGGTCCCCGCCGGCACCACGATGCGCCGCGGCCCCAAATTCAACTCCGCCGCCTGCAGGCTGAGCTCCAACAGCGAACCGTTCAGCCGCAGCAATAGGCCTCGCTGCCCCTCTTCCGTGACCTCGAGCCTAAGGTCCAGGTGCCCCCGCGTCTCAAAGACGCTGCCCAAGTGGGGCTCGTGAATACCCAGCTCGGGGAAATAGCCGATGTGGGTCGTCGCCCGCGCCACCACGTCGAAGTCGCTCTCACCACGCACGACCAGATCCTGCCCCCGCTGCCATTGACACCGCCCCGAGAGGGTGCCGTTCACCTGCTGGATCGCGATCTGGCTCGCCCCCGTGGTGATCACGCCGTGCGGCCGCGCCCGCACCTGCCCCTCGCAGGACAGACTCAAGGCCTCGGGATAGACCACCGCCTCGTCCGCCACGAAGGACAGCTCCAGCGACCCACCCAAGCGCAGATCGTAGGCCTCGAAATCGACGTTCGACTCCCCCTTGGCCAACGGATGAACATAAGACAAGCCCACCTGGGCACTCTCCAGAGTCGATCCCGGCCGCAGTTCGATGCGCGCGCGCAAGGCCGGCGCAGCGGGCGCCACCCCCGCGCGATGCGGCACCCTGAGCCGCAACGCTCGCTTGGCCGGCGCGTCGAGGAGGAAGCTCAGCATGGCCGCCGTGTCCGCCACGGCGCTCAGCTCGTAAAGCACCTTGTGCGCCTCCGTCTGGCTCCACACGCCATCGGCCTCCAAGCGCACCTCACCGCCTTCCTGCGAACCCGCCACCCGCGCAAACAAGCGGGCTGGCGCCTGGGCCGCCAAACGCAACCCCACCTCACCGCCATCGAAAACCCCCGTCTGCACCACCGTGTTGGGCATCTGCAAGGTCAGGTTGACCTCGCCGCTGACCTGCTTCCACAGATGAGAGAGGGCCTTGGCCAGAGGACTGCGCTGCAGCCTCTCCCCGAGGAACTTGCCCGACGCCAGAGGATCCAAGCCCAGCAAACCATCGACGTTGGCCTTGATGCTCGGCAGGATGAACTCCGTCAGGCGCAGCTCGGAGAAGGGAACGCGCAGGCGCCCCCCCAGCACCACCTCACCCGAAAAATGCAACTGCAGGTGCCAACCATCGGGGCGTTGCACCGGGCGGCCATGCACCGCGCTCAGGTGCACCCCATCCACCAGGGAATCCAAGGTGTCTTCGGCCCGCCGCAGGCTGCGCTTGAGCAAGGCCATCGGCAAAGTCAAGGCACCGGCGCTCGACTCCCGCTGCCGCATCAGATAGTGGACCTTCTCCTCCAGCGCCGCGACCCGGCCCAGGCTGCGCCAGCCCTTGACCTTGTCGCGCACCTTGCGCACGAAGCGGTCCTCGAAGACCTGCTGCACTTCATCCAGCGTCGAGAGGACGTTCTCCAAGACGATGGGCGGCGAGATCTCACAGCGCAGACGCGACAGCACCGGACCGCTGCCGCTCTCTGCCGTCGGCGCCTCGACCACCTGCAGCGAGAGACGCACCTGACAATCTTCGGCGATGCGCACCCGACCCGGCCGCTGGCCCACCAGCGGGATGGCGTGGCGCCCGCTCTGGAGCGTCACATTCAAGTCGCCCGCAAGAGACTTGACCACATGGGACGCCAACTTCTCGAAAGAGGCGTTCAACACATCGGGCAAACCGAGGGGTTGCATCCCAGCCTCGACACCATCGAACGCCAAGGGCGCACGCCGCAGGTGCAAACGTACCTGCGCGTTTTGGGCTTCTGGCAGCATCTTCTCTCCCTCGGTTTTTTAGAGTCGACTCATGACGCGCTGCACCCCGGGGTGCTCCGCACAGTGACGTAGGGACCCGGTCTGCGCCTGAACCAAGCGGCCGCGCACGGCGCGCCGCTGTACGAGCTCTGCGCGCGCCTCGTGGTTACCCGCCAACAACGACCGCTCGTAGACCTGCAGCGCCGTCCCGTGGCGCCGCTCCCAGCCCGCCAGCGCCAAGGCCAAGGCGTCACAGTCCGGGCCCGCCTTCTCTACCGTGTAGGCCAGCGATTCCTGCAATTGGAAGAAACGCTCCTCATCAGAGACACAACCCACGGCGCCCAAGAGCGCCAACGCCACCACACCCAACAACCACCCGCGAAATCTCATCTTTGCCACCGCTTCATCGAGGCCCTCGGCCTCGGCCCCTCATCCCTGCAACGCCGCCGCCGCCGACACGCCCCTGGGCGCGCTACGGCCACCACAGCGCACTTCAAGATGCCTCAAAGCGACGCCCACCGCAATCACCCCGCGCCCTGCCGGCCCACCCAGGTGGCGGCCCCGCGCGCCCCCTCCCCGTTGACCCATCACCGACCCCAACCTAAGCTGCTCCCAGCGACGACAACTACCGATGAACAGGAGGCACCCATGGTCGACTTCTCCCTCTCTCCCGCCCAAGAAGCTCTGCGCGCCAAAGCCCGCGCCTTCGCCCTCCAAGAAGTCCTCCCCGTCGCCTGGGACTACGATCACCAAGACCAGATCCCCGTCGCCGTCCTCGACAAAGCCTTCGCCGCCGGTCTCATCAACACGGATCTCCCCGCCGCCTACGGTGGCCAAGGCCTCGGCCTCCTCGAGGCAGCCCTCATCGTCGAAGAGATGGCCGCCGCCTGCCCCGGCATCGCCACGGGCCTCTTCGACAACTCCCTCGGCGCCGAACCCCTGGCCCTCTCCACCAATGACGACGCCAAAGCGCGCTACCTGACCCAGGTCACCCAACACAACAAACGCGTCGCCTTCGCCACCTCCGAACCCATGATGGGCTCCGACGTCGCCGGCATGCGCTGTAAAGCCACCCCCGACGGCGACGGCTACCGCCTCAACGGCACCAAGTACTGGATCACCAACGGCGGCATCGCCGACTTCTACACCGTCTTCGCCACCACCGACCCCAAAGCCCGCCACAAGGGCATCTGCGCCTTCGTCATCGAGCGCGACTGGGAAGGCGTGCGCGTCGGCCAATCCATCCCCAAGCTCGGCCAGCGCTGCTCCAACACCGTCGGCCTCAAGCTCACCGATGTCCACGTCCCCAAAGCAAACATCCTCGCCGAGCCCGGCGCTGGCTTCGTCCTCGCCATGCAGACCTTCGCCCGCACCCGCCCCATCATCGGCGCCTTCGCCATCGGCGCCATGCGCTCCGCCCTGGACTACGCCCTGGACTACGCCAAGCGGCGCCGCGCCTTCGGCCAAGTCCTCGCCGAGCACCAAGCCATCCAGTTCAAAGTCGCCGAGATGTACCAAAAAATCGAAGCCAGCCGCCTCCTCGTCTGGCAGGCCGCCTGGCAGGCCGACCAAGGCCAAGACCCCACCGTCGCCGCCTCCATCGCCAAATTCTACGCCTCGGAGGTCGCCATCGAGGTCCTCAACGACGCCCTCCAGATCTTCGGCGGCTACGGCTACACCCGCCTCTACCCCATCGAAAAACTCCTGCGCGACGTCCGCCTCCTCTCCATCTACGAAGGCACCAGCGAAATCCAACGCATGGTCGTCGCCCGCCACCTCTTCACCGCTTACACCCCCATCATGCCCGCCCTCGACACCCTGCCCATGCTGGTACCACCCTCCCCAGGCGCGCGCGCCGGCAACGCCTGGCGTTGTAAAATCTGCGGCCACATCCACTACGGCGACACGAGCCCAGAAGAGTGCCCCGTCTGCTTCTTTCCCAGCGGCGCCTTCGTCCAAGTCGCCTGAGCGCGCCCTCAAGAGCGCTGTAAGCGACGCGCCTCCGGCAAGACCAAGACCAAAACCGTATAGATCTCCAGGCGCCCCAAAATCATCAGGAGGCTGAGCACCAGCTTCCCAAGAGCCGGCACCCCGGCAAAAGTCGTCGCGGGTCCCACCTCGGCAAAACCAGGACCGACATTGCCCAGGCAGGCCGCCGACGCCGACGCCGCCGTGGTCACGTCCAGGCCCAGGGCCGCCAGAACCAGCGTGGCCAGCAAGAAGATCAAGCCATAGAGCACGGCAAAACCCAAGACCCCGCGCAAAATGTCTTCGGGCGCCGTGCGATCGCCCACGCGGATCGCCGCCACCGCGTTGGGGTGGATCAGGCGCTCGAGCTCGCGCCAGGCATACTTGACCATCAGCAGCAAGCGCACCTGCTTGATCCCACCGCTGGTGGATCCCCCACAGGCCCCCGCGAAAAGAAGAAAAAATATCAGCGCCTTGGCGAAGGGTGGCCACAGATCGTAGTCATGCGTGGCGTAGCCCGTGGTGGTCACGATGGACACGATGTGAAAGGCCGCCGACCGCCCCGCTTCCCAGCCATTGGCCAAGGTATGGGGGAAAATGGTGCAGAACACCGCCGCCGTGAGGAGCACCAAGCCGCCCAGATAAAAACGCAGCTCTTGGTTGCGCAGAAAGCCAAAGTCGCGCAGCAGCATCCGGTAGTAGAGCGCGAAGTTGACCCCCGCCAGGACCATGAAGACGATGATCACCCACTCGGCGGCGGCGCTGTCCAGGCCGGCGACGCTGCTGTCATAGGTGGAGAAACCGCCCGTCGGCATGGTGGTCAGGGCGTGATTGATGGCGTCAAAGAAAGACAAACCACAGCACAGCAAGAGCACCATCTGCAACGAGGTCAAGGCGAGGTAGATGAGCCACAACAAGCGCGCCGTCTCGGCCACCCGTGGCACGATGCGCTCCGATGACATCGGGCCCGGTAGCTCGGCTTTGAACATGGTCAGGTTGCGGAAACCGAAGCGCGGCAAAATCGCCACGAAGAGGACGATGATGCCCATGCCGCCCAGCCACTGCGTCAGGCTGCGCCAGAAGAGGATGGCCCGCGGCTGGGATTCGATGTCCGTGATGAGGGTGGCGCCCGTGGCGGTGAAGCCCGAGACCGCCTCGAAGAAGGCGTCCTCGAAGGCCGGAAAAACCCCATGAAAAACGTAGGGCAAAGCCCCAAAGACGCCAGCAAAGAACCAGGTCAGGGCCACCAAGGTGAAGGACTGGGTCAGCGAGAGAGGCACCCGCCGGTAGGAGCGAAAGCCAACGCTAAAAATGCCACCGACCAACAGGGTCAGGACGATCGCGGCGAGAAAAGCTTGGCCGACCGCCCCGCCGTCTTGAAAGGACCAGAGGGCGGCCAAGGCCATGGTCCCTGCCAAGAAAACCAAGATCAAACCCAGAAGATAGAAGACGCGAAAGGTGTTCATGGGGCGCGCGGGGTTGACGGCAAAGCTCAGGAGGAACGCGGCAGGCGCAACCAGGAGAACTTCGCGTGGCCGGTCTTGTCACCGTTGCCATTCTGGGCGAAGAAACGTCCCAGTTGGCCACCGATTTCGGGCAAACAAAAGATGATGAGGTGGTCGTCCTCCATGAGCACCGTGTCGCCGCGCGGCACCAGCACCTCATTGTTGCGAACGATGGATCCGATGAGCATCCCCTTGGGGAAGTGCGCCTTGGCGATCTTCTTCCCCAGCACCTTGGCGCCAGCGTGCAAGACCAGCTCCATCACCTCGGCCTTCTCGTCTTTCAATATCGACAAGGAGACGATGTCTTCGGCCCGGGTGTAGCGCAGAATCTGCGAAGCCGCGACCAAACGCGGGTTGATCACCGAGTGGATCCCCAAGGCGTGATAAATCACCACGTACTGCGGGTCCATGACCTCAGCGATGATCTTCTTGATGCCCAAATGCCGCGCCAATACGGCCAGCAAAATGTTGGTGCGATCGTCACCCGTGATGGCGACCATGGCGTCGGCCTTGTTCATCTCCTCTTCGTAGAAAAAGGCCAGATCCGTGGCGTCTCCCTTCAAGACCAGGGTGCGCGAGAGCTTGGCGCTGAGCTCCTCGCAGCGGCCAGCGCACGTGTCCGTGAGGGAAACGTTGAAATTCCTTGAACTTCCCTCCAGACGCTGGGCCAAGAGCAGGCCGATCATGGTGCCCCCCTGGATGACCACGCGCCGCAGCCGCCCTTGCTCGGGGTACAAGAGGCCGCTGGCCTCCTTGAGCACCTGCGCGCTGCCCACCAGGTAGATCTTGTCCCCGGGATGGATGACGTCGTCGCCACCAGGGATGAGGAAGCTCTCGTCTGGGCGCGTGATCCCCACCACGATGCAGCCCGCGGGGAAGGGCACCTTGTGCAAGGGTTTGCCCGTGATCTCCGTCTCGGCATCCAACTTGATACCGAGCATCATCACTTGGCCGCGGTGGAAATACTCGATCTCGCTCGCCTCGGGAAAGTGCAGGATCTGGGAGATCTCTTGCGCCGCAGCCTTCTCGGGGTTGATGACCAGATCCACCCCCATCTCTTCCCGCGTCAGCATCACGCTGGCGAAATAGTCGTCGTCCCGCACCCGCGCCACCGTGTAAGGCACCCCGTAGCGCTTGGCCAGCATGGCGACGATGATGTTCACCTCGTCCACCTCGGTCACGGCGATGACCATCTTGGCCTGCTTGATCCGAGCCCGCTCCAACACCACCGCTTTGGCGCCGTTGTCCTCGATGACCATCACATCGAGGGATTCGCTGAAACGCCGCGCCACCTCGGGGTTCCTCTCGATGACCACCACATCTTGATCTTTGTCGGAGAGGTTGCGCGCCAGCTCATAGCCCACCCCGCCGCCACCTACGATGATGATATACACGACCTGGCATCCCTCTCGAAGGCCCGAGCGCAACCGCCACGGGCGATCACCACAGAAATGGCAACAGAATGGGCCGGCCCCTGGGCCAGGTCGCGCCCCCCAACTCAGGTAAAAGCGCTGGTCCTTATGACGAAGCCAGTCACGGGACACCGCACGCGCGGCGTCCTCACGCGGCGCGATCCTAGCGATTCCGCATCTGCTGTCAATCCTTTTGTCGCCCTCTGCCCCCCAAGCGCTGGCTCTCCGCGCCCCCCCCCTTGCAAAGCCCCGCCGCAGTGGCGATACCTTGCACGTTGCGCGAGAGCTTTTGCTGGCCCCTGTTGCCTACCCAACCCTTGCCCTATGCGGAGACGGACCATGCCCCGTGCCCTCCCCACAGCCATCCTTTTCACCGCCCTTGGCCTCTGCCTCAGCGCGTGCTTCACCCCCACCGCCGTCGCCGTGCCCCCCGAGAGCAGCGCCCCTCTCGTCGATCTGTTGTGCCAGCAGCAGCAACCTTGCCAAATCCAACGCATCCATGACGCCGGCCGTGACCCCCAGGGCCACGCCCTCCAAGTGGTCGAGGTGGGCCTCCACGGCCAAGCCGACGGCGGCTACGCGCGCCCCCTCTGGGACGAGGATCACCCAGATCAGGCCGAGTGCTACACCAACGTCTATTGGCGCGTCACCCACAGCGATCCGCCGCAGGCGACCCGCATCCTGGAGCTGTGCAACGACGGCTATGGCGCCTCGGGCATCGGCGAAGACTTTCTCGAGGTCAGCCCCAACCGCCTGCGGCACACCCAGGTCGGCGGCTCGGCCCACCGCTGGGTCAATGTCACCGAGTGGGAGCTCGCGCCGCTGCGCGTCGTCGCCTTCAGCACCAGCGCCTACACCACGTGGAACCCCGACGCCAGCACGGACCTCGCCTGGTCCTGGGAGAGCTTCGCTGGCTTCGGCAGTCGCAACCTGCCCCCGTGCCTGGAAGGCGGACAGCCTGCCGATGGCCCGATCCACAGCTTCCGCCACAGCCTCATCCCCCAGCTCCCTGCCCTCCCCGGCGGCGCAGACTGGCGCCAAGTCGCCTTGGGCCGCTGCGCCGCTCACGTCGACAGCAGCGGCAACAGCGGCTTCGTCACCCACGGCA
>Ga0334884_1003532_pt1 | contig 17431 bp, 10 predicted proteins | sample GraSluR1_MG_7_FD_207215 | JGI IMG/M metagenome (GOLD analysis project Ga0334884, IMG submission 207215) | Sludge microbial communities from methane-producing bioreactor in Wageningen University, Netherlands - Granular Sludge_12_05 R1 | ecosystem: Engineered > Bioreactor > Anaerobic >...
CCGACGAGCGCTCTGCCGTCTTTCCAGTGCATGAGCGCATCCACGAAGCATCTCACCGCAAACGGCGATGCGAACAACACGCCGCGCGCGGCAGCCAATGCGCCCTGCAACGCCTGTATACGTTTCTCGCGCGGGCCGGGCACAAGCTTGATGAGCGGCCACTGAATCATCGGTTCATACTGCGGGAAATGTGAGGCGTTCGTTCCGACAAACAAGGTCAGCGGCCTGGAATCATTAACAGGCGGAATCGTGGCCGGCGCGCCCGACTCCTCCAGCAGATGCAAACGAAAGTCTGCGCTTTTGAGCCGCTCGATCCATTCATCCGCATCGGCCCGCACGGTCACGGCAAGACGCCCTTGCAACGGCGCCGCGGCATAGGGCAGGTAGCCGTTTATCCGGTGCGCAAGCCCAAGGCGTTCGAGGGCGCAGGCGGCGACGATGATGGCGTCGAATTCGCCGCGGTCGAGCTTTGCGATTCGTTCATCTATCGTACCGCGCAGCGGCGCCAATCGCGCGCCGGGAACCAGCTTCTGCATCGCTTCAGTGCGGCGCGGGCTGCTTGTGCCGATGACCTCCGGCGGCATGGCTCTGTCCCAGTCTGCGCGAGACACCAGCGCGTCGCGCGGGTCCTTGCCGGGGAGGATGGCAGCAACCGCAAGGCCCGCAGGCAATGTGCGCGGAAGATCCTTTGCGGAATGAACCGCGAGGTCCGCTTCGCCGCGCAACAGCGCCTGGTCGAGATCGCGCGTGAAATAATCGTCGGGCACCGAGAGGTCGGTCAGCGGGGTCTGCTTGTCGCGATCGCCGGGCGTGTCGAGCGGGCACAACGTGAACATCGTACCGGAGGGAAACAGCGGACGCATCACGGCCAGCGCTTCTTCCGTTTGGGCAAGGGAGAGACGGCTGCCGCGGCACGCGATTCTCAGCGTTTGCGGGCCCATGCCTGGGCGCCCTCCCTGATTATCCGTGCGGCAAGCTCCGCCCGCTTACGTCGTTCATCGGAGTTCACCTGGGCGAGTGCCTCGATTTTTTCAAGCCCGCGATAGTTCACATCGGGCAGCGACAACACTTCCGGACTGCAATCCGGCGGAACGCCGAGATCAATGATGTGTAACGGGCGGAGTGTCTGTTCAAGATGATGCGCGTAAACGACGGGATGCGGCGCGGCGGTGGCGGTGATAACACCTGCGGCACCGTCCATGAGATGCGACAGCTTGTCGAGTCCCGCACCGAAGCCATCGGCGCACGCAGCAAGGTTCATCGCGTTTACCGGACAACGTCCTGCAACGCGCACCGGCGTCTTGCCGCGCCTGCCGAGATAACGGGTTACGCTGCCCGCAAGCGAGCCGGAGCCGACTACGACCACGGGCACGCCATTGGGAACGGATGCGAGCATTTCGCGACACGCCAGCGCGCTGAGCGAAGTCAATTTGCGATCAATGCCGCTTTCCCGGCGCGCCTTGCGCGCCAGCGAAAGCGCATCCTGGAAGACGCGGTCGAGGGAAGGATCACCGAGTCCGCCGAACGTCCGGAATTGCCGATAGGCATCGCGGACCTGGCCCAGCACCTCCAACTCGCCGAGAATGCGGCTCTCGAGTCCCGCCGCAATTCGCGCAAGCCGCTCGAATGCTTCCGCATCGCTCCACATCCGAGTTACAGGAATTTGAGGGATCGTCGGATTGCGCTTCCCGAAGCACTCGAGACGCTGGCACGTGTTCAACACCAGCAGGGGTGAGGCCTGCGACTGCAGAAGCTGACGCACCATTGATTCGCGCGCTTCTGCAGTCGCAAGATGAATCTCACATCCGACGAATTGCATTTTTATTTCGCAACCTTGCTCATGGGAATGCCCAATGCCTTGGCCACTCCTTTGCCATAAGCCGGATCGGCTTTCAAGCAATTGCCGATGTGCCGGATCTTGACCATTTCCGGAGCATCGCCCATGGCCCGGGCCGTATTCTCATAGAGCGCCTGCTGCTGCTTCTTGTTCATCAGGCGGAACAGGTTGCCGGGCTGCGTGTAGTAATCATCATCGTCCTCGCGATGGCTCCAATGATCCGCGGCTCCTTCGAGCGGCAGCGGCGGCTCGGCAAACTTCGGCTGCTCTTTCCACTCGCCGAAACTGTTCGGCTCGTATCCGAGCGTACTGCCGTAGTTGCCGTCCACCCGCATCGAACCGTCGCGATGGAAGCTATGGTATGGGCAGCGAGGCGCGTTGACCGGAATCTGGTGATGATTGACCCCCAGCCGGTAACGCTGCGCGTCGCCGTAGGAGAACAAGCGGCCCTGCAGCATCTTGTCCGGGGAGAACCCGATGCCGGGGACGACATTCGCCGGATTAAATGCGGCCTGCTCCACATCCGCGAAGTAATTCTCCGGGTTGCGGTTCAGTTCAAGGACGCCGACGTCAATGAGCGGATAATCTTTGTGCGGCCAGACCTTGGTCAGGTCGAACGGATTGAACGGGAAGTTTGCAGCCTCCGCTTCCGGCACAACCTGGATCTTCATATCCCATCGCGGGAAATCCCCCTTCTCGATGCTGTAATACAGGTCGCGCTGATGACTTTCACGGCATTTTCCGATGACCTTTTCAGCTTCCGCGTCGGTCAGACACTTGATGCCCTGCTGGGTCTTGAAATGGAACTTTACCCAGAAGCGCTCATTCTTCGCGTTGATCAGGCTGAACGTGTGGCTGCCATAGCCGTTCATATGGCGGTAGGACAGCGGGATACCCCGCTCGCTCATCGTGATGGTGACCTGGTGCAGCGCTTCAGGCAGCGAGGTCCAGAAGTCCCAGTTATTCAGCGCGCTGCGCAGGTTGGTGCGCGGGTCGCGTTTGACCGCATGATTGAGGTCGGGGAACTTCAGAGGATCGCGCAGGAAGAACACCGGCGTGTTGTTTCCGACGAGATCCCAGTTGCCTTCTTCCGTGTAGAACTTGATGGCAAAGCCGCGAATATCGCGCTCTGCATCGGCGGCGCCGCGCTCACCCGCCACCGTGGAGAAGCGCACGAACACCTCCGCTTTCTTGCCCACCTTGGAGAACAGCGCTGCGCGCGTAAAACGCGTGATGTCATGGGTCACCTTGAACGTTCCGAACGCGCCCGAACCCTTGGCGTGCATACGCCGTTCCGGAATCACTTCGCGATCGAAGTGCGCCAATTTCTCGAGGAACCAGACATCCTGGAGCAGTTGCGGACCCCGCGGTCCGGCCGTCATGACGTTTTGATTATCCACCACCGGCGCGCCGGCCCTGCTGGTCAGATTTTTTCCTCCACCCTTTGCCGTCTTCTTCTCTTTCTTCATCCATTCATCTCCCTTGGGCTTGTCCGGCCCTTTTCATTCCACTTTTTCTTTTCCGCTGACACTTGCGGCAACGACCCCGCATTTCTACATAAACCGACTCCACGCTCCCCATCGCCGCGACCTCGGGCGGCGCCGCGAAGCGATCGAACTTTTCGTTATAAAAATCCCCGATCAATCCGCAATCCGTACAAACGAAGTGATGATGACGGTTGGTGTTGGCATCGAACCGGGCCTTGTTGCTCGTGGAGCCGACCCGGGCTATCACGCCTCGATCTTCCATCAGGCGAAGCGTGCGATAGACGGTATCGAGCGAAACCGTCGGGACACGGCGCCGAACGCGCATGTAAATGGCCTCCGCGTCGGGATGCTCATCGGTGGCGAACACTTCCTCCAGGATCGCGACCCGCTGGTGCGTCGCCTTGACCCCATGCCGGCGGCAGGCTCCCACGAAGTCGGACGACTTCCGTGCTGTTCCGGGATTCTTCATTTATAGATAGGAATAATTACTACCTAATAATTATTAGGTTTACAGGCGCCCCTCAAGCCTTAAATGCTTTCTTTTGAGAGCCCCCCCTGAACGGCCTAATTATTGAAAATGGCGTTGGCGGCTTCCTGGCCGGCGCGGGTGCCGATCCCGCCGGTGAAGGCGCCGGTGGCCGCTCCGATCGTGGATCCGACAATGGATTTCAGGCGGTTGCCCCAGCTGTTCTTCCGTTGTTCGAGCGCTTCCTGCTCGACCGCGGCCAGTTTCTCCGCATGCTGTTTCATCGCATCCGCTTCGGCCTGCGCGGACGCCAGTTTCTTGGCGGCATACTCCTCTTCCGCCGCGCGACGCTCATCCGCAACCTGCTTCATCCCCGCTTCCGCCTCCTGCATCGCCCTCTCGCGACGCGTCCGCCGCATTGAATCAAAGGCGTCCAGGGGCGATTCGTCATCCTCTTCCATCTCAAAGTTTCCGGAACTTTCCGCTTCCGCAGCCGCAAGACGTCCGCCCGGTCTCTTCACCGGCTGTGGTGTGGCCGCCGGAGCGGAGGCCGTCGCAATCGGCGCGGCGCCGCGCACGTCCCGCTCCAGCCAGACCGCCAGCGGCGGCACCTCCTGGTTGCGCCGCCGTAAATCCATCCATGTCTGCACTTCGCCCAGCCATGCGGATGCTTTCTGGACATCCGCCAGCAACACCGAATCCAGCGACGTGCGTTTCAGCGCGTTGTAGTCGGCCGGCATCGGGTGCAGCCTGAGCGCCATGGAAACTTCCTGCAGTAGTTCGGCATCCAGACTCTGCTCGGCCGTGGTAAAAATGGACACAAACTCTTCGAATTGCTCCCGCGATTCATCTCCGAACGCCGCCTCCAACTCCTGGCGGATCGTCCCCATCTGATTGCCGTTCCACAGGTGCGCGGCTTCTTCAATTTCTCCTCGATCGCCCGGCAGCGCATCATCTGCCAGGATCGCGACCTGCCGCTCCACCTGCTGGCTGAGAATGAAACGCAGATAGTTGCGCATGAGCACGGCGGTTTCAGACGGCGAAGTGGAAAGAGTGCCGAAAGCGGAAACGGCCAGGCAAGCGCTCAGCACAAGCGATGCAATCCGAACGGCGGGAACTCTCGCGACATGCAGGGTCATGATACACCTCCTCGCTAGTTCGCCTCGACAGCCCGCAGGTCCATCTTGGCGCGACTGACATCCAGCAACTGGAACTTCAGGCCTTCCGGCGAATCGAGCAGCAGGCGCTCCGATAATTCTTCGGCAGGGATCACGGTTTCGACATCGAACACCGCCACACCGGCCGTGTAGCTTTTCTGCAGCACGCTGACTACGACATCATCCATGGAGCGCAATTTTTCGCGAATCTCTTTGAGCTTCCATGCCTTGTCCACTCCGCCGATGGTCAGGTTGATCACCAGGCCACGCTTCGATGCCGCGCCGCCGCTGCCCTCCCAGGCTTTCAGCATCTTCGGAATGAGCGCGCCCAGCACCTGCTGGCCCGCCGCCTTCAACGCCTGTGAACTGCCCGCCACATCTTCGAGCCCGACCTTGGAAGCAGTTTCCGACGCGGAGGCAATGGTCTCCGAGTTATCGGTACGCACCGCGCGCAAGGTCGCCACGGCCTGGTACGTCCGCAGGTTGCTCTCGGCAATCCGCCGGGCCGACGGCTTGGCCACCGCCTCGCCGATGATAATAACATCCGCCCCGTATTGAAGCCCCAGCGACGCGGCGCCGCGCGCGTCACCCGCCATCTTCAGCAGCCGCTGATCTTTCTTGATGTTCGCGCGGACCATGTCCTGGTCCACGACCGGCACCCCTTCATCAATCAACAGGCCGATCGCCATCGCCTCGATCTCCGCCGTGGCTATGGTGCCCAGGCTCTTTTCATCAATCAGCAACATCACTTTAGGCTTCGGCGACGCCTGGCAGACCGCGCCCGCGAGAAGAACGAACAAGAGGGAAAGGGTAATCCAGGTCTTAGTCGGATTGCTCATACTTATTCCTTTCAGCGCAGCCATTTTCTGTACAAGGCAGACATCATTTCATGCACCACGGCCCGGGCATGCTGGGACAAAGGGGTCGCGCTGGAATCCGCGCGCTTCGCGAGGTCCACGCTCCAGATGATCTTGCCTGTCTCGGCATCAATCATGCGCGCGGTGATGCCGACGACGGGATACGTTTTGCCCCGCTGCGCGCTTGTACCGTATTCATCCACGGTCCCGATGATGACGGCGTCCGCCCCCATCATGCTGCCGAGATGGGCCGCCTTGGAATCAGAAAGACCGGCGAGCGCGAGTTCCGCTTCGCCAAGCACGTGTGCCATCTGGTTACGCTCGACCAGCTCATACTTTCCTGCGCGCAAACTCTCGGTGACGAACATGTCCGACACGGAATTTCCGATCAGTTCCGTCGGTCCCTTGAACGGCATGATGGCGACCTTCTGAATGTGCTTGTTGCCCGGCGCCACGTAGATGTTTGCGCTGGTGGGCGTGGACATGAAGTGCGCGTGGTCAGACGACGTGGCGCAACCCGATGCCATCAATCCCATCAGAACGCCACCGAGGCCCACACGGATGCAACTCCCCTTGCCGATTTTGCGCATAGCCCACCCTCCAGAATTGTTGGAACATGACTATCAGAAAGCCGGGGGGAAGACAACCCGCGGGTTCCAGAAAGGTTGTTGTTTTTAGCCTTGGTTGCAATACAGTGGCGACCACATGCACATTCAGCGCGGCACACTCGTACTCCTGCTCGCCTACGCGGGTTTTATCAGTCTCGGACTTCCGGACAGCATCCTCGGCGTGGCGTGGCCGTTCATGCGGCGCGACTTCGGTCTTCCTCTGGATGCGCTGGGACTCTATTTCCTTGTAGGAACCGCGGGCTACTTTCTGTCCAGCGTGAACAGCGGCCGCATGGTGCGCCGATGGGGCGTGGGCAGAATCCTGTCTTACAGCGGACTGCTTACTGCCTTGTGCCTCATGGGTTGCGCCGCCGCGCCATCATGGCTGACGATTGTCGCTCTGAGTTTCTTCGGCGGCATGGGCGCCGGCGCGATAGACGCAGGAATCAATACCTACGCAGCCATTCGTTTTTCCCCTCGACACGTCAACTGGCTGCACGCCTGCTGGGGGGTCGGCGCCGCAACCGGACCCGCCATCATGACATCCGTTATCGGACTCGGCGCGTCATGGCGTTGGGGTTACATCTCCGTGATGTCCATCCTGCTCGTTCTGACCGCCGGATTTTTTGCAACCACCCGATTCTGGGTGTTGACCGAGTCCACAGACGAAAAAACAACCGCCCATGTTTCGCGGCGCAAAACCCTGACGCTTTCATCCGCATGGATGAGCATCGGCCTTTTCTTCATCTACTGCGGGGTCGAGGCCTCGACCGGTCAGTGGGCGTACAGCCTGCTCGTCGAGTCGCGCCGCGTTTCCCCCGTCACCGCCGGTTTCTGGATCAGCCTCTACTGGGGAGCGCTGACGGCCGGCCGCTTCGTCATCGGGGCCATCGCCAACCGGATCGCACCCATGAAGCTCCTGCGGTTGTGCATGACCGGCACAATCCTGGGCACGGGACTTCTGAGCTTCCGGCATCACGCCGGACTGGCAGCTTTCGCCCTGGCGCTCACAGGGTTCTCGCTGGCTCCGATTTATCCTTCGTTGATCGCGCTGACCCCGCGCCGTTTCGACCGCACGCATGTGGCCAACGTCGTCGGCTTCCAGGTGGCCGGCGCCGGGCTCGGCATCGCCGTGGTCCCTCTCCTTGTCGGTGTTGTCGCAGCCCGCACCAGTCTTGAATCGCTGCCACCGGTGCTGATCGTCATGTGCCTGCTGATGTTCCTTCTTTCCGAGCACCTCGAAAAAATGCGATAAAAAGCTTCCCCCTATCCGCATCTATCTGCAGAATGGTCACAGGACCACGCAACGCGGATTCCGGTTGCCCTGCCGGAACAGGCCGCACGCGGAGTTAATTATCGTGGCCGTCGTTGCCCGACATCTACCGGGCCGGGGGCTCAACAAGGAGCGCGGATACATGAAAAGAGCCCTGACTCTTTCTGCCTTCGGCCCTGCAGTCCTGGCGTTGCTGACGGCAGGTTGCTGCTGTCTCGGAGGCCGATCCAAGGAAGGGGACTTGCCCAAGGCCACCGGCGGTGCATCCGTATATGTGGCACCGATTCCAAGCTCCATCCATTGCATCGCGATCATGCCGTTCAAAGCGCCCACGGAATTGATCGGGCTCTCGGTATCCGATCTCTTTGTAACCGAGCTTATGCGCATGGGCCGATACCAGCTTGTCGAGCGAACGCAACTGGCCAACGTGTTGAGCGAGGCCGAGATCGCGCTTTCCGGGCTCTCCGACGCGCGCGCCGTCGAACTGGGAAACATGCTCGGAGCCGACGGTGTCGTGATCGGCACCGTGGATGAATTCACAACAGTTGCTCATCGCGGGAAAACGTATTCCGTGGTCGGTATTTCCGTTCGACTGATTGATTGCGAAAGCGGCCGCGTGATGTGGACCGCAACGCTCGCCGAGAAATCCAGGGATCCCGGCATTCCCATTTCACAACAAGCCCGAACCGTCGTCCGAAATACCGTTTTCAGCCTCCAGAAACAATGGCGCGTGCAGCGCCAGGTCAAGCGGCGTAAATGAAACCCGGCCCGGCTCTTCGGGCAAAGAGCCGGCCGAGGGAGGAGTGAAAAATGAATACAGCCTTCCGGAAGGTCACAGGACTTGCTTTGCTTGCCTGCATGGGCATCTTCGCGCTGCCGTGTCGAGGAGAACTGCTGGATTCGCTGCCTGACCTCGACCAGGACATCGCGAACCTCGAGCAATGGAGAATGGATCAGCATCAGCGGCTCGCGACCCAGCAGGCAACCCCCGCGCAGCACAAGGCGATTGACGATGAATTCCTGAACCGCGCCCGCGACCTGGAGTTCAAGCGGACAAGGGTCCTGGACGCGTTGGGCAAAAAAGCGGGCGTGGGGCCGGTTAGACAGGGCGACTACGGCACCGACCCGACAAAAGGGCGCGGCATCACGGGCGACGTGGACACCAAAAGCTACAGTCCGAAGGAGTATGATCGTCTGCTCCGCGAAGCACAGAAAATGTATGGCAAGGGCAACGTCGAGGTCCGCGGCGACAGCTTTACGATCAAAGGTAAAGGTCTCAACACAACGGTGCACCGCGCGGCCAGCAACTTCAAATCGCCCACCGGCAGCTCGGCCGCGCAGATGGAGGCCGGGCGCGGATTCGACGCCGAAAGCTCGCGCACGATGGGCGCCAAGCCGACTCCGGCAGTCCAGTCTGCAAAGGTCAGCGACAACCTCGCCAAGGGCGGACATACACTGAACAAGCCAGCAAGCAGCATGACGTCGGCGGACTACCAGGAACTCGGCAAGATGACGATCCGCAATATGGACGCGGCCGGCATCAACGATCCGGTTCTTCGTCAACAGGCGGAGATGTTGAAACAAGGGTATCGTCCGGAATCCGCCGGCATCAAGAATCCGCAGCAATTCCAGGCCCAGGCCGCTAAAGTAAATATGGAAGCGGCTCACAAGACCGTGACAGCCGCGCAAGCCCATGAAGCCGAGTTGACGGAGAAAATCAGGGCCGCCACCGCGCAGGGCGGAACGAAGGAAGCCGCCGCGTTGCGCAAGCAGCTCGCCGAGCACCGGCAGTTGAGCGACGCGGCCAAGAAAACCCTGGAAGCCAAGCAGCCGGACCTGGCAAAGCAGGTTCATGCGGAGAAAGCCTCGCTGAAGGAGAAGGCGGGAAAAGTGGCGGGCGATTATGCCAAAGGCGCCATCATTATCGGACGCGCAGCCAAGGTCCGCGAAGGCATCCAGGAAGGCGACGAAGAGAAGGCGTTGAGCGGCATCGTGGGCGAAGATACCGCCGCCCGGGCAATGTCGCCCGAAGGCCAGAAGTATGCGGAGGAAATGGATCAGCTTCAGGAGACACGGGCGCAGGAAGTGGAGGCAGAACTCGCCGCAAAGCTCCGGCGGATGGGCGCCACGAAGGAAGAGGCGGACGCCTACACCGAGGCACGCGCCCGTAGCGACGGGTCCGCAACGCGGGAAATCGTGGATGCTGTAAAAGAGCGCGGCGGAACGGACACGGCCCCGCGCGGCATCGACATAGACGCACCGGATGACACGAGTTGGACGTTGAAGGAGCAGCTTGCCGACGGAATCGCCCAGGCGGGTGAATACGCATTGGTACCTGTGGACACCGTTTCGCTGGGCGGAGTCTCGAAAGGGCGCGCCGCACAAAAGGACCTTGAGGCAATCGAACAGGAGGCTGACTACGTTTTCGACGCAACGGAGGAGAACGTCAATCAAACGTTGAATCTCGCGCTTCGCGACCGCGGCGCCACAAAGGAGGAAGCCGAAGCCTATACCCGTGCGCGGCAACATGGAGATGTCGAAGGGCAAAGAGAGATAGTGGAAGGTATAAAGGAACGCGGCGACTGGCAGGACGACGCCCGCCCCCGCACCCTCGAAGCTTCCGACGCCGTGGATGTTCAGGAAGATGAATCGGCCGGCCAGCGGATCGTGGACACTTTCAAGGATGCCGGAATCGGGATGAAGAAGACGTTCATAGACACCCCCTATGAATACACGCGCGACACCGCTGTGGACCTCATTGAGATTGCAGGCGGTGAAGATCTGGCGAAGGAACTGCGCGACCCCCGCACCATCCGGAGCCTTAATGCGGATACGCAGACACGAACCGAGGGAAAGCGCGAAGAGATCATCGAATATCTCGAGTCCATGGGGGCCTCGCCCGTGGGCGCAAAAAGAGCGGCCGATGCATTGGTAGACCATGGCGATGCCTCCGAGTTTCGCCGGCTGGCTGAAGTTCGAAAACAACGCATGGCCGAGAAGGAAGAGAATAAAAACGATTTGCGCGACATGGAGGCAGACTGCGACGGCACGGAGGATGTCAGTCGGAACATCGCCTCGCAATCCGGCCGCCTTCTTGACGGCATGGTTACAAGCCGCGATCAAAAGGTCATCGAACGCACAGAGGGTGCGTTGAGCAAGATGCAGCATCAGACGGAAATAGCTCGCGCTGAAACCGCAAGCGAGCAGCGCTTGTGGGACGCGCGTCTCACGCGCGACGCGGCAGGCAGCCAGGCCCAGAAAATCCGCCGCGAAAGCGTGGCACGAACTGTCAGCGCTGAACGGGAAGACAGTTGGAGTCGAGAAATTGGAAACGCTATCGAGACAGGCATCACCGCCGGCGGCGCTGCCTTTGGAACCGCCATCGGTGCAGCCGCCGCGGACCAGGCTACGAGCCGGATATTTGATCGCGGGCAGAGCGAAGAGCCCGGTTCATCCGGCGGTTCATCGGCGGATTCGTCCGATCCCTCATCCGGACAAGGCCCGGATGGCGCACCCGTCCAGACCGCATCGGTTGGTGGCGGAGGCGCTGCCCCGCATGGAGGTGGCTCGGCAGGCGGAGGGCCATCCAAAGGCAAGGCAGGAGGAAAGAAGAAGAAAGGGGGAGCAGGCGGCGGCGCGGACAAAGCGGACGGAAGCAGCAGCGCACCCTCCGATATCTCCGGTATGGTGCCGATGTGTATGCGCTGTGGCCAGACCACGGTGGTTCGCGGAACAATGACGCAAGTGGGCGGCAAGGTGCTGCCCTGCCATCGTTGCGCAAAATGCAACCAGATCGTCGTCAACTTCGTTTCACCTGAAAAGGTGAAACCAACCGCCACAGCCAAGCCTGCGCCAAAACCAGCGCCGCAACCCCCTCAGGAAAAACGTCAATGGCATCTCTATTGCCGCAGAGAGGGTTGCGGGCATTACCCGATCGCGCAGCACCCCCCCGGTCCTAAAGACGATGTGCTTTATTGGCTTATTTGTCCGAAGTGCGGATGGAAAATCGGTATGAGCAAGGGGTATTAAGAGTCGGTTCGTCTTTCCCATTGCGCAGAAATCTGTCATTCTGAAAACATGAAAAGGGGCTCAGGGAAGTCTCAGTCCAAGAGTACCGGCGAAGAAGTTTCCCAAGGTGATACCTGCCGAATTCCGAGCGGCATGGTCATCGCCGATTTCCTCGAACAGGAAGGCTATCCCCGCGGGACGGACATCACCGGCTGCGCCCCCCTCAAGAATCCTGTCATCCTGAAAGTGCGGGGAGGAAAGAAGTACGAAATCGGCCCGTTGATCGCCAGGGGCGGCATGGGCGCCATTTATGAAGCGCGCGACATTCACTCGCAGCGCGTCGTGGCTTTAAAGGTTCTCCCTGAAGACGTGCCGTGCCCAAGGCAGGACCTCCTTCGCTTCATCCGGGAAGGGCAACTGACCTCCCAACTCGAACACCCGAACATCGTCCCGGTCCACGAACTGGGCGTGGATGAAGACGGCTGCGCCTACTACACCATGAAACGGGTCGAAGGCCGCACGCTGACGAGCATTCTGCAAGCCATCCGTAAAAACGATGCCGCCACCATCGCCGATTTCCCCCTCGCCCGCCTTCTCAACATATTCCAGAAAGTATGCGACGCTGTCGCATTCGCGCACTCGAAAAACGTGGTGCACCGGGATCTGAAGCCGGACAATATCATGGTCGGATATTTCGGCGAAGTGCAGGTGATGGACTGGGGCCTCGCCAAAATACTGCGCGCCATGGACGAAGCAGAAGCCGATGGGCTGTCGGCACCACGCGCCGCGTGGGTGGACCCGAATCAACTCAAGCGCGACACGTGGGGCCGCCTCCCCACCGACGATTTCAGCGATACGCTCAAGACCATCAGCGGTCGCGTGATGGGCACCCCCGGATTTCTCGCGCCCGAACAGATTCTACAGCAGAAACCCGAACCGTCCGGCGAGCGCGCGGACGTCTATTCTCTCGGGGCCGTGCTCTACGCGATACTGACCCTGCGCCCCCCCATTGGCGGAGGCGACATCAAGGATATGCTGCACCGGATCGTCCAAGGCGATTTCCCAGCGCCCGTGTTATTCAATACGGCCGATGAAACGGAAGGCGGCAGGGCCAAGGAAACCCGCGCGGGCTCCGCCAGAAAGGGCGGATTCCCCCATTGTCCCGACGGCTGGATCCCCACCGCGTTGTCGGACATCGCCATGAAAGCCCTGGCCGCGAATCCAGCCGACAGATTTTCCTGCGTGCAGGAACTGCAGCGGGAAATTGAGGATTACCAGCAGGGGCACATCTGGCACCTGGTGATAGACGATGATTTTTCGGATCCCGAAAGCCTTTCGCGCTGGGAGGTCGTCAGCGGCCAAGCCGAAATCGCGGAGGGCGAGTTGCGGCTATGGGGTGCAGAACCCTACGTGCTTCTGCTTCGCAGAGATGTTCCCGGAGATGTGCGCATTGAATTCGAGTGCCGCCAGGAGGGTCCCGCGCTGACCTGCATCGGTTGTTTCATGAATTCTATCCGCGATCCGAATCCGCGCGCCATTCCCTGGAGCGGATACGAATTCGAATACGGAGGTTACGACAACACGCGCAACGCCGTTCATCGCTTCAACGAGCAGATTTGGATCGAACCCGACAGCCCGATCACCTGCGGCAAGACCTACGATGTACTCGCCGAGCGCATGGGCCCCCACCTTCGATTTCTCGTCAACGGCAAGGAGATCGCCTCCCTGGCGGACCCCGATCCCCTTTCCGGAAATGACCGCGTGGCGTTGGGATTTGTCGGATGGAATGCGGAAATACGGTTTACGCGAATCCGCGTCTCCATGCTGGGCACTCCGTGGAAAGGCGATGTCCTGGAACTGGCCGAGCGTCAGATTCAAAAAGGCCGTTATGATGTCGCCATCGGGCTTTTTGAAGATATGCTCGAATCGTTTCCGGATGCCGAACGCAGGCGACGCGCGGAAGAAGGCCTTCGCACGGCGCGCCAACGACACACCCTCACGCACCGAATGCCGTCCTGGAACGAGATGTTGAAGAAGGCATGGCCGAACACCGATGCCCGCCTGCAAATGGTGAACGACGGGCTCTCGCTGGATATTTCAGGCAAGCCGGTGGAGACGCTTGAACCGCTCCGCGGGCTTCCCTTGAATGTGCTGTATTGCGCGCATTGCGGAATACACAGCCTGGAGCCGTTGCGCGGCATGCCGCTGAAGTCGGTCAACTGCACCGGCAACCCCGTTCGCAGTCTCGGCCCGTTGCGCGGTGCGCCGCTGCGGAATTTGCAGTGCGAGAATTGTCCGATCACGGACCTTGAGCCCTTGCGGGGCATGGCGCTCAAGATGCTTGAAATCAGCGCAAGCAATGTCTCCGACCTGGAGCCGTTGCGCGGCATGCCCATCACGTTCCTCTACTGCTGGTCGTCGCGCATCGAAAGCCTGGAACCCCTGCGGGGCATGAAACTCGACAATCTGAATTGCGCGGGGAATCGAATCGCCAGTCTGGAACCCGTCAGCGGCATGCCGCTGACAAACCTGCACTGTGGCGGGAATTGCATCCGCTATCTCGAGCCCCTGCGAGGCATGCCGCTGAGTTCGCTGTATTGCGGCGACAACGAAATAGAGGACCTGTCGCCGTTGGCAGACATGCCGCTGACGATCCTGGGCTGTCACAGCAACCGCATTACCGATCTCGGTCCCCTCAAGAGCTTGGAGCTCCTGAAACTGGACTGCGGAGACAACCCGCTCCGGGACCTCGCCTCCTTTGCCGAGAATCCGCCCGAGGATTTCCTGTTCGACTGTGACACCATAACCACTCCCGAGTTGAAGCGGCTTCACCGCCTGTGGGCGAAGCACCCCCGGTACGCGCGGCATGCACACAACGCCGAAACGCTGCTCAATCTTCGCGCGGGCGATCGGAACGAACTGCGAAAGCGTGCCGCGGTCTTCAAGGGACACCGTTATCTTTTCATTCCCCAGTTCATGCGATGGGCGGATGCCAGGAAGTTTTGCGAAGAACTCGGCGGTCACCTCGTCACCATCACAACACCCGACGAGGACGCCTTCATCGCATCCCTGTTCAAAAGCACATGCTGGTTCTGGCTTGGGCTTTTCGTGGACGAACACGGCCCGAAATGGGTCACCGGCGAACCGTTTGCCTACAAGAACTTCATCAGTGAATCCGAGGAGAAATTTCGCGGGCCGAAAGCCTTCGGAAAATTCTGGCGCACGGACTGCATTCCCGATCCGCGCAACTGCTTCATGATCGAATGGGATGAATGACTGCCGTCTCTTTATTTGGTCGGAATAAAGTATTCTCCGGTCGGCTGCACCTGTCCGTCCGAACGTGAAGGTCGTGGATCCTGCACCCAGACGCCCTGCACCGGACCGGAAGGCACCGGTACCGTGTTGTGAAAACCCTGTCCGGAGGCAAAGTTAGCCTCACCGCCCGGCCCGAGTTGCACGGGTGTCAATGGTGGTTTCGATTCCGGGGCCGTCCGTGGCGGCTTACGTGGCGGCTTACGCACAACGCCCGGATTGCTCCTTACATATGCCGAATTACGGCAATGCCACTGGCCATCCGCACAAAAGACCATGGGATTGCCACAACCCGGGCAGGGCGGCGCCTGAACTCTCGGCGGCTTGGGCGGTTTTTGCTCGTGCTTGACCGGGCCACCGCTGCTGCCGCCGCCAAGCATATTCGGATTGTAGGTGTTCACATACGGCCCACCACCCGATCCCGCGCTCGCCGTCTGCTGCGGCGATTCACCGGATGAAGACGATCCCGAAGATCCACCTGAATCGGAACTACCTCCGCTGAATATTTCTCCCGAGGCGCGGTCGGCTGCTGCCTGTCCGAATGCCGTTGCCGCCTGGCTGGCGCCTTCCTTCACCCCGTCCGCCACGGCATCACCAAGGACATTCCCCCAACTGTGTTCGCGATCACCCGCCGCCGTGCTTGCGGCAGATTGCCTGACAATCTCTCCCGCGGACGAGCCGCTGCTGTTCAAGATATGCCCAGCCTGTTCTCGCTGCTCATCCCCGCTGGTTGTCGCCCGCCGCACATCCTGCACGCTGGCGATCATCTGAATCTCTCCCACCCGGTCCCGGTTGACATCGCTGCCCTGAATAAAACCACCCAATACACTGTCATCACTGCCGCCATCGTCGCCATACTCAACCTCATCAGATGCCCCCCCTTCCGCATCTCGCAGTCCGTTCCCCGCAACGGAAGTATCGGCATACTCATCAGGAGGAGCCGTCGGAGGAACGCCGGCTTGCAGCAATCCGCCCAGATAATCCGCAAACTCATCATCCTGCTTCGATCCAACGTCGGGAGGAGGGCGTGAGGGCAACAGATCGCCTTGTTCAACAGCACGGGTAATTTCCTCTCCAAACTCACGGTTGAAATCACCAACCTCCCGGATTGCTTGAACAGCCTGCTCCGGAGTCCATTCCCCCGTCAGCAGTTTTTCCGTCAAGATATCCTGTAACTGTTCCGGACTCACAACCACCGGACCAAACAACGTTGGCACCAGCAACCTGTCTGGGTCTGCCGCAAGGTCCTGCCAGAACGTGTCATCCTGCTCGCCGTCCGAAGGAGGACCTTTCCCGTCATCAGCCACGTCGCCGCCGGTTTCCTGCCCGTCGCCTTCGCTCTCGCCACCTTTTCCTTCTTCCTGTGTTTTTTTGCCGCCGCGCAAAACGTCGAGCACATTCATCAAGTCGTGCGTCGCCTGGTCCCTCTCCGCCTGGGTCAGGCTTTTATCTTCGCTTCTGCTGACCAGCTCTTCGATGCGATCAGGCGTCAGCCCGCTCCCCGCCGTCCTCGATTTATCACCTTCCGCAGCAGCGGGACCTTCTGCCGGCAACTGTCCGCCCCGGCCCTCATAAATATCGGCCGCGTAGTCGCGCATGGCTGCGGCGTCTGTCATATGGCCGACAGAATTCTTAACATTGCTTAAACGATCCGGATCGTGGGTCAGCGTACGCTCAGCCATCCCCTCCAATCGTTGCATGCGATCGTATTCAGCATCGTACTGATCAAGCAACTGCTGCAATTGCGCGCCTGTGGCGGGATCTTTGGGGTCTCCGTTGTGCATGACCTGCTCTATCTGATTCTGCAGCTGCTGAATGTTCCGTTGGCCGGTCGTGAGATTTCTATCCACAAACTGTTCGACTTCCGCCTGCATGCCGCCGGCCGCACCCATTGCCTCATAGTTCTGACTTTCATAAGCCGCATTCAACAACGGGCGAAATCCTGCGCCGGCAATCTCCGCCATTGTGCCGAAATACATTTCCGCACCTTCGGCCATTGTGGGACGCCTGCCCTCCGCCTCCGCGCGCGATTCCATTTCAGACAGGTTCTGGTGCACAATTCCGCGAATGGGCTGTAAAACCATCTCGTCGGCCGTGCCCGCCAAGGCCCGGCCCACGGCTTCCACCTTGCTTTGCTCTCCGGCATGATGCCGCTGCAACTGCTCCTCCGCATGACGCCGCCCAATGTCATACGTGCCGATGCCGCTTGCTTCTTTGACAACCTGTCCGGCATCAATCGGACGATTGTCGCGCAGCGCATCGCCCATCTCTCTCGTGGCCGGGTCGGCGATTTGTCCCGCCACGGCTACGCCACTCATGACCTGCTCCGCCATGCCGGGCTCCGGTTTTTTTTCCGGCGCAAAGGAAGACTTGCCCTCCGTCAACGGTTCTGGTCTTCGCCCGCCGGCAACGCTTGCATCCCTTAT
>Ga0334884_1003534_pt1 | contig 17428 bp, 15 predicted proteins | sample GraSluR1_MG_7_FD_207215 | JGI IMG/M metagenome (GOLD analysis project Ga0334884, IMG submission 207215) | Sludge microbial communities from methane-producing bioreactor in Wageningen University, Netherlands - Granular Sludge_12_05 R1 | ecosystem: Engineered > Bioreactor > Anaerobic >...
TGGTAGAGCAGGGGCACGCGGTTGGCGAAGCGCATCACGCGGACCGGGTCGTCGGCGCCGATCTCTTGCTTCGGATCGGGTTTGGCATACGCGATGCCCACCTCGATCTGGAATGGATTGCCGCGATACACCTCGGGGCCGCGTGTCACCGCCGTGTAGAAATCCGCTTCGATCTCCTTTTTTAGTCCCGTGATGATCGCAGCTTCGCCGATGGGCGCGAGGCAGTCGGTCGGCGGCCGCATGAGCTTTGTGTCCTGAATCGCCTTGAAGAGCGCTTCGCTCTCCTGGTGCGCGATCCGCGTCGGGTTGGCTTTCGGGTTCAACTTGGCGCGTTCGCAGATCTCGAGCGCGGACCTGTCGCTCACACGCGAGAAGTCTGTGGACAACGCTCCGCGGAGCGTTCGCGATGTCGCGTCCTTGAGCATCTGCATCAGCACGCCCAGCTCGACGCCGTGCGGGTGCGGCTTGATCTCAGTGGGCGGGGGTGGGAGCTTGGTGGCAGCGCGGAAGTATGAAACCTGAAACCTGAGACCTGAAACCTGAGTATCGGAGTTCTTTTGATCCTTGCTTTCCGTCTTGCCATTCTCCTTCGGCTTCAAGTGCAAGCGGTAATGCAGCTCCAAATGCGGATTCACGATCGCGCATTGCTTGAGAAACTCGTCCACCGAAAGCCGGCCGCGAACGTAGGCGGCTTCCATCTCGATCGTGACGCAGGTGCCGTGCCTGTATTCGACCGGTTTGCCGGGCTTGCCGTCTTCGCGGACTGGACAGAAGGTGGGGATCCAATCCACTTCTTCGTCCACGAGGATGGTCGGCTTGTTTCCGCGCGTATCAATCTGCACCTCCATCCGGTGCGCCTTCTTGTTGCCTTTCGTCTTCGAAAATATCCGGGTGGAGGATCCGGTGGTGAGCTGGCCGTACATCCCCGCGGCGCTGATGCCGATGCCCTGTTGACCGCGCGACATGCGCAGGCGGTGAAATTTCGAGCCATACAGGAGCTTGGCGAAAATCTTCGGGATCTGTTGCCGCACAATGCCCGGCCCGTTGTCCGTGATACTCACGCGGAACCGGTCGTCCGCGATTTGCTGAATATCCACGCTGATTTCCGGCAGGATGCCGCCTTCCTCGCACGCGTCCAGCGAGTTGTCCACCGCCTCTTTCACGGCGGTGAGCAGCGCCTTGCGCGGGCTGTCGAAGCCGAGTAGGTGCCGGTTTTTCAGGAAGAACTCGGACACGGAAATTTCGCGCTGCTTCTGCGCCATGCTCTCGGCGGTTTCGGTGGATAGTATTTTCGGTTTTTTTGCCATGACACTCCTCGTAATCGGAAAACGTCTAAAGTAGCGATCTTCGTGTTTTCGAGCAAGTAGAAGCGGTCTCAAGACCGCTTCTACAAGAAGACGGGAAATTTTCCAATGGTTGGAAAAATGGCCGCCATTTTTTCCAATCCGCCAAAGGCGGACAAGTGATTGGAAAAAACTTCCGCCGGGGTCCGGTGCGACGTATGATGATGTACTTCACATGAGCGCCGCACAAAAATGGATCGCCTGGACGGTGGGCGTGATCGTGCTGCTGGTGGCAACGATTGCCGGATTGATCGCCGCGGGCCGCAGCAGGGCAACCCCCTGGCCGGAACGGCTTTCCCACGTGCGCCTTGAGCCGAGCCGTCCGATTCTGCGCGAGAGCGACGTTACACCGGATAACGCATTCTTTTATTTGAGGCAGCTTACCCAGCCCGATGATGAAATGCGCAAAGCGTGGAGCGAGGATGAGTGGGCGAGGTTTTCCGCATGCGGATGGGACGGCGGCGAATTTCCGGCGCTGCAGGCGAGCGTGGAAGCTTTCTCGAATGCGTTAGCTCTCGTGGATCAGGCGGTGAGCCTCCCGGACTGCCAGATGGCGACGATTGACGACTTCATGACCCCTATGCCTTACGTATCGTCCATTCTCCGGATGTCGCGCCTGAGTATTGTGATGGCCGAGCGGTCTGCCGCGAAGGGGCGATGGGACGAGGCGGAGAAAATCTACAGGCGGGGACTGATCGCGAGCGATTACATCAGCCGGGGTGGTCCGCTGATCGGCCACCTCGTGAATTATGCGGGTATTTCGACGTTATGCGGGAGCCTGCGCCGCGTGGTGTTGGAGAGCGACCCTCCGGCGCATTTCCTGGAGGATATGATTGTTTTTTTGGATGGCCTGGACCGGAATGCGGAGCCGTTTGCCGAGGCCATACGGTATGAGTATCTCGGTTTTCAAAGCGTGCTGCCGATGGTTTTTTCGGATTTCGGCTCGCTGGTCAGTTTGACTGACGGCGAGACCGTTTCGCGGCCACCGATTCATTTCCTTAAATGGCCAATCATATTTCTCACGGGCAGTTCGCTGGATCGCATGCAGCGTGATAGTGCCGCCGTTTATTCGCACCTGGTGGACATCGCTTCAACAACTCACGAGGACGGGCGCAGCATTGACGGAAATCTGCCCGGATTCGGCAGGGAGCCCGGCCTGCTCGTGAGAATCGGCGAGTTTACGGACAATGGCCTCGGGCGTGTTCTCGTGCAGCTTCTCGCCCCGGCGCTTGGCCAGGCACGCTCACGATGGTTTCTTTCCCGCGTGGACTTGCGTGCGACGCGCGTAATCCTGGCCGTGAAGCTATGGAAGATGAAGCATGGTCGCTGGCCGGAGTCGCTTGAGCAACTGGTTCCGGATTTTCTTCCCGTGGTGCCTGACGATCCGTTTACGCGCGCTCCGGAGCCGCTGAAGTATGTGAGGGAAGAAGATCACTTTATTGTTTATAGTGTTGGGGCTGACGGCATGGATGAAGGCGGGCGGCATCAATGGGACCAGGAGCGTCCGTCCATCATGAAGGCGGACGCCTGTTTTGGTTCGGAGGAGTTTGAGATTCGGTGCCGACGATGGATGACACAAGCGAAACAGGAACAGGATTGATTATTCGAGGAGGCGAAACATGGTTACCGCACTGGTGTTGCTGAATGTCGAACGAAACAAGGTTAACGACGTCGCGGGAAAACTCGCGGAGATGGAGGGTATTTCCGAAGTGTATTCCGTCGCGGGCGAGTTCGATCTCGTGGCAATCATCCGCGTGAAAGAAAATGAAGCGCTGGCCGAGATGGTGACGAACCATCTCTTGAAGGTCGGCGGCATCACCCGCTCCCAGACGCTTATCGCCTTCCGCGTGTACTCCCGCCACGACCTGGAGGCGATGTTCTCGATCGGGGAAAAGTAGGGCGATGCGGGATGCGAGGTCCCAACGATCTGCATCGGCGCCTGCGCGTTGTTCGGATTGGGCTCCCTCTGGCGCTTCCTGCTCGCACTGTTCCCCGGCGGGCGCATCTAAAAAGCTGTCTGCCTCGCTCAAATATTGCATTCTAGCATACAGTATGTGTGCATAGATGAGGGGATGTGTAATCGTTTCGGTTTCTCATGAGACATAACAATGAGCGAAAGTAATTCAATGACCGTAATGGCCGTAGACGCAATGATTCACACGATTCGTGGATGCAGGGTGATTCTCGATTCAGACCTTGCCCGCATATACGGAGTGCCGACCAAAAGACTGAACGAGCAAGTCAAACGCAACAAGGATCGATTCCCTGAAGACTTCGCGTTTGTGCTTACAAGAGAAGAGGTTAGGGGTTTGAGGTCGCAAATTGCGACCTCAAACGGCCGCGGTGGGGCTCGCTATTTGCCCATGGCCTTCACCGAACACGGAGCGCTGATGGCGGCAAATGTGTTGAGCAGCGACGAGGCGGTGAAAATGAGCGTGGTGGTTGTCCGGGCATTTGTGCGAATGCGTGAAGCATTGAGCGCAACGGCGGAACTGAGACGAAAGTTGACCGAACTCGAAGACCGATTAACAGAACGCTTGGATAAGCATGAGCAGGCCATTGTGCGTATCCTGCGTGAAATTGACGCGCTGATGTCGCCTGCCTCCTCGCCGAAACGCATCGGGTTTCATGTGCGTGAAAAGCGCGGCTTATACAGAGCTCGATCACGCAAAGAATGAGCGGTCGTCCCGTCACGCGTTATGCCGGATGTGCATGACGTCGCCGTCCTGCACTTCGTAGGTTTTGCCTTCGAGGCGGAGGGTGGCGTTTTTCTGGCATTCGGACCATGACTGGGTCTTGAGCAATTCTTCGTTTCGCACGACTTCGGCACGGATGAACCCGCGTTCGAGGTCGGTATGAATCTTGCCCGCCGCGTGCAATGCCTGTGTGCCGCGCCGGATCGTCCACGCGCGCACTTCGTCTTCGCCGACGGTGAAGAAGCTGATCAGGTCGAGCAGGCGGTACGCCGCCTGTATGAATCGTACGCGCGCGGGCTCGTTGAGCCCGTAATCCTTCAGGAACGCGACCTGCGCTTCATCGTCAAGCTGCGCCATTTCGGCTTCCAGTGTCGCGCAGAAGATCAACGGCTCCAATCCGAGCTTCGCACACGACGTGCGCAACGCGTCGAGTCCGCTGCCGTCGAGCCGGTCCTCGGAAACATTCGCGACAACCATGACGGGCTTGGCAGATAGCAGCTGCAGGCTGCGCGTGGCCTTCTCCTCCTCAGGCGAGAGCGCGGTCAGCGTTCGTAGCGGAAGCTCTTTCTCCATGTGCGCCCGGCATTTCTCGAGGGCGGAGGCTTCCATCTCGTTGACCTTGAGGCCGCGTCCTTTTTCGTGCGCGATCTTTTCCAATCGCTTCTCCGTGCGTTCGAGGTCGGTCACGACGAGTTCGAGCAGGACCGATTCGAGTTGCTCCGCGGGATCAACAGGCTTCCCGCGATAGTCCATTTCGCCGAAGGCCTGTGCAACAATCACGAACGCGTCCGCGTCGCCGAGGAACGTGGTGAGCTGGCTGAGCGCACCCTTGCCGTCGGGGGTGGGAGGCATCGCGACGTCCACGAAGGTGACTTCCGCGGGCGTGTACTTTTTCGGTTTGTACATGTCACGCAGTGCGGCGAGTCGCTCGTCCGGAACCTTCACGGTTCCGAGATGGTGTTGCCCTTTCGTGAAAGAGCTCTGTCCTTCCGGCGTGGTCGTCAATGCGTTGAATACCGTGGATTTTCCGGCGCGCGGCGCCCCGATCAGAAATAGTTGTAAAGCTGGCATGCGGAGTGTTCTAGCCGCAAACAACGCGAAAGACACGAAAAAATTGAAGACTTCTGTTTTCGCGTATTTCGTGTATTTCGTAGTTTCAATGTCTGGACTCTACATTCATGTGCCGTTTTGTGAGCGCAAATGCCGGTATTGCGATTTCTTTTCCGTGCCGCGCCGCCAGGATTTGCAAAACGTCTTTCTGGATGCCCTGGAGATCGAGCTTTCGCGACTCCCGGAGGGATTCAAACCGGATACCGTCTTTGTGGGAGGCGGCACGCCGACCGTTCTTGCTGCTGCTCAGTTGGAACGATTGCTGGGGCTGATAAGCAACGTCGCGGCTCCTGAGGAATGGACCGTCGAGGCGAATCCGGGGACGCTGGACCGGGAAAAAGCGGCCATGCTGAAGCGCGCAGGCGTGAACCGCGTGTCGCTGGGCATTCAATCCTTCGAGTCCGCAAATCTTTCATTCCTCGGACGCATTCATACTGCTGACGAAGCGAGTACCGCCTTCGCGCTGCTGCGCGAGACGGGGTTCGACAACATCAGCGTGGACCTGATGTATGCCATTCCGGGATCGGCGCGCACCACGCTGGAGGCCGATTTGCGCCGTGTGATCGAACTCAAGCCCGAGCACGTGGCCTGTTATGCGCTGATCTTCGAGGAGGGCACGGAGCTGACGCGCATGCGCGACGCGGGCGAGATTCGGGAGGTGGATGATGACGAGCAGTTGGAGCAGTACCAGTTGATTCGGCGCACGCTCGGAGATGCAGGTTTGCGGCATTACGAGATCTCTAATTTTGCGCGACCGGGCTTCGAGTGCAGACACAACGTGCTCTATTGGAGCGGCGGCGAATACATCGGTTGCGGGCCGGCGGCGCATTCCCATTGGGAAAAAGTGCGATGGTCCAATGTTCGGGATGTGCAGTCGTATTGCGATGCGATGAAGGTGGGGAAATCAGCGCGCGATTTCGAAGAAAAACTTGAGCCTGAGGCGAAAGCCCGCGAAACGCTGGTGATGAGCCTGCGCTTGCTCGATGGCGTGTCGCGGGAGGACTTCCGCGCAGCGACAGGATTCGACTATCGCGCGTTGCGTGGCGCGGAGATTGAGCGGTTGGTCGGGCTCGGGATGTTGGAGGACGACGGGGTGCGGTTAAGGCTGACGGAGCAGGGGTTGTTTGTGAGTGACTCCGTATTTGTGGAGTTGGTGTGAGTGCTCCCACCGGCTGATTGATCACTCTATACTACTATTCGTCTACTTCTTGTTTTCTTGAGAAGATTTTGAACTACGAAAAACGCGAAATGCGCGAAACCGGAAAGATCTCCCCTTCTTATCTTTTTCGTGAATTTCGCGTGTTTCGTAGTTTTCTTCTTTGGTTGCGGCTTGCCCGCCGAAGCTTGAAGGAGGAGGGCTCGCCATGAACGGCCGACAGGCTGCGCTGGGCAATAAGCGGGTTAACGATCCGTCTCTCCGTGCGCCCAAACCTTCCAATCCGGCTCGCGGCCGTCGCTGAGTCCGAAGAGGCGGTGGAGGCCGAGAATATCCAGCGCGCTTTCATCTTCCGGGGTCAGGCGGGTGATGAGCAGGAATTTTTCGTTTGCTTCGATCCGCTTCTTGATCTCGTCGGTTGAAATCTCCGGCACCACGCCGCGATAATAAATCAAAAATTCATGCCCCGGTGCCGCTTCATGGTAGGGATGCTGGAATCGGCTGATGTAATAGACCGGCGTTTCGCGAACGAACAGCGCGAATGTTTCAGCTTCCATACGCTGTGCGAACTGCTGGCGAGGCGCCAGGGCGTAACCGTAGTAGCCGAATGCGGAGGCGACGGTCATCCACAACGCGGTGACGAGTGCAGCGCGGCCCATGCGCGCGCGGCGGTCCGCGCGAAATCCGATGTGCCAGAGCCCGACGAGCAGAAAGAGAACAACTACGCAGGCTGCGCGGGACAGGCCGACGATGTCCGGTCGCCGGATCAGGCCGACTCGCAGCAGCAGTGGCTGCGTGGCGACAAAAACGGGGAGCAGGAACGAACCGAGCCCCAGCACGCCCCAGTGTATGGCCCGCAACGCGGCGATCCAGCGGTTGTCGCGTCCCTCGCGGATCGCTTTCTCGACGGCCTGCCAGGCGTACGCAATCAGCAATCCGGCGGGCGGAAGCGCGGGCACGATGTATCGCTTGTTCTTCACCGGCGAAAGGGAGAGGACGATGAGCAGGATGACCAGCCACCCCCATGTGAAGAGCATGCCGCGATCCTCGCGGGTCTTTTTGTCGGTAAAAGGAAGTGCCGCGCCATGGACAAACCAGGGGATCCACGGGAAAACGACACCGAAGATGATCAGATAGAAAAAGGGGTTGCGGGAAAGCTCGAAAATGTAGCGATACTCCGCATCGAGCAGCCTGGTTGCATCGGGGACGAGGCGGTGGATGAGGACAAACCATGGGACCAGCGCGAGAATTGAAAGCCCGGTGACGGCCGCGAGTTCCCATGCATTGCGGCGCCTGGAATCGGTGAAAGCCCAGACGACGACGGCAAGCGGCGGTATGACGAGCGCGAAACCAAGCGGCCCTTTCGTGTAGTTTGTTGCCGCGAGGGCGAGCAGGCAGATCAGCCATCCGGCGATGCGGCGGATTTTTTGATGATCCAACGCCCGCATGGCCCAGAGGCCGGCCGCGACGGCGAGCGTGGCCCAGCCCATGATATGCGTGTCGTACGATGCATAGCGGGCCTGCCGGATGAAAAACATGCCGGAGCCCGTGGCGAGAGCAGCGATGCAGCCCAGCCTGATTCCCCCGAGTGTTACGCCGGCCCAGTAAATTGCAATGACGGCCAGCAACGCGACGCAAACGGCCAGCACGCGCGAGCGCAACACCAGGTCTTCAACGGTTGCGGTGCGCGCGTCGAGACCGCGCCATGCCAGCATGTTCAACCAGACAAGCAACGGCGGTTTTTGAATACGCGGCAGTCCGTTCCACGAAGGCATCTTCCATGCATTCGGATCTTCGTTTCGCATGCGCAGCCATGTCTCCTGGCTGGTCAGGAAGCTCAGCGTTTCCATGATGCGCGTGGGGGCAGGGCGTCCGACATTGATGAAAAGCGGGGGCGCCAGGATAATCAGGATCAACGCGAGCGTAATGAAGCTGCGGGTGCGGGATGCGGGGGTGTCATTCGACGCTTGCGTCATGGTTCGGTCATCTTTCAAGACTCAGGTTTTTCGCCCCGATTGTTCGCTTAAGAAAGTTTCGGCCGCGCCGAAGACCTGGTCCGGCGTGATGGAGGCGAGGCTCTTGATGGCTTCGGGCGAATCCCGGTCCACGTCGCGCCGGCGCACCGTGCTGTTCTGCACGACGCGGCAATTCGGGCCGAGCGGACCCGTCTGGGCGGGGTTGGTAATTCCGAAGATGGCTACGACGGGTGTGCCGACGGCCGCGGCGAGGTGCATGCCGCCGCTGTCGTTGGAGATTACAAGATCGCAAACCTTCAACAGGGCGATCCATTCCGCCAGCGTGGTTTGGCCGGCGAGGTTCAGCGCACCCGGACCGATGCCGTCCACGATTTTCTGGCAGAGGCTTGCTTCGCGGCTGATACCAAGCGTTACGATGCAGGCGTTCTTTTCTTTTACCAACCGCTTGCCCAGCTCGATGAAGTGTCCGGCGGGCCAGCGTTTGGAGGGCCCCCGCGCGGCGCCGGGCAGCAGGCCGATTCGCGGCTGCGGCAGCTTGTCCAGTCTTGTCCGGGCCGCAGCAACGATATCTTCGGGCAGGTTGAGTTCAGGCCGTTCGAGTTCCCGGGCCTCGTGATTCGGCACGAGCAGGTCCATGTACTCCCAGGCCTGGTGTTCGCGGCCCGGTTGTCCTTCGCGGGGATGCACGATGCGGGTCATCATGGCGCCGCGCCAGTGGCCCGGCATTCCGATGCGCTCCTCCACGCCGCCGAGAAAAGGGACGAGCGCGGAGCGGAACGAGTGGGGGAGAACAAAAGCCTTTTTGAACCGGCGTGTCCGGATAAGCCGCGCCGTGCGAAGCGTGCCGGCGAAACCGGAGTGCAGCGGCAGGACCTCGTTCGGAACCGGGTTCAATTTCCACAATTGCATGAGTTGCGGCTTGATCAACAGGGTGATGTAGGCGGTGGGATGCTTGCGGCGGAACGCCTGCAGTGCGGGCATGGTCATGATGCAGTCGCCGACCCAGTTCACGCCACACACAAGGATCGCCTCGTGCGCGTGAGCGGCCTCGGAGCTGCGGCTACTTGAAGCAGATGCGGGCGATGCAGTCATGGAAATCCTCCGCGCCGCTTAACATCTCGATCTCCACCCGAAGAAAATAGAGCGGGATGTCGCGTCTTTCGATCATGGGGAATCGGACGGCGTCCTTTTCCGTTGTCACAATGGCCCTGGCGCCACGGTCCAGGCTTATATTGATGAGATTCAGAATCTCCTGCTGGTTGTAACGGTGGTGGTCGGCATAGCGCTTGTGGTAGAGCACGCGCGCGCCCAGCCGCACCAGTTCATCCTCGAAACCTTTCGGCACGGCGATTCCCGAAACGGCGGCAATGGAACGGTCCTTGAGGAAGTTCAGCTCTTTGCGCTCACCGCTGTAAACATCTTGGAGGTACTTCGGATTATGACGGCATTCGGATATTTCCGCATGTGGATTCAGTTCACGGAGCTGCTTCTTGAGCTCTTCGGAGCCGTCGCCGTTGGCCTTCGTGATGAATATGAACGACGCGCGCTTGATGTTGCGTATGGGCTCGCGCAGAATGCCGCGCGGCAGCAGGTTGCGATTGCCGAACGGGTTCGTGCGATCCACGAGCACAATGTCCAGCCGGTGTTTCATGTGCAGGTATTGGAATCCGTCGTCCAGGATCAACGTGTCGCAACCCAGTCGCGAGATCGCATATTGGCCGGCGCGCACGCGGTTCTTGTCCACCACGACGCTGACCTCGGGCAGATTGGAAGCCAACATGTACGGCTCGTCGCCGCTGACGTCGGAGTTGAGCAGGAGGTGTTTTCCGTCGGATACAACCAGCGGTTCCTGGCTTCGCTGCCGCAGGGTTACGCGGTCGAGCAGGCGCTGAAAGAGCGGGGGCTGGTCGCGCTTGTAGCCGCGGCTGAGAATGGCCACTTTCCGGCCCTGCTTTTGCAGCGAGCGGGCAAAGACTTCCACCACCGGCGTTTTGCCGGTGCCGCCGACCGTGAGGTTTCCGACGCTGACCACCTGGCAGCCGAGTGTGTGGTGCCTGAAAATGCCGTGCTGGTAAAGCCAGAGCCGGACCTGGACGATGGCCGCATAAAGCCGGGAGAGCTGTTTCAGAATCCATCGAAGCAATGCGGCGAAATGTCCAGGCCGGCGGTCTTCGATGACCGTCAGCATGTACGTTTCGAGCTGTTCCAATCTTTTCTGGAGCACTTTCATGGATTACGCAGAGGCTCTTTCTGGCTTTGATGCAAACACGCATGTTGCCATCACCCGCCTTGGCGCGTCAAGCAATGGGCTGAAATCGCGTAAAAACGTGTATCCAACGCGAGAAAACTGCTATTTGTGAAGCGGCATGAAGGCGCGTAGAGACACTGCAACTCCAGAAACAAGCTTCAGGATCAGGCCGGAAGACTGGCTGAATCCCTTGCCGTTGCACGATCTTTTCGAGCAACCGGATCGTCCGCTGGAACTCGACGTGGGATGTGGAAAAGGCCGGTTCCTGCTCGCGCATGCGCAGGGGAATCCCGGGGTGAATTTTCTGGGGATAGACCGGATGTTGCGCCGGATTCGCGCGCTGGACCGGAAGGTCCGACGGCGCGAAATCCGGAATGTCCGGCTGTTGCGCATGGAGGCGTATTACGCCACCACCTATCTCGTTCCGCCGGATTCGGTCACGACGTATTACATATTCTTCCCCGATCCGTGGCCGAAGAAACGGCATCGTGATCATCGTTTGTTCAATCCGAAATTCATGGATGCCCTTCACCGGACGATGCGCGCGGGCGGGCGGATGCATTTCGCGACGGATCATCTTCCTTATTATGAAGCGGTCTGTGAGCTGTTCCGGGCGGACGGGCGATTTAAAGAAGTGGCGCCTTACGTGCCCGCGGAGGAAGAGCGCACTGATTTCGAACTGTGGTATATCCGGGAGGGGAGCATCGGACGCTTGTCGGTTGAGAAGCAGGACTAATCCGCGTCCTCTTCTTCCTGCGGAGGTTCATCGGGCGGAGTCTCGGGTTCCTCCGGCGGTTTGTGGAACGGCGAAGGGATTTCGTTCTGCTTGTTCAGCAGGATTTTCGGACGCGCTTCGACATCCTGTAATTCCTGCCGGTAATAAACTTGAACGATGTATCCGAGGTAAAGCATCCGTTCTCCGTGCTGCTCGATTTCCTGATCGCGGAACCCTCGCGGAATGATATAGGCCGCGGTCAATGTTTTCTGCTGGTTGGGCCGCCAGTCTCCATCCACGCGAAGCGGATCCCTGGGAACCACCGCGCGCGTCGGGCGGATTTCCTTTGTCTCGGTATCCTCATCGAAGAAGGTGACGGCGACCTGTATGTGGTACGCGTCCACGTTGCGCTCGGACGAATGCGGCTTCAGCGAGACGCGCAACAGGCGCATTTCCTCGAACTGATCGTTCTTTGGAAACCGCTCCTGCTGTATATCCGCGATTCGAATGCGACGCGGGAGGCGGGTCGAAGGTTTCGCTCCGCGACTGTCCTCCGCGGGTGGAGCAGGGCGGGTCATCTCGGCGCGCGCGATGCGCATGCGCTCGGCAGCCGCCTGTTCATAGAGCGGAGTGCCCATGCTGCGGTTGAGCACCTCGGTCCATTGCTCTCCCGCCTGCTTCAACTGGCCCCGTCTTTCGTGAAGCCGGGCGCGTTCGATATAGGCCGGGATGAAATCGGGCGCCATCAGTTGGATGCGGGCCAGTTGTTCGTCGGCCCTGACAAAATTCATCTTCACGATATCCGTCAGCGCCTCGTTCAGCATGGCTTGCGCGCGTTCGATGAGGGGATCGGCCACGGCGGCCGGTTGATCCGACACTTCAGGGGCCGGCTCCGGTTCGGCCGGGCTCTCCACTTGCTGCCGTAAATCTTCCACTTCCGCGCGGAGGCGGCGGAGATCCTGCATGATCTCCGAGTCCGGCTCCGGTTCGGCCGGTTCAGCGCCAAGCATCTCTTCCCGTTGCGCGAGCAGCGCCTCCGCCTGCGCGAAGGTTTCTTCCTCGTCCGACATTTCGGGGCCGATCACTTCCGTCACGAGCACGGGCGCAGGATCCGCGCCGGAATCTTCAGGGATATTGACCGCATCCTTGTGCCGAACGATGAGGAATAAAAGAAAGGCAATCTGCGAGAGAATAATTATTGCGACGGCCGCGGCGGTGAGCGACTGCGCATGCCCGGTGGTGCGGCTCTTTTCCTCGTCGGACCGGGTTATCACTTGATATTGAACCAGCGTACTTCCCAACTCGATCCGGTCTCCGTGGGTCAACCTTGCCTCGCGGACCGGTTTGTCGTTCACCAGGATCTGGTTGGTCGCGCCCAGGTCCTTGACATAGACCCCGTCCTCGCGCTCCTCGAAAAGGGCGTGCTGCCTCGACGCATCGCCGTCGGGAAGTTGAATGGCACAATCCGGGCTTCGGCCGGCCTTAACGGATTTCTCCTTGATGGCCAACCGCTTGCCCTTGAACTTTCCTGTAAGGAATACCAAGCGATACATGATTTGGACCGAGTTTCCTTGAGCAGCCGGGGGTGCGGCAAGCAGAAAGATAAGATCTTGTTCCAATGCCTGCCGGCGCTTGCTCTTGGGCGAAACGCATTCTAGAATGCCCGCTTACTCATGGAAACAATGCAGTACATCAGTACACGCGGCACGACCCGTCCGATGGGATTTCAAGATGCGGTACTCACGGGGCTGGCGCCGGACGGCGGATTGCTCATCCCGGCGGAGATCCCGAACGTGTCGGCCCTGCTGGACGATTGGGCAAAACTTTCATACCAGGATATCACGTTCGAGATCCTCCGGCTGTTCACCGATCTGCCGAACGACGATCTGCGGGAGCTGATAGACAGCAGCTATGCGAATTTCCGGCACCCGGAAATCGCCCCGGCCTGGCCGGTAGGCCCCGTGCACATCCTCGAGCTGTTTCACGGACCAACCCTTGCGTTCAAGGATATCGCCCTGCAGTTTCTGAGCAATTTTTTCGAGTACATCCTGAAGCGCACGGGACGCCGCCTCAACATTCTCGGCGCGACCAGCGGCGACACGGGCAGCGCCGCCATTCACGGAGTGCGCGGCCGCGAGCGCATCAACATCTTCATCATGCATCCGCACGGACGCGTGGCCCCGTTGCAGGAAAAGCAAATGACGTCCGTGCTCGATCCGAACGTGTTCAATATCGCCATCGAAGGGACTTTCGACGATTGCCAGCAGATCATGAAATCCATTTTCAATGACCTGGATTTCAAAGAAAAATATTCGCTTGGCGCGGTGAACTCGGTCAACTGGGCGCGCGTGATGGTCCAGATCGTGTACTATTTTTCCGCGGGCTTGTATGTCATGACCGAAACCGAATCATCGCACGTGCAGTTCGCGGTACCCACGGGGAATTTCGGCGACGTGCTGGCCGGATACTACGCCGCGCGCATGGGCTTGCCGATCAGTCACCTGATCCTGGCCACCAACGAAAACGATATCCTCGCGCGATTCTTCAATACCGGCGAGTACAGCCTCGGCCGCGTCGTGCCTACGCTGAGTCCATCCATGGATATCCAGGTGGCCAGTAATTTCGAGCGCTACCTCTATTACCGGTTGAACGCAGACAGCGAAAAACTCAAGGCGGTGATGAAGGAGTTTGCCACAACCGGGAAGCTTCACGTGCCGCTTGTCTCCGGAGGCTGCGTGGACGACCTGTTCATCGCGGGGGTGGGCACTACGGCGGATACCCTGGCGACCATTCGCAAGTACCATGAACAATATGGATACCTGCTCGATCCTCATACCGCGGTGGGCGTGCATGTCGCGGAACAGCACCTGAGCCGCAACGACGCGACGGTTTGCCTCGCCACCGCGCATCCGGCCAAGTTCAGCAAAGCCATTCAGGATGCCGTGGGCTCGGATCTTGCGTATCATCCGGTACTCGATGCGCTGCGCGATGCGAAGACGCGCATGACCGTGTTGCCGGCCGACGAGGCGGCCGTCAGGACGTTCATCGAGGATCATGTGCAGGATTAAGCCGGTCCTGCGGGCCCTCACGCTTCCGTTTCAGATGCGTTCCGGATATGGGAGCGGGGCGGGGCAAGCAATTCCACCTGGCTGCCCACCTGCGCCAGTACGCGGCGCAAGTTGGTCATGCCCTTGTTCACGCAGGCCAGCAAAAGGTCGCGCGCGCGGGGCTCGTAAATGGCGCAGAAAGGATTCGGCAAGCCGTCCCCGGCGTTCACATAGGCCGTGATCGCCTGTTCCGGATTGCGATTCACGATAAGGTGTCCCACCCGGATCAGATCGAGATCCGGCTCGTTGCGTGCGACCACCAGCCACGCTGCTTCGGGGCATGTCCGCAAAGCGGAAAGAATTCCGCCCATGGCGCCCAGGTCTTCAAAGCCGTCTACGATCTGCGGAAACTCAACGTGACCGGCAAGGTCGAGCTGATCCTTCCGGCTCGAAAGGAAAGCAAGTTCGCAATGCTCATCCAGGATGTCAAAAGCCTGTCTGTCCGGGGCCGCTTCGGACGGATGTTCACCGCCGGCAAGAACCAGGCCGTAGAGTGGGGGGGGTAAAGCCTCTTCCGGTCCGTGCTGCCGTTCTTCGGGGGTAATCACTGACGATCCTTTTCTTCACGCCCTTGAGTCGTGTTCATATATCCTGCGACCGGAAAATAATAAAGGGACGAGGCTTTGCGGACAAGCGCGCTCAATCGAAATATGTGAAAACGTCGTAACGGCGGTAGTTGTTGAGATCAATGGAAACATCCATGATCGTTCTCCGTCCGACGAGGACGTCCACATCGCCGGAGAATGAACGGTCGCTGTTATCCGCCGCAAGCGCTACGCGGTAAACGCCGGGGTTCAGATCGTAATAGCGATTATCTCCGCTTCCGACGCCCGCGACGCGCTCACCGTTGATGAAGACATCCATTCCGTCGCCGGTGTTGTTATCCACGTACAGCGTACCCTTGCCTTCGGGCGGATCGTGATCGAACTCCTTGTCGTCGCATCCCGTTGCGAGAAGTGCCAGCGCCGCAATGAGCGGCACGGCGAATATCCATTTACCCAGCGTCTTCACAGCGTCTTCTCCTTCCCGTTTCCAGCCCGGGGGGCGACGTTTGCACTTACCGCGTTTCCACCGGTTCGACTGCTCCTACCGGGCCTGCACAGGTTGCGATGTTCTTGATCAGTCGGAATCGGTTCGCGTTCCCGGGAAGCTGGTCATATATCGTTTCATCCATGCATTGCCGGATCAGGTACAGCCCCACGCCGCGCGTTTGACCTTCCATCCAGTGATCCGGAAAGCGCGGCGGCACGTAGGCCTTGAAATCGAAAGGCTTCCCATAATCTATCACATCCACGATGAATTGCCCTTCGGATATGTGAATTTCCAGATCAATGGCAGGTTTCGGCGATACGTTGCGGTAGGCGTGGTCGAGTACGTTAGTGCACGCCTCGTCTACCGCGATTTCCACCTTGTCCACTTCGTCCCCAGGCAGGTGGGCGGCCCGCGCCAGCGAGGTGACAACAGTCCGGACAAGGAAGAGAAATCGGCTTTCCCCCGGAATGCGAAAACGAACAGAATCTCTCTCTTTCATGGTTGTCATGAGGTCGTTCCCGCTTCGTTTTTGAAAATGGCCACCGCATCCTCGCGCGTTTCGCACAGAACCAGCAGGGTTTCCAGCCCGAGTACCGTGATCACGTTCCTGATTTTCGGGCGCACACCGTACATCACCAGCTTTCCCCTGTTGGTTCGGCACATCCGGCTCAAGGTGAAAAGCGCTCCGAGCCCGGTGCTGTTGACGTAGCTGAGCGCCGTGCAATCCAGGATTACCTGGGGCCCTTCGCATTCGCACAGCGGTTCCACCGTGGATTGAAAATCGCGAATACTGGAGGCATCAATGTCTCCCGACAGAAAAACGATGGAGGCGGCGCCAACCTTTTTCACGTCTAGACTGAGCGAAGGGCCCGGCATATTAAGTGTTCCGATACGAAGGCCTCAGCCCTCTCGGCCGGACCTTCTTTAGTCTCTATATATGTAGCGTGCGCGGGCCTTCCTGTCGAGTGCGGCCCGGCAGATCTCGGATACCGCTTGCGTGGCTGCCGATCCTCGGCTATTGGTTTAAATAAGGAAAAGCAGATGAAGAAAGCAAAAGTCGCCATTTTTCGCACAAGCCCGGCCACCGTTTTAACCGATTACCACCGGATCATGAATCTGGCGGGCTACCAGGATGTATTGGCAAAAGACGCCGAAACCGCCCTCAAAATCAATATCAGCTGGCACTTTTTCTATCCCGCAAGCTCAACCACCCCATGGCAGCTTGATGCGGTTATCCGGGCCATGAAGAAGGACGGGTATGATCCGGCAAAGATCCACGGTTGTCACAACCGGACCGTTGTAATTGATGCACACCTCGGCGAGCGCGAAAACAAGCAGGTCAACGTCACTGACCATCACGGGCTTAAGAATATCCATCTCTACGAAGGCGAAGAATGGATCAACGTGCGCGAGGCGGTGGGGGATCTGGCCAACAAGTTCCTTTGCCTGAACGAGGTTTATCCGGATGGGTTCATGATCCCGAAGCGCTTCATCGGAGAAAACATCATCCATTTGCCCACGGTGAAAACGCATGTGTTCACCACGACCACCGGCGCGATGAAGAATGCATTCGGCGGTCTGCTGAACGAGCGGCGCCACTGGACGCACCCCGTCATTCACGAGACGCTCGTGGACCTGTTGATGATCCAGAAGAAGATTCATCGCGGCGTCTTTGCCGTGATGGATGGAACGTTTGCCGGCGATGGCCCCGGCCCGCGCTGCATGGTTCCGCACGTCAAGAATGTTATCCTCGCGTCGGCCGACCAGGTGGCCATTGATGCCGTCGCGGCGAAATTGATGGGGTTCGATCCCTTGAAGGACCTGAAATATGTGCGGCTTGCGCACGAGGCCGGGCTGGGTTGCGGTGACCCGCGCGATATCGAACTGGTGGGCGACCAGTCCGCCGCGAACGAGAACTGGCACTTCACCGGCCCGTTCAAGAAAATGACGTTTGCGAGCAGAATGCAGCACAAGATTTACTGGGGTCCGCTCAAGAAGCCGATCGAATGGTCCCTCAAAACCGTTCTCGCGCCGTGGGCCTATAT
>Ga0334884_1003538_pt1 | contig 17416 bp, 9 predicted proteins | sample GraSluR1_MG_7_FD_207215 | JGI IMG/M metagenome (GOLD analysis project Ga0334884, IMG submission 207215) | Sludge microbial communities from methane-producing bioreactor in Wageningen University, Netherlands - Granular Sludge_12_05 R1 | ecosystem: Engineered > Bioreactor > Anaerobic > Unclassified...
AGCGACCTTGTTGGCAGACCTCGCCGGCTTGGCATTGTTGTCCACAGGCCCCACAATTCCACGGATCGGAGAGGCTCACCAAGCAACCTTGTCCTGGGCAACAGATCTCATCGGCCCCACACAAGAAGAGGCTGGCACCGCCGTCAGGCTGACACAGGCACTGGCCGCCCTGGCACACCTCATAGGGACCACAGGCGCGCCCACAGGCACCGCAGTGGTCTCGGTCGTCACCGAGCACACAGACCTCGTCGCAGCACAAGCCCGGGCAGACTTCGCCACCACAGGTGAGATCAGGCGCGTCGATGAGGTCGATGACATCGCGATCCTTGGGGGTAGACTCGTCACAAGCCGTAAAACAGAGCAGAGACGCAGCTATGAAGGCTGCGCAGTAGTTCAATCGTGGTATCCTTCGCATGATCATGCTCATCTCCTTGACGAAATCCCGGCTCGCCGAGCCATTTCCCGGCGCACGCTTGGTTCTGTTTCGTGTTCCTTTGGTAAAGGCCTAGGCCTTGACGGCCCGCACATAAATCCTGTCGCTCTCTGGTAATGGAGCGCTCAGTGTCGCAGCATCGAAAAAAGTCACATCGGTGAAACCGGCGCAGGTCATGGCCTGGCTGATCTCCTCTGCGCTGTGGGCGCGCTGTTGCTGGCACTCGTGGATCACCTCCTCCCCCTGGATGAAATACATCTGGACCTGGACGATGCGTGTGGCCGCTTCCCAGCGGCTACACCACCAGTGGCGAAGCTCCGCGTTGGGCCCCACCTCTTCCTCATCGAACATCTTCATTTCGAAGGCGTAGGCTGTGTTGACATCGAAGAGCAGCGGTTGTCCCGGGTGGAGGTGGGTCGCCGCCGTCTGGAGGGCGCGCAGCAGCGCTTCTGGGCTGAGGGCGTAATTGAGCACATCGAAAGGGGCCACCACGCCATCGTAGCGCGCCTGACACCGATAGGACTCGAAGTCACCCCAGGCAAAGGAGACCGCATCGCCCCAGGGTGCGCAGCGATGCTCGGCATAGGCCAGCATCTCCGCAGAGCGATCGACGCCGTGCACCTGCAAAGCGCGACGCAAAAAGGCGCGCGTCATCAGGCCCGTTCCGCACCCCAATTCCAAGAGCCGTTCGACCGGTGCGGTGGCGCTCAGCAGGGCGACGTAGTTGTCGCACCAGCGCTCGTAATCCATGCTCTCCATGAGCCGATCGTAGAGCGGCGCGACCAGGTCGAAAGGGTAGCGGCTGACGCTGTAAGTCTCCTCGATCAATACCATCTCCGCAAAAGGGGCGGCGGCACCGGTCCGCCACCATGACCCACTCCTCAGTGCCTCAGTTGACTTCGACGAGCTCTGGGTCGTTGTTGTCGTCGTGGTAGGAGATCATGCGGATCTCACAGCCCATGGAGTCAGTCCCGGTGGGCACCAAGAGCACCTCTTCGATGAAGTTGCCGCTCACGGCAGAGCACACCGGCGGGGTGTTGACATCAGCCGTCCAGGTGCAACCAGGTTCCTGCGAGTGCTCGACCAAGACCTCCCAGGTCTGCCGCACGTGATTGTATTCAAACGTGAACGCCACCTCGGGCCCCATCCATTGGGGCGTCGTGGCTGCCCACTGACAGCCCATGGGCGTGCGACTGTAGCGCGCGTCATAGACCCAGGCGCCCTCACCCGAGACAAAGTTGCAGATTTCGTTACAGTCCCAAGTCAACCACATGAGCTCGTAATCGAAACCGTAGGAAGAGGTGCAGTTGACACAGGGGCCCGAGGTGATGGGGCACATGCCTGGCGCCTCGCATCCATTGTCCGCCTGCAAATCGCAGTCGTACCACTGGGGATCACAGCTCGTCACCATGCACTCGCCGGCGACGCACTTGCCCAGACCGTTGGGAATCGTGCAGGCAGCATTGCAAGCACCGCAGTGGGCCATGTCTTCCGATAAATTGGTTTCACAACCGTCCTTGAAGTCATTGTTGCAGTTTGCAAATCCCTGCTCACAGACCAACACGCACTGGTTGTCGCCGCAGGTGGCGCTGCCGTTGATGGCGGCGCAGGTCTGGCCACAGCCGCCACAGTTGTTCACGTCAGCCGAGACGTCATGCTCACAGCCGTCGGCCACGTCACCGTTGCAGTCACCCCAACCGCTGGCACAACTCAGAGCACAGAGGCCCTGCACACAGGCAGGACCGGCGTTGACGCTGCCTTCACAGAGGTAGGAACAGGCACCACAATTGTGGGGATCCTGGTCGCGGTCGACGCAGCGGCCACTGCAACAGGTTTCATGGGTCAGGCATCCCGTGTTGCAGGTGCCACAGTGTTCCTCGTCGGTGGGCGCGTGGGCCTCGCAGCCATCAGCGGGGTCTTGGTTGCAGTCCAAAAAGCCTGGCAAGCACACGCAAGCACCTTGGGTGCAGCCTTGGTTGGGCCCGCATGGTGTGGCGGTCGCACAGGAGGTGGCGCCACAGAAGTTGCGGTCCGTGCGCGGATCGACGCACTCACCGTTGCAGAGGAGCTGCGTCGGCGGGCACTGCAGCACGCATTCGCCCTCGATACACGAGGTCCCACCGCTGCAGCCCACGCTGCACGCCCCACAGTGGCGCGGGTTGTTCAGCAGATCGACACAGCCACCGGCGCAGGGGTGGAGGCCCGAGGGGCACACCTGAACGCATTGTCCTTGGGCACACAGCAGGCCGCTGGGGCAGGGCTGCCCACAAGCCCCACAGTGCTGGGGATCGACCCGGGTGTCGACACAAGTCTGGCCACAGCGCCTGAGGTAGTCGGGGCAGCTCAACTGACAGCGTCCTTCCCAGCACAGCTCACCCGCGGCGCAGCTCTGTCCACAGGAGCCACAATTGAAGCGGTCCCTGTCGGTGTCGACGCAGGTGCCCCCGCAGTTCTGGAGTTGCTCCTGACAGGAGAGCGCACAGGTTCCCTGGCTGCACACTTCGCCGGGAGCGCAGGCGTTCCCGCAATTCCCGCAGTGGTGGCGGCTGAACTGAGTGTCCACGCAAGAGCCCTGGCAGTTGTCCAGCGTCACGGGGCAGCTCTGCACACACTGGGCGTCGTAACAGACGAAGCCCGCAGCACAGTTATGACCGCAGCGGCCGCAGTGGGTGACGTCCGTGCGGATGTCGACCTCACATCCCGTGATGGGATCGCCATCGCAGTTGGCGTTGGTGGCGGCGCAAGTGCAGCCACCGCCGATGCAGCGCTGTCCCAGGCCACAACGTTGACCGCAGTCCCCGCAGTTCTCTTCGTCGACGTCGATGGATGCACAAGCGTCTGCGCAGCATTTCTGGCCCACGCCGCAGATCTCGTCGGCGCATTGGCAGGTTTCGTCTTCAGGCGCGGCACAGGCTTCGCCGCAACAGATGGCACCGTCCACACAGACTGGGCCAGTGGCGTTGACCGCGTCGCCGCAGACACAGCGCCCGTCTTCACATTTTTCGCCTGCCTGGCACTGTTGCCCACACGCCCCACAGTTCCACGGGTCCGACTGGGTCGGCAGGCAGCCGACGCCCGGGCAGCACACCTCACCAGCGCCGCACAGGGCGAGGGTGCCGCTCGGCACGGCGCACATACACTTTCCGCCCACACAGCTCTCGTAAGCTGAGCAGCGCACATGGCAGGCGCCACAGTGCTCGCTGGTGTCGAGCTGCACGCAGCTCTCGCCACAACACACGCCATCGACACAGGGTGCCTCACCGCAGAGCGGCTCGATCACCTCGGTGTCAACGGCATCGTCCTGGCGCGGCGTGGCGTCATCACAGGCCGACGTGAACGCAACCACGCCGAGCAACGAGAGGAAAATGAAGTAGAAGTGAACAGCGCGCATACAGGGCTCCTTCTCGCAGCATCGTGCGAGGCGCGACCACGCCGGTCGCCATTGAGTTGAGCAATCGAGCAGCGCGCAGCAAAAGGCGCGCTGTTCCCATTTCGACATGACATTGCCTGTGGCTGGTCAGGTCATCTGAATTCTTATTTGACGGAAAATGGCAGGCGCTGACAAGCCCCTGGCCGCGTGTTTCTGCATTCCCCGCGTCGGGCCGGCGCGGCGAGGTCCTAAGACGCGGGATATTGACGTTTTGACCCATCGGGATGTAGGTTGCTCCACTGCAGGGCAAGGTCGTCTTCGACCCACGCGGGCTGAACATGAGGCTTAACTAGTTGAAAACGCATCGATACACTGCTGGAACCGTTGTCGAGGATCGCTTCGAAATCGTCGAGTTCATCGGCGCCGGTGGCTTCGCCTCGGTGTACAAAGCCAAGCAGCTTCACGTCGATCGCATGGTGGCGTTGAAGTTTTTGGCCCACGCCCCTCAAGGCGTGGACGCTGACGAGTTCGAGCGGCGTTTCATGCGCGAGGCCAAGCTGGCCGCGCAGATCGATCACGCCAACGTCGTGACCATCTACGACTTTGGCTTCACCGGTCCGCAGCGCATGCCCTTCATCGCCATGGAGCTCCTCGAGGGCTGCGATCTGGCCGTGTGGCTGGCGAAGAACGGCGCCCTGGCCCCCGAACGGGTCTTGCGTCTCTTCAAGGGCTGCCTCGAGGCGCTCGGTGAGGGGCACAACCGCGGCATCATTCACAAGGACCTCAAGCCATCGAATCTCTACCTCTATAAGGTTGATCAGCCTCGGGAGAGCCTGCGCATCCTCGACTTCGGCGTCGCGCGGCTGGCTGAGGTGGAAGACGGCGCCGCGCTGACTGGCACCGGCCAGATCATGGGGACGCCCAAGTACCTGCCGCCGGAGTACATCCGCAATCAGATCGCCACCTGTGCCCTGGATGTCTACCAGATGGGCCTCATCCTGGTCGAGATGCTCACGGGGCACCCCGTGGTCGAAGAGACCAGCCCCTTTGCCTGCCTCTTGGCGCACGCTCAGGGGGGGCTAGACATCCCCGAGTCGCTCCTCGAGGGCAAAGCCGGCGCGATCCTGTGGAAGGCCCTCAACCCCAACTATCAAGAGCGCTATCCTGACGCCAACGCCTTCCTCGCCGATCTCGAGACCCTCAGCGCCCAGGATCTGGTCGTCAGCGACACGAAAATGAAGTTCTCCGAATACCGCCAGCGCGCCGCCGTGGTGCACAGCGGCGAGCTGCCGGCCGTCGACGCTGCGGCCCTGACGGCCAATGCGCGCCCCGTTCTCGCGGTGACGCCGCCTGAGAGCGACGCCAGCGCGCTTGGCGGCGATGCGGTCATGCCGCCGGCGGGCGAAGGTGAAGAGGATGTGGCCCTGGCCCCAGCTTCGGGGCGTCGGCTCATCCTCGTGGCCATCGTGGTGCTGCTGCTCTTGTCCTTGGTCGGGGTGGTGATTCACCTCAGCCGAGACGATGGACCGCCCGAGAGCACGGCGCGTGGTGCCGCAGCGGATGCCATGCCGGGTGCCAGCGCGGCGGACCCGGGGCTGACGGCTGTTGGCGAAGGGGATGCGGGCACCGGCGAAGACCCCGCCGACGCGGCGAAGACGGCGGGAGAGCCCATTCCCGGCGCGGATGGAGCCCCGGGGGATGATGCTGCGGCGGCCGTGGATGACGCGACAGTAGACGCTGAAACGGCGGCCGTGGATCCGGAAAAGGCGGCCATGGTGACCGTCCGTATCGAGACGGAGCCTGCAGGCGCCGGCGTTTTCCGCGACGGTGAGTCCCTGGGGCTGACGCCGACGGACGTGACCTTTCCCCGTGACGATGCGGAAGAGGTGCGTCTGGTGCTCAAGCGCGATGGCTTCGATGATAGTGTGATGGCTTTTATCCCACGCGACGGGTTGATTTTTTCCCGCGCCCTGACGCCGGCGAAACGCAGCGGTGGTGGGAGCAGCAAGCGTCGCGGTGACGATACCGAGAGCAAGGCGAGTGACCCCACGGTCGTGGTCATCCGGCAAGAGGACAAGAAGCCGGAGGATAAAGCGCCCGTGAAGCTCATCATCGCGGATTGAAAACGGGAGGAGCTATGTTCGTATCGACCTTCTCTTTGGCCGCGTGGATGCGCAGGGGAGCCCCTGTGCTGGCGGGGGTGCTGCTGTGCCTCGGCACGGCCCCCGCTTGGGCCCAGAGTGTGGACGCCGAGGGCTACGCCATCGTCTCCGAGGCTCAGGGCCAGCTCAACGTCGAAGGCGTGCAGGCCATGCAGGCCCAGGACTGGGACAAGGCCATCCGCCTCTTTCGCTCCGCCATCGATCTTTCGGAGCTCAACGTCTCCTACCTCAACCTCGGGCGTGCCCTGACCCGGGCCGGCCGCTGTGAAGAGGCGGTGGTGGCCTACGATAAGGTGCTCAAGGCGCCCAAGGTGCGCGAGCCCAGCCCGGAATTCGTCAAGCAGAAGCTGGCCGAGTACCGCATCGAGCTCAACAGCCTGTGCCCGGGAAAAATGAAGATCATCTGCGACCCGCCGGAGATGCGCGTCTCCATCGACAAGGGAGAGCAGATGCCCTGCCCCAAGGATCCCCTCGTGGTCAAGAGCGGGCTGCACCAAGTGGACGGCGTCGCCCATGGCTCGCGGATCGGGGTCGAGGTGAGCGTCGTCGCCATGGAGACCACGGAGGTGCGCCTCATGCTCGAGCGAGAGGAGGGCGAGGTGGTGGTCTACTGTCGCGACGCTGGAGTCGATGTGGGCCTGGGCACGAACCCGCCGCAGAGCTGTGACGGCAGCGTGCGCTGGTCGGTGCCGGAGGGCGAGCATCCCCTCGTCGCTACGGGCGCCGGGAGCAGGAGCGAGTTCAACCTTCAGGTCCGTGGCAAGGAACGTCTGGAGGTGCATCTGGCCCTGACGCCAGCGGGCATCGTCCAGGTCAGCGGCGATGCGCTTCGACCCGAAGCAACGGAGTCGGCGGCGCTGATGATCGCTGGCTGGACCACTTTGGGTGTGGGTGTCGCCGCGTTGGCCACCTTCGCCATCGTCGACTTGACCGCCCTGGGATCCTTGGTGGACGACATGGAGAAGGCAGGCGCCGCGGGAGACGTGGCGGCGTTCGAGCGGGCCGAGTCCGATTTCAAGTCCCTGCGGACGGTCAATTATATACTCCTGGGGGTGGGCAGCGCCGCGGTGGTGACCGGGGCGACTTTGGTGCTCATCGATCTCCTTGGCGGCGACGCCGAGGCGAGCGGGCACGCCCTCGTGCCGTGGTGGGGCGGGGAGGGCGCTGGCTTGGGGTGGCGCGTCGCCTTCTGAGAAGAGGGCGCCTGCTGGTGGTGCGCCGGGCGCGCGGTGCGCTCTGGCCTCGCTGCCGCTCGCGGCGGCCGCACGCCTTTAGGGCGTGGCTTCAAAAGAGATGGAGCGGAAGAGGGCGCGCAGGGTGAGGCTGAGGTCGGACTCGCGCACCCGCAGCTCGGTCATGCGGGTGGTGATGCCGTTGAGGTCGCGCTCGGCGTTGGCTTTGCGGGTGATGAGCTGCTCTCTGAGTTGGCGGGCGCCGGCGTCGCGGATGTCCTTGAGGTCTTCCAGGGAGTCGGAGAGGCGGCTGGCTTCGGTGGCGAGCTCGCTGCGCTGTTGGCCGAGGGCTTCGAGCTGTTCGCGCACCTCGTGCAGCTCGTTCTGTTTGGCGATGACCTCTTCGAGTTGGGCCTTGAGGGCCGGGTCGAGGGCGGCGTCGCTGATCTGGACCTTGAGGAGATCGATGGCGTGGCGGGAATCCAAGGTGAGGGTGCGCACCACGGGGGTGCTCTCTTTGAAGCTGAAGGTGGCCGTCTCGCCGGCTTTCACTTTGACCGGGATGTAGTAGGCGCCAGCGGCGGTCAGCGTCCCTTCGGGTATGGGGTCGAGCTTCCACTCGGCGCGGACGGGGCGGCGGATGACCGCTTGGATGTCTTCTGGGTGCTGGTTGCGGATTTCGTAGGAGAAGAGGTTCACCCGTTTGATCTCCGAGGTGAGGCCACCGCCGGAGATCTTGAGGATTTTGGCGGCCTCTTCCGTCTCCTCGCGGCTGCTCTTGAGGTTGACCCGAGCGTCGGCGGCGAAGGTGATGTGGACCACCGAGCCGTTCTCCGTGCGCGGGAGGTAGCCCTCGCCGACGAAGGTGCCCGCCTTGTAGAGGGTGACCGGGCCGGGTTCGAGATCGAAGCCCGAGTCGTTCTGGAACTGGACGGCGCGGAAAGGTTGAAGGTTGCTGTAGTTACTGAAGATTTCCGTGCGGAACAGGGCCACCTCGCGGGCATTGCTGTTGGCCTGCACCAGGTTGACCAGCGCAGAAGAGCGATCCGGGACGCTGACCCGGCTGGCGACGTCGTACTGGAAGAGCGCGCCGAGCTGGGTGGCTTCGCCGCTGCTCTCGAAGTTGCGCTGCAGAGACTCGTAATCCATGGCATATTCTTCTTCGAGTTCGGCCATGGGGGCCGCCTCTGCTGGGGCGTCCCAAGCCGATCGCGCCGGAGAGGCCCCTGGAGCAGCCCGGCCAGTGGCAGCGGCTTTGGTTTTGACGCCGCTTCCGCCTATGGCGCCGTAGCCGATGCTGCTGTCGTCGGCGTAAGCCTCCAGCTTGTCGGCGCGGGTCTGCTCCTTGCGATCTACTGCTCCCCAAGCAGACTGCTCTTCAGGTGGCGCGATGGCTACGCGCTGTGAGCGCGAGGTGAGGTCAGGTCGGGTGACGAAGTTGGGCGTGTAGAGGTCGTAGAGGAAGCTCATGGGCATGCCCGCCACCAAGGAGAGGCGTACCTGTTCCCAATCGGAGCCCGAGACGTTATCCACCACGGACCAGCCCTGGAAGAGGCTCTTATCCTCCTCGCCGATGACCAAACGATAGGCCGGCTTCCACACGGGCATGGCGATGATGTAGCTGACCATGATGTCGCGTTTGCCACCGCTGGACATGCGCACCTTGAGCTCGATGGGCTTCCAGGCCCCTTCGTTGAGGCTCAGATCCAGGCTCTTGTCCAGTCCCACCTCCAGGGTGCGGTCCAGGATCTTCAGGCCCACGATGTCCGTCACGGCCACGACCTGAAGCTCGCCGGCGCTCTGCTTGATGGTCACGCGCCAGCCTGCCTGGTAGTTGCCTTTGGCATCGGTCGTGGGGATGCTCTCCAGCCCGACCACGCGGCCATCGATGGTGCTGGTCGCGGTGCGCAAGACCACCCGCGCCCCGCGAAAGGCCTCCAAGAGCGACATGATCCCGCCGTCGTCGCGGATCTGGGTTGGGAGTGATGACAGGGCGTCAATGGCTCGGCGATCCACGGGCAAGGAGATCGACACCGGCCGGCCCTCTCCCAGATCGATGATGGTGAGGGACTTGAGGATGTCGTTGATCTGATCCGGCCGGATGCGCAGGGTGAGGGTGTCGCCTTCGACCGTGCCCCGGCGCTCGAAATAGCCAACGCCGTTCTGGTAGAGCACGACCCGGGTGACGGCGAGCTCGTCCGAAATCTCGCCTTCGCCGAGATAGCTTGGATCGGCGACCTTGGGCGCTTTGCTTTTGCAGCCGGTCACCGCCGTGAGGGCCAGGGCGAGACCAAGCAGGAGAACGAAATAGGGTGTACGCATGACACACTCCGTGACAAGGGTGAGAGGAAGCGCCAAACGGCGCTCGACACAGACAACGTTCGCTGGGTGCATCATAGAGGGGGAAAGCGAACGAAGAGAAGTGACCCGTGGTCGGTGTTCTTGGCGGCGTCCCCACCCCTAGGAGCAGGTGCGCTTGCTGTGCTAGGTTGAACGCAGTGCGGTCATTACCATCAGGCGTCAGCCCACCACGTGAGGAAAACCATGGCCAAGGATGACAACGGCATCGTTTTGCAGAGCCTCGAGAGCTATCAGATCGTCGAGCGCGCCCTCTTCGAGCTCTGGAACACAGCCAACACCCTCTCGACCCTGCGCCCTCCTAAATCCCCCTATTACCGGGTCAGCATTTTTGGCTCGGCTCGGGTCAAGCCCGAAGACGCCCTTTATGAGGAGGTCAAGACCCTGTCATCGCGCCTCTCGGCCATGGGCTGCGACATCGTCACCGGTGGCGGGCCGGGCCTGATGCAGGCCGCCAATGAGGGCGAGAACCTCGGCGATCCTGAGAACAAGACCCGCTCCATCGGCATCAGGGTCGAGCTGCCTTTTGAGCAGGGGGCCAACCCCTATGTGGAAAAATCCTTTCTGCATCAGACCTTCTTCAGTCGACTCCATCATTTTCTCCACCTCAGTGACGCCTTCATCATCGTCAACGGCGGCATCGGCACGGCGCTCGAAACCCTGATGGTGTGGCAGTTGCTCCAGGTCGGGCACATCGACAACGTCCCCTTGGTCTTCGTCGGCGAGATGTGGCGCGACTTGGTGGCCTGGGCCCAGCGCAACATGAGTGAGCATCAACCGCCGCTGATCAGCCCCAAGGACCTCGACATCCCGCACTGCGCCGCGAGTATCGATGAGGCCGTGGCCATCATCGCGGCGCACAAGGCGGCGACCTTCGACAACCGCTGAAGGTCGTCGCGGCGGCGCGTCCAGGGGGCAGCACCCAGAGGATGGCGCGCTGCGTAACCAGCGTGCCCCCCGCATCGTTGGGTCGCTCTGGCTCAGGGCGCCTTGGGGGCCTCAAAGCTGATGGAGCGGAAGAGGGCGCGCAGGGTCAGGTTCAAGTCGGACTCCTTGACCCGCAGCTCGGTCATTTTGGTGGTGAGGTTGTTGAGGTCGCGCTCCACGGTGGTCTTGCGCGCGATGAGCTGTTCGCGGAGGCGTCGCGCGCCCGTGTCGCGGATGTCTTTGAGGTCCTCGAGGGAGTCCGCCAGGCGGGAAGCCTCGACGGCGAGCTCGTCCCGCTGGGTGACCAGGGCGACGAGTTGTTCACGCACGACTTGCAGCTCGCCTTGTTTGTCCACGACCTCTTGGAGCTGCGCTCTGAGTGCGGGATCGAGGGCGTCATCGGTGATCTGGACCTTCAACAGATCGAGGGCATGGCGCGAGTCCAGGGTGAGGGTGCGGACGATGGGCGTGGACTCGCGCACCTTGAACTCGAGGGTCGCCCCGGCCTTGACCGTCACCGGAATGTAATAGGCGCCGGCGGCGGTCAGCGTGCCTTCGGGCATGGGGTCCAGCTTCCACTCGGGGCGCACCGGGCGGCGAATGACCGCGCGGATGTCTTCGGCGTGCTGGTTGCGGATCTCATAAGAGAGATGGGTGACCCGCTTGATCTCCGAGGTCAGTCCGCCGCCGGAGATTTTGAGGATTTTGGCGGCCTCCTCGCTTTCCTCGCGGGCGGTCTTCAGGGTCACCCGCGCATCCATGGCGAAGGTGATGTGCACCACCGAGCCGGATTCGGTGCGCGGCAGGTAGCCCTCGCCGACGAAGGTGCCCGATTTGTAGAGGGTCACCGGGCCAGGCTCCAGGTCGAAGCCCGAGTCGTTCTCGAACTGCACCGCCCTGAAGGGATTGAGCCCGGTGTAGCTGCCGTGGATTTCCGTGCGGAAGAGGGCCACCTCGCCCGCTTTGGTGTTGGCCTGGACCAAGTTGACCAGGGCAGAGGCCCGGTCGGGGACGGTGACGCGACTGGCGATGTCGTACTGGAAGAGGGCGCCGAGCTGCGTCGCCTCTCCGTGGGCCTCAAAGGTGTTCTGCAAGACGCTGTAGTCCATGATCGCTGGCTCGGGCTCAGCCAACACCGGCTGATCCCACATCAGCTCGTCCATGGCGAAGCCCGATTCGTCACTGTCGCGGGCTGAGCGCCCCGTCGCGGTCACGGTCGAGCGAGGGGCGCGATCTTCCCGAGCCCTCGCGGTTCCGACTCGGCCTTCTGCCATGCCGCCGCCGCCGCGGCCTGCGCCGCCATAGCCTATGCCGGAACCCGGCATCCTGCCATCGCGGAGGGTCTCGCCATCGTAGAGCTCATTGGCAAGGCTCCGATCCTTGGACGAATCTCCCCAGGCCGCCTGTTCGACTGGCGGCGCGATGGCGGTGCGGACGCCGCGGGCGCTGAGGTCAGGCCGGGTCACGAAGTTGGGGGTGTAGAGATCATAGCGAAAACTCATGGGCATGCCGGCGACCAGAGACAGCCGCACCTGCTGCCACTCTGAACCCGAGACGTTGTCGACCACCGACCAGCCCTGGAAGAGGCCCTTGTCCTCGTCGCCCAAGACCAATCGATAGGCCGGCTTCCACACGGGCATGGCGATGATGTAGCTGACCATGATCTCGCGCTTGCCTCCACTGGACATGCGCACTTTGAGCTCGATGGGCTTCCACGCCCCTTCGTTCAAACTCAGATCCAGGCTCTTGTCGAGGCCGACCTCCAAGGTGCGGTCGCGAATGTTCAGCCCAACGATGTCGTCCACGGCCACCACTTGGAGCTCGCCCGCCTGCTGCTTCACCGTGACGCGATAGTTCATCAGGTAGTTGCCGTTGGCATCGGTGGTGGGCAGGTTCTCGAGGCCGACGATGCGTCCCTCTACCGTCCCCGTGCGGGTGCGCAAGACGACCCGCGCCCCCCTAAAGGCCTCGAGCAAAGAGAGGAGACCGCCCTCTTCCCTGATCTGGGTCGGGAGGGCCGAGAGCGCGTCAATGGCCTTGCGGTCTACGGGCAGGGAGATCGACACCGGGCGGCCTTCGCCGAGATCGATGATGGTCAAGGACTTGAGGATGTCGTTGATCTGATCGGGACGAATACGCAGGGTGAGGGTGTCGCCCTCGACGGTGCCGCGCCGCTCAAAATATCCGACACCGTTCTGGTAGAGCACGACCCGGGTGACGGCGAGCTCGTCGGAGATCTCCCCATCGCCGAGGTAGGACGAGACCTGTGGTGCCTCCTTCTTGCCCTTGCAGCCTACGAGGGCAAAGAGGGGACACAACAAAAGAAACACGGCCCAGAGATAGATGGACGGTCGCATGGTGACTCCGTGGGTGACGGTCCGCTGCGGCGAACCTGGTACAAGACAAAGCAAAGGCTCGTGCTTGACAACTGCCAGCCCTGAAAGGTTCCCGACCCATCAGTCCTTCCCACACCGAAGACCACCTCGCAGCGGCGGCAGACGCATCACCGCGCTGGCGAAGCCAGCGCAGAACAACCCTGTGCCAAGAACTTCGCCAGTATTTGTTGTTTTTGGCAAGGCAGCGCTACTCGCCGTTGCCCTCATCGTCGGGGGACGGCGCTGCGGGCGCCGCGGCTGGCGGCGCCTCCGGGGCGTCATCTTCCCGGACGGGCCCCGCTTCGATGGCCGCCGGTGCCGCCGCCCGTTGGGCGATGTCGACGGAGACCTTGTGCACCGCGAGGCCTACCCCCGTCAGGCTCTCGCCCGCGATGAGCCCGGCCGCCAAGACCACGACGAAGCGCCCGGACCAAGTCTTGGCCACCCGCGCTGCGATGAGCGCTGCGACGCCACCGATGAACACCGAGATGGAGTTGTAGGCTGGGATGACGAAGGCCAGTCCCATGCTCGCCGGGCTCGGCACCCAGGGGCGACCGCGTTTGGGCAGGGTCTTCTCCATGACTGCCAGCAGGACCCCAAGCGCGCCGGCCCAAATCATGGCATCGACGGCGCCCACGGGCATGGCGCTGAAGCCCTCCTGAAAGACCTCGGCGACGGCCTTCCATGAGGCCACGGCCGGCGCTGGCCACTCGTCGGTCAGCAACATCGTTTTGGGATCGGGCACGATGATGGTGTAGGCGATCGCACCGACGATGGCCCCGGCGAAGACGCCAAAGGCTTGTCCCAGGGCCTGTAGTTTGGGCGTGGCCCCAATGAGGACACCCGTCTTGAGATCGTGGAGGAGGTCGCCGCACTGGCTCGCCGCACCGCCCGTGACATTGGCCGCCAACAAGTTGGCCGTGGCATTGCCCGGAGCGATGCCACCGAAGAGAAGCTGGGTGATCTTGCCCATGGCGCCTACCGGGGTGATCCCCGTCTCGCCGGAGACGCGCCCGGCAACGATGGCCAGCACGAAAGTCAACATGACGCCGATGACGGCCGTCCACAAGGCGATGTCGAAGAGCGCCGTCTGACAGGCCGTCGCCAGGATCAGCGCCCCCACGGCCGCGGCGAGGAAAATCTTGCGCGGCACGTCACCCTGATCGTCCTCTTGCGCTGCGCTCTGGCCCTTCTGCGGCTTGAAGGCCCGCAGAATGGAGCGCCACGAGAAGGCGAACGACGCCAGCGAGGAGGTCGCCATCATGGCGACCCCAGGCCACAACAGCCAAGTGAGGGTCGCGTTGTACCAAGAGGCGTTGGGATCGGCCAGGCCGGGATTGGCATAACCGATCTCCATCATGGCTGGGCCGATCACCCCCCACGCCAGAATGGCCCCCAAGAGCATGGAGGCACAGGCCCGAATGCCAATCAGGCCGCCGACACCGACCAGTAAAACAGTGGGGTCCAGGGCAAAGCCGAGATTCTTGAGAGAGAGGGAAGTGTAGCCCGCTTCCTTGAGCTTGCCCTTGGCTTCAAAGCCCACATCCGGGGCCATGAACCTGATGCCGGCGAGGCTGGTGTAGAGCTTCAGACACGCGGCAAAGATCGCCGCAGAAATCAACATCTTGACCCGGGCCATGGCCTCCTTGCCCTTGGCATACATCTCCTTGAGCGTCTCGGCTGAGGCAATACCGCCGGGGAAGGGGAGGGCATCGACGATGAGCATCTGCCGCCGCAAACCGACGGCCACCACCAGCCCGACACAAGACACGGCAAAGACCCACAAGGCGAGCAAGTGCCACGGAAGCGCGTCGCCCGTAATGATGGTCCAGGCCGGGATGGGTGCCACCAAACCCGCCGACGAGATGGACGCCGCGGCTGATGCCGTGGTCTGGTTGATGTTGTTCTCCAGGATGCCGAACTTGCGGGTCTTGCCGATGGCATGGGCTCCCTGCCAAAAGCCATAGCCGATGAGGGCGGCCGTGATCGACATGTTGAAACCCCAACCGATCTTCAGCCCGGCGTAGATGTTACAGAGGGACAACACCGAACCGAGGATCATCCCTGTGGCGATCGCCCGGGCGGTCATTTCGTAGACCCGCGGTGTGTCGGCTGCCGGCGGCGGCGCTTGGCTCTGGTCGGGCGTGGGGGAGGGGCTGCTTTCCTTCATCGTCTCTCCTCTGGCGCAAGCGTCAATGAATGCGACACTTGCCAAGGTGCATAAATTGCGCGCCCGCGTAAACCCTGGGCAAAAGCGCGCTTCGCGTCACAACGCCACAACCCGGGCGCATCATTCCTCAGGATGCGCGAAAGCGACGCCTATCGTTAAGGCCGGGAGCACAAAATGGCCCCCCTTTCCCCTTGATGCGTTTCCGGCGGTGTCTATGGTTGCCGCGGCGAAATCGCGGCGCCAGCGCGCCCACCGACAACCACGACAGAGGAGGCCAGGGTGAGTACGGAAAGACAACGGGAAGTGCATGCGTTCAAGTCTGAAGCGCGCCAGCTCTTGGATTTGATGATCAACTCGCTCTATTCGAGCAAGGACGTGTTCCTCAGGGAGCTGATCTCCAACGCCTCGGACGCCCTCGACAAACGACGCTTCGAGGCCCTCACCGATCCCTCCCTCGCCCATCCCGAAGGACGCCAGGAAATCAGGATCCACGCCGACGCCGATGCCCGCGTCCTGGTCATCGAAGACGACGGCCTCGGCATGTCACGCGAGGAAATCATCGAAAACCTCGGGACCATCGCCCATTCGGGTTCCAAAGAGTTCATGGCCAAAATCAAGGCCGCCAAGACGGACGAACAGGTCCGCGCCCTCATCGGGCATTTCGGCGTCGGCTTCTATTCTGCTTTCATGGCCGCCGAAGAGGTGGTCGTCACCACGCGTCGGGCTGGTGCGGCAGAAGCCTTTGCTTTTGTATCCACGGGCGACGGGGAGTACACCGTAGAAGCGGCCGAACGCGACACGGCCGGCACGACCATCCGCCTGAAGCTGCGCCCCACGGATGAGGAAAATAACCTCGAGGATTTCACCTCCGAATGGGTCTTGCGCACCACCATCAAGAAGTACTCCGACTTCATCCAGTACCCCATCATGCTCCAGGTCGAGGAGAAGCCCCAAGCCCCGGCCCGCGACGACGAGGAGGAGGCCGCCGAGGAGGCACCCCAGGCGCCGACCTACACCTGGACCCAAGTCAACACCATGAAGGCCATCTGGACCCGTCCACAGGCCGAAGTCGAACAGCGCGAATACGACGAGTTCTACAAACACATCACCCACGACTGGCTCGAACCTCTCGAGACCATCTCCCTCAAAGCCGAAGGGACATTGGAGTACCACGCCCTCCTCTTCATCCCCAGCCGCGCCCCCTTTGACCTCTATTATCGCGACGCGCGCTATGGGATCCGCTTGCACGCACAACACGTCATGGTCATGGAGGAGTGCCAGGACCTCCTTCCGGATTACTTGCGTTTTGTCAAAGGCGTCGTCGACAGCGCCGACCTCAACCTCAATGTCTCCCGGGAGATCCTCCAGAAAGACCGCCGCATTGGCTCCATCCGCAAGCGCCTGACCAAGAAAGTCCTCGACGCCCTGGACAAGATCGCCGCCGACGGCGGCGAGAAGGCCGACAAGCTTTGGGAGAACTTTGGTCGCCTCCTCAAAGAGGGCGCCGTCAGTGACCACGACAACCGGGAGCGCCTCCTCGAGCTCTTGCGCTTTGCGAGCACGACCACTGCCAAGGAAGAGGCGCGTCGAAACGACGCTGATGCAGGACAGGATGACGGGGCCGATGACCCAGAGGAGACCCCGAAGGCGCCGCGCGTGCGCTCCCTCGCGGACTACGTCGCCGACATGAAAGAGGGACAGGACGCCATCTACGTCATCAGCGGCGAATCGCAGGACGCCGTGGCGCGCTCGCCACACATGGAGGCCTTCGCCGCCAAAGGCTACGAGGTCATCTTCCTCACCGACCCCTATGACGAAATCCTCTTCTCTTCAGTCAACACCTACAAAGAGAAGCCCATCCGCTTCGTCGGCAAGGGCGAGGTCGAGCTCGGCTCCGAGGAAGAACGACAGGCGCAACGCTCCAAGCTCGATTCGCAGCAGGGAGACTATGCCGAGCTACTGTCTGCGGTCAAATCCCACCTCGAGACCTACGTCTCCGAGGTGCGCCTCAGCGCTCGCTTGACCTCGTCTCCCGTGTGCTTGGTGGGCGAAGAGGGCGACTACAGCCCGCACTTCCACCGCCTGCTGCAGAAAATGGGGCAGTCGGCCATGCCCGATCGCAAACGCATCATGGAGGTCAACCCGGACCATCCGCTTCTCGCCAAGCTGCAAGCGCGTTTCAATGCCGACGCGGCCGATCCCAAGATCAAGCTCTTCGCCGAGCTGCTCCACGGGCAAGCGCTGCTCGCCGAGGGCTCTCCGCTGCCCGATCCCATCGAGTACACCCAAGCGGTGACAGCCATCATGCTCGACGTGGTCTGACACAGGCCCGTGAGTGGACCAGAGGGCGGCGCACCCAGGGGGGCGCCGCCTTCGCCTTTTTCAGTCGATGGCGGCCGCCAAGATCTTGCTCAGATCGAGGGCGAGGGACATCTCGCCTTCCACCCGC
>Ga0334884_1003539_pt1 | contig 17412 bp, 8 predicted proteins | sample GraSluR1_MG_7_FD_207215 | JGI IMG/M metagenome (GOLD analysis project Ga0334884, IMG submission 207215) | Sludge microbial communities from methane-producing bioreactor in Wageningen University, Netherlands - Granular Sludge_12_05 R1 | ecosystem: Engineered > Bioreactor > Anaerobic > Unclassified...
CGCCTACAACTACCTGTACGCGTACTCCAACCCCAACTGGAACAACTTCATGCGCGATGTCTCCTACTATCTGGAGAAGTCGTATGACGCCTATGTCAAGGCCGGCCTGGACCCTCTGGGCAAGATCCCCGTCGTTGTCAAGACCGGACCGGACGCGGCGGGCACCGACCCCGCCTGCTACGAGCACGGCACCAAGCGGCTCTATGTGTCCTCCAACCGCGTTATCAGTCGCGCCGATCTCAAGCACAAGCTGGCCCATGAGCTGTTCCACTCCTTCCAGTCCTCGGCCCTGGGCTACGACGTCTCGGTCGCGACCGGCACGGTGGCGAAGTGGTGGATGGAGGCCTCCGCCGAGTACGCCTCGTGCCGCGTGCCGTGGACGCTGGACGAGATGGGCGGTTCGGTGCACAGCATCTACCCGTACCTGCTGCAGTACCCTCTTCCCTACTGCGGCGTCCCCAATGACGGCCACGGCGTGAAGGGCTTCAACGAGCTGGAGTACGACAAGGGGTACTATCTGGACCACCTGGTGCGCTCGGGCGCGAAGTTCGGGCAACTGTTCAAGGAGATCAGCAGGGCACTCCTGGACGCCCGGGACGGCAAGCCCATGGGCGCCGGCGGCCCCATCCTGAGCACGATTCGTGCCCACGTGGCCACGGTCGTGCAGCGCCCCGTCCGCGACGTGTACCGCGAGTTCGCCGCCTGGTTCCTGTTCAGCGCCGAGGCCCCGCTGGCCCGGGCGCTGCCACCCGACGACGACCCCCTGGCCTGCATCGACAACCCCAACCGGGCGCTGATCGTGTTCCCGCCACCGAAGACCGACCCCCAGACCGGGCAGACCCAGGTCTACAGGAAGACCCATGCCATGGACCTTCCCGGCGGCTACACGGCCAAGGTGTTCGCGGTCAAGCCGGAGCTGGAGGCGGGGAGCACAACCCCGCGGCCGATGGTGGTGCGGCCTATCGCCCTCCCGGACGAGACCTCGCTGGACGTCTTCTGCCTCCCCGAGGGCACCCGCGTGCCGGGCCAGCCACAGCCCCAGGCGACGATCGAGCCTGGCGGCAAGGGCGTGCTCTGCGACGTGGAGCCCAACCACATTCTGTACGTGGTCGCCTGCAATACGAGCCCCGAGAACGCGGCCAAGGTGGAGCTCGAGGTCTACGACTACGCCATCACGCTGGAGATCACCGTGGGCGGTCAGACGGTGACCGGTCCCGGCACGCCGTGATCCCCCCGGCAGTTCGCCGACCATCACACTATCCGGCCCAGGAGCGCCGGTTGCCCGACCAAGGAGACACGCCATGGACAAGCTCGGAATCGCAGTCATCGGCCTGAAGATGGGCTATTCGCACTTCCAGAACGCCCGGAGCCTCGCCAACGCCGACCTCGTCGCCGTCTGCGACCTGGACGAGGGGCTCCTGGAGAGGACCCGGCGCGACTTCGACGTCCCCTTCGCCAGCACACGCTTCGACGAGGTCCTGGAGCGAGAGGACGTGCATATCGTCTCCATCACCACGCCGGATTACCTGCATCACCCTCAGACCATCGCGGCTCTGGAGGCGGGCAAGCACGTGCTGGTCGAAAAGCCCATGGCGCTGAATGTGGCCGAGTGTGAGGACATGGTCAATGTGGCCCGGGACAAGGGCCTCAAGCTCATGGTGGCCCATGTCTGCCGGTTCTACTCGTTCTTCGAGCAGGTCAAGCGGTGGTGCACCGACGGCACGCTGGGGGACCCCTACTACGTGGAGACCAGCTACATCCACAACTACGAGACCATTCCCGGCGTCGGCGGCTGGCGCTACGACCCGGAGCTGCGCCATCCCTTCGTCGGCGGCGCCTGCCACGCCGTGGACCTGGCCCGCTGGCTGGGCGGGGACATCGACGAAGTCCACGCCTACGGCAACCACTTCAACATCCCCCAGCAGAAGTGGGAGGACCACATCATCGCCAACGTGAGGTTCCAGGGCGGCGCGATCGGCCGGATCATGAACTCCTCCGGCTGCCCGCGGCCGTACAACATCGAGTGCGAGGTCTGGGGCACCAAGGGCACGATCTGCGGGGACAACACGCGGGACGAGGCGGAGCTTGCGCTGCGCCAGACCGGGTACGAGCATTGGCTCAAGTACCCCAAGGCCAGCATGGCCAAGGCCATTGCCAATGAGATCTCGCACTTCGTGGACTGCATCGCCACCGACAGGACTCCTCTGATCGACGGAGTGGATGGCGCCAAGACCATCGCCACCTGCTGGGCGGTGATCGAGTCGATCGCGAGTGGGCGGCCGGTGAAGGTACGGAACGAATTCTGAGGCGATGCGATGGGGGGTGTCGTTCACCTCTCGGAGCCCCTTCGAATCTATTGGGAGATGTGAAGGTGGCGGCATCGCCGTTCCACCTCTCCCAGCACTCGCCAACGCTCTGCGGCCCGTATCATCGCCGGCCCACATCATCTCAGCGCTGAGCGGGCCAGGGTCGGCGCAGCGTAGTGGTGTCCCGACGCGGGTGGTGGCTCGCCTCAGGGCGGTCCCTCACCCGCCACGCCGGCCCTTTGGGCCGCCCTGTCGACCTCTCCCGGGCGCTCGCTGCGCTCGCTGGGAGAGGTGGGACCGACGACGCCGCCCACGGCCGACGGAGGCTCCCGATGGCGGTTGGGTGGGCTTCCCCCTCACTTTCCGCTCCAGCCCTCCGGGCTGTCTGGGTGACCTCTCCCGGGCGCTCGCTTTGCGCGCTGGGAGAGGTGGGACCGACGCCGCCACCCACGGCTGATGGCAGCTCCCGATGGACGTTGGGTGGGCTTCGCCCTCATCCGCCGCTCCAGCCCTCCGGGCTGTCTGGGTAACCTCTCCGCCAAGAGACCCAAAAGGTTTCCGAGAGGTGAACGCCAGCGCCCCACCCCCCAACCACAAGGAGACCCCACCATGCCCCCCATCCGTACCGCACTCAGCCTCGCCGCCACCCTCCTCAGCCTCTCCCCCACTCTCGCCCGCGATCTCGTTACCAATGGCTCCTTCGAGGCCGGCCTGGGGGGCTTTGTGGCCCACGTAAACGCCACGCCGGACCGGCAGAACCCGCACGGTGGCAACTGGTGCGTCCGGGTCGAGGGCAAGGCAGGCCAGAACAACTTCGTCCAGCAAGACGTCGCGGTGGAGGCGGGGCGTAGCTACCGCCTGACGGTGTGGGTGCGTTGCGAGGGCGTCGACGAGGGCGCCGACGCGAAGGTCTACACCAACGTCTACTCCGGCGACAAGCTCCTGGGCTCCCTGGCTCCCCTGCCGCGCATCGGAGGCACCTCGGACTGGCAGCAGCAGAGCTGCGAGATCACCATGCCCGAGGAAGCCGACAAGTGCAGCCTCATCCTGCAGCTCAATGCCGCCACCGGCACGGTGTGGTTCGATGACCTGTCCTTCGTTCCCCTGCTGAGCCCCGAGGAGCAGGCGGCCGAGGCTGCCTGCGCCGAGGCTCAGGCAGCCATGGCCCGGCGGGCGACTGCTCGCAGCCAGGGCGCACCGGAGGTGCTCCCCGGGGTGCACTTCTCCGAGGACCCCGAAAGCGGCGAGCTGTTCTTCGCCTCCGGCCGCACGGCCATCACCCTCGGCCCCGGAGCCGAGGGCTTTCCCCTCCGCAGTCTCGTCGATTTGCCCACACAGACCGAGTTCATCGTTCCCGGCGGCGATGGGAAGCTGTTCCACGTCGAACTGCGCGCCGGGCAGCCCTACACCTACGCCGGTGGCTTCGCAGCTCCCGGTCCGGGCAGCCACCGCCTCGAGACCGCCGACGACGCGGCACGCCTGATCCTGGACTACGCGCCTCATCAGGACGCGAAGGCACAGGTGACCATCACCGCGGGGGCCGACGGCCTGCTCCGCTGGCGCATCGACGTGGAGGGGCGGGGCAGGGCGCTGTGGCTGGTGGACTTCCCCTGCGTCAACCGTCTCGGCGCCATGGGCGACCGCGACAGCGAGTACCTGGCGCTCCCCTCGGGGCAGGGGCGGCTGGAGCGCGACCCGCGGCGGAAGGCCCGCTACAGCGAGGGCTGGGCCGACTATCCCGGTGGCGGCAAGAGCATGCAGTTCGAGGCCTACTGCGCGCCCTCGCGGGGCTGCGGCCTGTACATCGCCACCGAGGACGGCGCCATGCGCCGCAAGTGCACGAGCTGCTTCGGCGCCGGCGACTGGATCTCACACTTCGTCCGCCACTACCCCGACGACATGGGCCTGTGCAGAGAGTACAAGCAACCTTTCGAGGTGGTCCTGAGCACCTTCGGTGGGGACTGGTACGACGCCTGCAGGCTATACCGCGAGTGGGCACTTGGGCAGCCCTGGTCGGCCGCAGGGCCGGTGGCGACGCGGGCCGACATACCCGACTGGATGCGGCGGCTCGGCGCCTGGTGCCAGGGCGACATGCCGGGCACGACCCGCGAGGACATGGAGCCTCAGGTGCAGCGGGTGGGCCGCTTCGCCGAAGAGGTCGAGGCTCCGGTGGCCTTCCACGCTTACATCTGGCAGACCGTGGGCCGCCATGACGCGGACTACCCGATTCTGGACCCCAAGCCGGGCTTCGCGCAGGCCGTCTCCGACATGCAGGCCAGGGGGGTGCGCGTGATCCCGTACATCAACGTGTACTCCGCCGATGCGGCCGGGCCGGCGTGGCACGACCTGAACCTGACCGACCTGCAGCTTCGCCCCGCCCTGGGCCGCTCGTATGGCGACATGACCGGCCTGGTGTCCATGTGCGTGGCCACGAGCCGCTGGCAGGAGATCATCCGGGGGGAGTGCGACAGGCTCATGGGCCTGCTGCCGGTGGATGGCCTGTACCTGGATCAGCTAACCGGAACGGCCTGGATCTGCTTCGACCCCGAGCACGGTCATCCCATGGGTGGCGGCTCACACTTCGCCGACGGCATGCGTCGGGTGGCGGCGGACGCGATGGCCGCGGTCAAGTCCAGGCGCCCCGAGGGCATCACCTTCGGCGAGAACTGCTGCGAGGCGTACAACGACAAGACCTCGGCGCTGCTGACCTGGGCGGAGATGGACGTGGACACTCGGCTACCCATGTTCCCGGCGGTGTACTCGGACTACATGATCCGACTGGGCTGCTTCATCGGCCGCCCGGACACCTGGGGCGACGGGCAGGGGTATACCTCCAAGCTCGGGCTGTCCTTCACCTGGGGCGATCAGCTCGGCTGGGTCATGTTCGGCATCCTCAGCAACTTCGAGGAGCCGCAGATGGCGCCGCTACGGGCCTACCTGCGGGACCTTGCCAAGACCCGCGTAGCGGCCCTTCAGTACCTTTGCTACGGCCAGATGCTGCGCCCGCCGGTCCCGGACGTGCCACAGGTCCCGGTGGCCTGGGACTGGTTCTCGACGCCCCACACCGGACAACTCCCGGCGGTGCTGTGCGCCGCGTGGAAGGCTCCGGACGGGCAGGTGGCTATCGCGCTATGCAACTGGACTGGAGAGGACCGAGAGGTGGCGGTGCCGCTGGACCCGACCTGGCAGAGCAACGGGGAGCCCCCCCGGGTCTGCAGGGCAGGGGAATGGACGGAGTGTGAGGGAGCGGCGGACGGGAAGCTCAGGCTGACCGTGCCGGCGCACACCGGGATGGTGTTGGAGCCGGGGGTTCGGGTGGAGGGGTAGAACCGAGGGCTGAAGCAACGCGCCGTGGCCATGGCGTCCAGAGGGGGCACGGTCAGCGCTGGTTGGCGGGCGTGGCGCTGCTGGTGGGCGCGATCATCCTCCCCGCGCAGCTCCCGGCCATACTGGCAGCTCTGGCGGGGATGCTGCTCGCGGCGAGGAAGCTGCCGCGGGAGAGGGACGCCGCAGAGATGGGGACGGGTCCGGCGGAGTGAGGTGGGAGGCGGGGAGGCGCTGGTGACGCCACTGGTCGCGCGACGCGCGGCCGATGGCCCTGCGGGCCAGACGGCAACGGCCAACGGCATCCAGTGAGTGCCTACCGGCGAAGCGGCGTGGCCAAACTTACGGGTCCCGCCCGGCGGGACCCACGGGCACCGGCGGCATGGCGGGGAGCGGCTACTTCTGCTGCGCCGCTCGCGGGCCGTGCCGCCCCTGACGTTCCCCGCCACCCGCCACGGCCGTTCCCCTTGCCTGCAGGCCCTTTGCCCCCGATGGCGAACCTCCTTCCGGCTGTTGAACCGAAGGGAGACCCCACCATGCTGAAGCTGGATCTGACCGGTGCCTGGCAGGTTAGGCAGGCCGGTACCGATGACCCTCTGGCCGCCACCGTTCCCGGCTGCGTCCATACCGACCTGCTCGCCGCCGGCCGCATACAGGACCCTTTCTACCGTGACAATGAGGACCATCTGCGCTGGATCGGCGAGGCCGAGTGGGTGTACTCGCGCACCTTCGAGGTCGACGAGCCGTTGCTGGCCGCAACGCGCCTGCTCCTGCGCTGCGAGGGCCTGGATACCCTCGCCACCGTCGTGGTCAACGGGCAGGTCGTCGGGACCGCGGACAACATGTTCCGCACCTGGGAGTTCGACGTCAAGGACGCTGTGGTGGCGGGGGAGAACTCCATCGAGGTGCGGTTTGCCTCCCCACTGCCCGTCATCGCGGCGTGCCAGGAGGAACGGCGCCTTCCGGGCTGGGGCGGGCCCAAGGAGATCGCCGGACGGGCCTGGGTCCGCAAGGAGCCCTGCAACTTCGGCTGGGACTGGGGGCCGGTGGTCGTCACCTGCGGCATCTGGCGCGAGATCGCCGTCGTAGGTTTCAGCGACGCGCGCCTGACCGACGTTTGGGTGCGCCAGGAGCATGCCGAAGATGGCGCCGTGAACCTACTCGTCTCTGTGGCCGCGGAGCAGGCCGCCGCCGGCGACTTGATGGCGCGGGTCAGCGTAAGCCTGGGCGAGGCGCGAATCGCCGAGGGAACGACGGCGCTGGCCGACGGCAACGGCGACCTCACGCTGGCGGTGCCCGACCCGCAGCTCTGGTGGCCGAACAACCTGGGCGAGCAGCCGCTCTATGACGTCCAGGTCGAGCTCCTCGGTGGTGAGCAGGTGCTCGACGAGGCCCGCAGGCGCATCGGCCTGCGGACCCTGCGGCTGGATCGACACCCGGATCAGTGGGGCGAGTCATTCCAGTTCGTCGTCAACGGCGTCCCGTTCTTTGCCAAGGGCGCCAACTGGATCCCGGCGGATGCCTTCGTCACCCGCATGACCAAAGAGCGCTACCGGGACCTTCTGCAGAGCACCGCGGATGCCAACATGAACATGCTGCGCGTGTGGGGCGGGGGGATCTACGAGCAGGACTGGTTCTACGACCTCTGCGATGAGCTGGGGATCTGCATCTGGCAGGACTTCATGTTCTCCTGCTCGACCTACCCGACGTTCGATGAGGCCTTCATGGACAGCGTCCGGGCCGAGGCCGAGGACAACGTGCGACGCCTGCGCCACCACCCCTGCCTGGCGCTGTGGGTGGGCAACAATGAGCTGGAGCAGGGCCTGGTGGGCGACGAGTGGACCGACCACACGATGAGCTGGGCGGATTACGACAAGCTCTTCAACGGACTGCTGCCCGAGGTGCTGGGCCGACTCGACGCGGACCGCGACTACTGGCCCGGCAGCCCGCATACTCCCGGCAACCGCCCGGACTTCAACAACCCGAGCGAGGGCGATGCCCACCTGTGGAGCGTCTGGCACGGGCGGCAGCCCTTCGAGTGGTATCGCACCTGCGAGCATCGCTTCAACAGCGAGTTCGGGTTCCAGTCCTTCCCTGAGCCCAGCACCGTCTACGGTTTCACCGAGCCGCGGGACCGCAATATCACCAGCTACGTCATGGAGCATCACCAGCGCAGCGGCATCGGCAATGACGCCATCATGCAGTACATGCTGTCGTGGTTCCGCCTGCCCACTTCCTTCGACATGGTCCTGTGGCTGAGCCAGGTTCTGCAGGGGATGGCGATGAAGTACGCGGTGGAGCACTGGCGGCGGGCCATGCCCCGGGGCATGGGCACCCTGTACTGGCAACTGAACGACTGCTGGCCGGTGGCGAGCTGGTCCTCCATCGACTACTTCGGCAACTGGAAGGCGCTGCAGTTCATGGCCCGGCGCTTCAACAGCCCCCTGCTTTGCTCCGGGGTCGAGGATGCTCAGGCGGGCACGGTGGAGCTGCATGTGACCAGCGACGCCCGGGTGGCGACACCTGTCGAGCTGAGATGGTGGCTGGTGCGCGTCGATGGCTCCCCGGTTGCGCAGGGCACCGCGGCCATCGAGGCCCGGCCGGGCGCGAACACCCTCGTCGAGACACTGGACCTGTCCGAGCACCTGCAGGCGCACGGCGCCCGCGACCTGCTCCTGGGCCTGGAGCTTGTCCACGAGGGCAGGGCGGAGTCCTGCAATCTGGTTACCTTCGCGCGCCCCAAGCATCTGGAGTTGCTTGATCCGGAGATCGAGACGCAGGTGGAGCAGGTGGAGCCGGGCGTCTTCCGAGTGACCCTCACTGCACGGCACCCCGCTCTCTGGGCATGGCTGGAGGTGGAAGGCGTGCGGGCCAGGTACAGCGACAACTTCATGCACCTGTTTCCGGGCAGACCGGTTGAGGTGGTTGTCACGGCGGACACGCCCACGATCCAGCAGTTCAAAGAGAGATTGCGCGTGAAAAGCCTCGTAGACACCTATCAGGCGGACTGCCGATAGCCGGTCGGGCGGGCGGGTTGTGGGAGACAACGCCCGCGGACCTACTTTTCCCCTACCTGTGGGGCGGGCGGCCTTCGTCGCCCGCCCCACAGGTGCTTTGTCCCGGCGCCGCGGCCGGCTGTGTGGTGGCAGGTCTTCTCGCGCCTAAGGTGAACAGGCCGCTGACAGTACCCCCGGAGGTGTCCCATGCACTGCATCACCTGGCTTCTGGCCTTCTGGATCGCCGGCGCGACCCACGCCCAGGACGCGCCGTTGGTCAGCGCTCCCCTGCTGAGCACCGCCCCCGTCGAAGCCGCGGACTGGGCCTGTGCCCCCGTTGTCTCGGGACTGCGGCTCACCAAGACCGGGCAACTGGCCACGGGGCAGGCCGAAGTGGCCGTGGCGTACACGGCAGACGACCTCCATGTGCGCTTCCACTGCCCGCTCCCGCCAGGTGTGGAGGCCCGGGGTGAGGCCCGCGACCGCGACGGCCCGGTGTGGAGCGATGATGCTGTGGAATTGTTCCTGGACCCGGACAAGACCGGGGAACGGTCGTTTCAGTTCATCGCCAACTGCCGCGGCTCGCGCTACGACGGCCGGGACGGAGACGCGAGCTGGAACGGCGAGTGGAGTGCGCAGAGCCGCATCGCGCCTGACGGGCACTCGTGGACCTGTCACATCACCGTTCCCTTTGCCACCCTCGGGCGGCAGGCCCCCCCGGCCGGCGAGACCTGGGGCGCCAACTTCTGCTCCGACTCGGTGGCCTGGGGCGAACAAAGCGCCTGGGCCCACACCCCGGGACGCTACGACCAGCCCGGTCTGTTCGGAGCCCTGCGTTTCGAGCCGCAGGCCCCGGGCATTGGGGTAGAGGGCGTCCGGGATACCGCACCGGGGCCCGGCCGGCTGCGGGTGGCCTTCGCCCCGGTGGCGGACGGCACCATTAGCCTGAGGGCACGTCTGACCGCGGGCGACACCGTCGCCCTGGACGACACGCGCCGCGTCGCGCTGCACCGCGGACGGCCGCAGACGGTGGACCTCGACTTTGCGACCTCCACCGCGGCCCCGCACGTGCTGGACCTCAGCATCAGTGATGCACAAGGGCAGGTCCTCTACGCCACGCATGTGCCGATGGGCATCTATCCGCCGGTGCGGCTGTCTCTGCGCAGCTTTCCCACGCCGGGCCTCGTGCAGGCCACGGTGGATGCCCGATTGCTGCTCCGCGATTCGCGTCCCGCAAGTGCGGTACTGAGTGCCGCCGGACCCGAGGGAGAGGCCCCGGGTGAGCCGCTGACAATCGGCCTGGAGGGCGCCCGGGGCACCGCGGACGTGGATGTCTCCGCCGTCACGGGAACCGTCACGGTGACGGCGGCGGTGCTGGACGCCGATGGCAACGAGCTGGGAGCGGGAGAGGCAACAGTCTCCCGGCCGCCGCCCCGGCAATGGCCACATGCCGCCGCCATCGACACCAACCGCGTGTTGCGCCCCTTCCAGCCCATCCGCACCGAGGGCGACGGCGCAGAGATCTGGGGCCGAAGGCTCAGCTATCGCGGCAGGCTCCTGCCCGCCTCCATCACCTGCCTGGCCGAGGAGTTGCTGGCGGCGCCGATCCGCTTCCGTCTCCGCACCGACGAGGGCCCCGCCGTGGTGCAGATCCCCGGCGCGACGCGCACGGCGGGCGAGCAGGCGGTGGTGCGTGAGGGCGGCATGGCGGCACGGGGCGTCTCATTCTCGGGTACTCAGACCCTGGAATACGATGGCTGTATCAAGATAGAGCTGGCAATCACCCCGCAGAGGCCTGTGGATGTGGAAGAACTGAGCCTGGAGATACCGCTGCGGCCAAAGGTCGCCCGTTACCTGCATGCCTGCCGGGCCGACTGGGCCAACTCGCGCTCGCAGGCAATTCCGGCCGGGGGCTGGGAAAGCAAGTTCATGCCCTTCCTGTGGGTGGGTGACGAGGATCGGGGACTGGCGTGGTTTTCTGAGACGGATGAGGCCTTCCAGGTGGCCGATAGCGGCGCGGTGCTGCAGATCGCTCCCGGCGACCGCGAGACCGTGTTGCGGGTGCGCATCGTGGACCGCCCTACGCAGTGGACCGGGCCAATGAAGCTGGTCTTCGGCCTTCAGCCCACGCCGGTGAAACCGGTGCCTCCGCGCAAGGCGCGCATCTGGCACGGAGCCAGTTACGGAATGCAAAACAGGGTCACCGGCGGCGGGGGGCACCTGGCCCTGCCTGCGAAGGGCAATATCGACCTGCGACGCGGGACGCTGGAGACGGTCGTCACGCTGGACTTCGATCCCGAGGAGGCGGCGAAGACCAAGACCAACCAGACCCTGTTCCATCTGGCGCAGCCCAATGGCGACCAGGTGTACCTGTTCTGGGCCCACCCGGCGCGTGGGATGTGGTTCTACCTGGGGCTTGGTGAGGGTTACCCGCAGACGTATCCCATCCATCTGACCACCCACGACCTGGGCTGGAAGAGGGGCGAGACGCATCATGTGGCGGTGACCTGGGGCGAGACGACCGCCCTGTATCTGGACGGCAAGAGAGTAGCCGAGTCAGAGCCCTACGACGGATGGCTGTCGGGACCGCTGGAGCGGGAGCAGATGGCCTTCGGTCCTGATGCAGGGAGCGACCCCGCGGCCTGGATCGTCCATGCGGTGCAGATCGCCTCGACGCCTGCCGACGCGCCACGCATCGCCGCGACGGCCGAGGAGGTGGCGGCCGCGGGCCCGGCAACGCGGCTGAGGCCCACTTCCGACACCCTGGTGCTGTACCACCCCCGGACTGCCACCGAGGGCGACAAGCTCCCTGCTCCCGAAGTGCCCGACATGGTGACGGCGGGCGGCTTCTCTTTGCAGGGCGGGGCGATGGTGGGTCCCGATGGCGTTCGCACCGCGGCGGGCAAGGCCAAGACGTTGCTGGACGCCCTGAAGGACAACGGGGTCGAGGTGATCGTGTACCACCAGAGCTGGACCGACGACTACGGCTATCCCGACACCGCGCACCGGGAAGAGCTCCGGGCTCTGGTGGAGGCATGCCATGAGCGCGGCCTGAAACTGCTCCTGTACTTCGGCTACGGCCTTGGAAACCTCACTCCGGAGATGCAGACCTACCACGACGAGTGGACGGTGTGGCCCTTCATCTTCTGGGGCACCGGCCACCCGGAGCGCCAGCAGTTCGACGCCGGCTGCAACCGCAGTCTGCTGCCGGAGTTTCTCCTGGACGGCATCAGCAAGCTCCTGGATGACTACGCCATCGACGGGGTCTACCTCGACGGCACCACCGAGCCCTTCGGCTGCATCAACCATTACCACGGCTGCGGCTACCAGCGGGACGGGCAGTGGAAGCCCACGTACCCGATCTGGCACACGCGGGAGTTCATGCGCCGGCTGGCGGCCTTGTTCCAGAGCAGGAGAGCGGACTATGTGATCGATGTGCACATGTCGGCGAACATGACCATTCCCACCCTGGCCTTCTGCGACAGCTACTGGGATGGCGAGCAGTTCGAGATGTACACCCACGGCCAGAAGGCCCCCCGCGCCCTGCTGCCGCTGGACAGCTTCCGCGCCGAGTTCATGGGGCGCCAGTGGGGTCTGGGGGCAGAGTTCCTGGTCTACGAGGGGCGGCCGTTCACGCTGGATGAGGGCCTGGCGGTCACGCTCCTGCACGACGTGCTCGTGCGCCCGACGGGAATGGGACCGCGAGCGGACCTGATCTACAGCATCTGGCGCGCCCGCGACGCCTTCGGCGTGCAGGATGCGGAGTTCCTGCCCTACTGGAGCAACGGAGACATGGTCGCCGCCACGCCGGACCGCGTCTATGTGTCGGCACATCGTCGCGACGACCGCGGTCTGCTCCTGGTGGTTTCGAACCTGGGCGGCAAGGGGGTCAAGGCTAAGGTGACCCTCAGCCCGGCTCTACTGGACCCCGCGGGGGCCGGCCTGACGTGCACCGACGCGCTGACGGGTGAGCCGGTCGCGATGGAGGATGGCAAGACCCTGACCACCGACCTCGGGCCGATGGGCTGGCGGCTGGTGCGGGTGGGGGCGGGGGAGTAGTGTGGAGCGGCGGCCGCTCACCTCTCCCAGTCCCGCAAGCTGCTCGCAGAGCCGCCGAGAGGCGAGGGGCCGCCGCTCCAACCTCTCCCAGCCCTGCAGAGCAGGGCGCCCGGGAGAGGTCACGCGCGCCCAGCGCGTGGGTGAGGGGCCGCCCTACTGGGAACCACCGCCCGCCTTGTCATCCGCCAACCTTCTGCGGCCCATCTCGGCACCACACTGGGACGACCCATGGACCGCTGACCTGTGGCGGCGTTCTGCGGCGGGCGTTGGTTCACCCCACGCCGGTCCCTCACCCGCCGTCGCTAACGCGATAGCGACCTCTCCCGGACGGCCCTTCGGGCCTGGGAGAGGTGACAGTCACGCTCCAACCTCTCCCGGCGAGCAGAGCGAGCGGCAGCGCGGATGCGGCCCCGGTTCTGCCGCCCCTCCGGGGGGCTCACGCCCCCCGCTAGTTGTGTGTCGCTCCTGACGGGGCTCAACGGCAACGGCACAACGGCCGGCGCGATACAGGCCCTACAGCGACACGACACAACCAGGCCGGCGCACTCAGAACGAGACCACGCTCCCGTCCTGCGCCGGCACTTCCACGTCCATCAGCAGGTCGGATCGGTTTGCCCACCCCTCAGGTGTACGGGTCGAGCCTGAACTGTACTTCGCCGTCACCTTGATCCGCTGCACCTGGCTCCAGTCGGGCTCGAACGGTGTGCTCCCGTCTTTGGCCCTCTCCCGGACCCTCGCCACCACCATGGCCGCGACTTCCGTCGGGAGCTCGCGGAACGCCATCTCGGCCACTCCCCGGCCGTCGCGCATGATCGTCCACTGCTGGGCACACAGCAGCGGCGGGACGGCGCGGGAGAACGCCGCCGATAGGGCCTCGCCCCGGAGGTCGGCCAGACCCGGTCCCGCATCGAGGAAGCGGATCGCGGCATCCAGGCGGCGATGTGAGTTGATGACCAGTCGCCGGAAGGCTCCCCAGTTGTCCGCCGTCGCCCCGAGGGCCGCCCCCAGGCACGGCATGAACTGCAGGCAGTCGGGCCGCTCAAGCGCCCCCGCCACGCGCCAGCCCGTCAGCTCCGGGTGGGGATAAACGTACACGCCCTGAAGCGCCCCGACCGTGTCCGCCTGCTCCAGCGCCGCGGCAAGCTCGGTAGGCTCCGGGAAGCTCAGGCCCTCGTCGGCCTGGCGCTCGCGCTTTTCCGCGGGCAACGCCGCGGGGGTCTCACGGTCGGGCTGGGGCAGCATGGCAGGCCAGCAGACGATGGCGCCCTCCACATAGCCCCAGTCGTACCCGAAGGCCTTGCGCAGCCGGTCGAGGGCGACCCACGCCGGCTCATCGGTGACTGAGAAGGGAGCCCCGGCAAGCTCGGCGTCGGGCGCTACGCCCAGGAGCCAGTCGCGGCCGGCCCCCGCCGCAATCCGCGAGACGACGTCCACCACGGTCCCTGTCGTCTCCACCGTCACTCGATCCTCCAGTAGCACCCGGCCGGGAATGATGTCCTCCGGCCATACCTGAGAAGCGATCGGGAGCAAGCGCCGGCCCTCGTCGGCGGCGGGCTGGCCTGACGCCGGTCCGACGGCGGCCACCAGGGCGGCCACGGCTGGGAGCAGTAGACCAACAGCACGTATCTGCATGGGCGGCGTCACCTCCGGCGACGATGGGATCATCTCACGCCACTTGGTTATGGGGAGTGCGGCACGGTAGACGTCCCCTCCCCCCCTGACCCGCCCTCCCTTACTCGCCGGAACGGCTGGCGAGACGGTAGGAGGGGGAATACGGCCAGACGGCACCTCACCCCCCGACCCCGTTGTATGGTTGTGGGGAGGCGCCGGACCGTGCCTCCCCCCGCCTGCGGGGGGATTGAGGGGGGTCTTCGCCGTTGGTGTGTGCGAGACCAACGGCCGGCGACGGCGAACGGCTCCTCACCCCCGCCCCTCTCCCGCGCTCAAACGGCGAGCGCCGGGAGAGGGGAGCACGGCAGCGGCGCCCTGCTCCCGTTGCTCCGGATCACCCCAGCCTTCACTCGATGCTCCAGACCTCCGGCGCGCTGAGCCGGGCCTTCGTCAGCAGCTTGGCATGCCCGTCCGCGAAGCACACCTGGCACTTGTCGTGGTGGCGCAGGAACTCGTCCAGGCCCGGGAAATGTGCGTCGCCGATGGTGGGGATGTACACGAACTCGTTGGGCTCGTTCGGCACCCACCCGTCGAAGACCAGAAGGGTGCGGGAGGGCTCCGCACAGACGTCCAGAGGCCCCCCTCCCATCGGCATGACGCTCCCATTGGCGTGGTAGCTGGGCAGGTATGGCGGGGCGCAGGGGCAGTAGAGCACCCTCTCGTTCCGCAGGCAGACCAAGACCAGGTCCCACCAGACGATATCGAGCTGCCCCTGCCATTCGGTGGAGAAGTAGCCCCCGGGCACTTTGGTCGTAGCCGGGGGCAACATGCCGTCCCAGTCATCGACATACATGAACAGGGCGATCGCGACCTGACGGATGTTCGAGGTACAGGTGGCCTGGCGCGCCTTGCCCCGCGCCGCGGCGAAGACCGGAAACAGGAGCGCGGCCAGCACCCCGATGATGGCCAGGACGACCAGCACCTCGATGAGCGTGAAAGCGGCGCTACGACATGGATCGCGGACGTGCCTACATCTGTACCAGTAGCCCATTGGTCGCGAGCACCTCCACCGTCACACCGACCCGCCGACTAACCTGCCATCCGTCCTGGCCTTGCCGATACTGAGAGCTGGTCCTGACACTGACCTTGATCCGCCCCGGGTCGGCCCAGTCGGGAACGAACTCGTCCTCATGCCGTGGCGCACACTGGCGAACCGTTGCGACCGCCATGGCCGCCACCTCCACGGGCAGTTCGCGGAGCGCCAGCTCCGCGGCCCCGTAGCCCGCGGCGATCACCGCCCACTGCTGGGCGCACAGCAGCGGCAGAACGCTACGCCTGAATGCGGACCTCAGTTCGTCGCCGCGGAGGCCCGCCAGCGCAGGGTCCGTGTCCAGCAGGCGGATCGCGGCATCCAGGCGCCGCGGCGAGCCGACCACGAGCCGGTAGTGGCAGCCCACGCCGTCGGCCGTGGCGCCAATGGCCGCACCCAGCGCGGCCCTGAACTGGTTGCGGTCGGGCCGTGCCAGCGAACCCGCCACGCGCCACCCCACCAGCCCCGGGTGCGGATAGACGAAGACGCCCCTCAACGCCCCGGCATCCCGCGCCCGCTGCAGCACCGGGCCCACCTCAGTGGGCTCAGGGAAGCTCAGGGCGTCCCCGGGCTGCCCGGGCTCGCGCTCCGGGTCCGGAACCCGGCCGGGCGTCTCACGCTCGTCCTGCGGCAGCAGCGCAGGCCAGCAGACGATGGTACCCTCCACGAAGCCCCAGTCGTACCCGAAGGCCTCGCGCAGCCGGTCCAGGGCGACCCATGCCGGCTCATCGGCGACGGCGAACCGAGCCTGCACCAGCTCGGTGTTAGGTGCAACGCCGAGGAGCCAGTCACCGCCGGCCGCCGCGGCGATCCGCGAAGCGACCTCCACCACGGTCCCGGTGATGTCCAGCGTAACGCCGGGGTCCAGCAGGACGCGATCCGGCAGCCTGTCCTCGGGGAACCTGGGCACCGCGATGGGCAGGGGACGGGTCGAGGGGTCCTTCTGGCTGCACGCGGGCGCCACTGCGAGCCCCACGGCGACCACGACGAGAAGCACGAACCCAACGGTGCGCGTTTGCATCGGTCCAATCGCCTCCTCCAACCACAGCATCGCGCGAGGCACGGCGCATCCGCGCGACGGCATGGGGGTACTCCGTCTCCGGCCGCGACGCCGGTGGCGCCCGGCCGACCCCGTACCTCGCTGCCTCGGGTCGGCCGGGCCTGCGCCTTGATGCCGGCCACGCGGCTACGGGCCGCCCTGCAAGACGATGTCGGCCTGCGTGCCCTGCCCCTTCGTTACGGCCGCGTTGGCCTCTCCTCCCATCCCCCAGTTGGCCCTGGCCACATAGCTCCCCGCGTACACGTAGTGGATGGTGTAGTTGCCGCCCTCGTCGGCCTCCGCCTGCTTACCGGTTGGCTGGCCGTTCTGGTAGAGTTCCACTTGGCACTGCAGCGGCGTACCCCACTGATCCTCCACGCTACCCACCACCCACCCGACGGAGGGCGTGACATAGACGCCCTTCACGAGCGGACCTATCCGGTCATCGTTCCGGCTGCCACGGTCGGGGAAGGGACCGACCTCGGCGTGATCGTCGAACCACCAGCCGTCGTACTTGAGGATCGTCTCCTCGATCCACTCCACGGCGACCCCGTGGAACTCGTAGCTGTAGGTCCCCGTGGCGCCGTCGAAGCCGGTCTGGGAGACATCCCAGCCGGTGGGGCAACTCCGGACATACGGCTTGTCGTTCTCCTCGTCGTCGACCCAGAAGGTCGGATCGACGAACAGGCCATTGCCCTTCTTCTCCCCGTCCACCATCAAGTCCGCCATATCCTTGTCGGTGGAGGTCACCGTGTAGTAGAGGTTCTGCCCACCCTCCACCGTGGCGGCCGTCCCAACGGTCGCGCCCATGTTGTTGGGGTTCGGGAACCACTGGAGATACGTGTCACCCGGCGCGACAGACACCACCAGCAATGCGACCGCCCACCATCAAGTCCGCCATATCCTTGTCGGTGGAGGTCACCGTGTAGTAGAGGTTCTGCCCACCCTCCACCGTGGCGGCCGTCCCAACGGTCGCGCCCATGTTGT
>Ga0334884_1003540_pt1 | contig 17411 bp, 20 predicted proteins | sample GraSluR1_MG_7_FD_207215 | JGI IMG/M metagenome (GOLD analysis project Ga0334884, IMG submission 207215) | Sludge microbial communities from methane-producing bioreactor in Wageningen University, Netherlands - Granular Sludge_12_05 R1 | ecosystem: Engineered > Bioreactor > Anaerobic >...
CCGTCACGCCTTGGTGTCGATCAAGATGCCGAGACCAGGCTCGGCGCCCGGCGGCGGATCTTCCGCGTCCGTATCCTCGGCCCCGTCCGCCGGCGCATCCAACATGGCCGCCTGATCCTCGTCGGCGGCGGACTCGCCGTGTCGGTCGTGGCGCCGTCCGCCGTTCTGCCGGCCGTCGTCGATCGCCTGCTTGTCCTTCTTCTCCGCCTCGAACACCTTGCGGAGCGGACGGACATCTTCTTTTTCGTGGGTGTGAGTCGGCCCGGCGGCCGTAGCGCCGGCGTGTTGGGTCCGCGCCTGGGCTTTGGCGACCTGGCCCAACTGGCTGAGCGTTGTCGGCATGGACACACCGTCGCCGCCCATGGCGAACTCCTTGTCACACTCCCGGCAAGCCGATGGTGGCCGCAAGCAGAGCGGTCGCCAGCGGCATCACCGCGAGGCAAGCGGTCACGTCGACCGTCTCCAGGCTCGGCACGGGATCGCCGAGCGTCGTCTGTTCGCCCGGCGTCCGCTGGCGGCGCCGCTGGATCTCCGCCGTCAGCCGCCCGATCGACTGTTGGCCCTCGTGCCGCTGGATCTTACCGCGCAAGCGCATGATGGCCTTCGTATGGATCTGACAGACGCGGCTCTCGGTGACGTCGAGGATCTCGCCGATCTCCTTCAGCGTGAGTTCCTCGTAGTAGTAGAGAACCAGCACCAGCTGTTCCTTTTCCGGCAACTCCGCCATTCGTGCCGCGATCAGCTCGCGCATTTCCTGGGCCGCCAGACGGCGTTCCATGTCCTCGGCGCGGGGATCGGCCAGAAACTCGCCAAGACTGTTGATCTGGTCGCTCTCCGGCGCCGAGGTGTCGGCGTCCAGCGACATGATCGTGGCGACGGCGACCTCGCCGAGCAAGCCGTCGAGCTCGGACACTTCGATCTGCAGCGCGTCGGCGACTTCTTGATCGGTTGCGGGTCGTCCGAGACGAACTTCCAGCGTACTATAGACCTCCTCGATCTGCTTGGCCTTGCGCCGCAACGAACGCGGAAACCAATCTTGGCTGCGCAGCTCGTCGAGGATCGCGCCGCGAATCCGCGGGATGGCGTAGGTCTCGAATTTGACGCCGCGCTCGTAGTCGAAGTTGTCGATCGCCTGGATCAATCCCAGCAGACCGGCGGAAATCAGATCGCTGAATTCCACATAGTGGGGCAGGCCGATGGCCATGCGTCCCGCCACATACTTGACGATCCGCGCGAATTTTTGCACAAGTTCCTGGCGGGCTTCCTGGCAATCCCGGTTACGGTAACGCTGCCAGAGTTCCAGGTTGGCAATGGGCTGCGGCAATTCGTTCATCGTTCCAACCTCTCAGGAAGTCGTCTTTCTTCGGCCAACCTGCAGAATCTGTGCCATGGCCCCACGTCAGGACGATTTCGCCGGGACCGCCGCGGCGTTCTCCCGGGCGCCCGCAGCCGGTTTGTTCTCCGACGGCGGCGACCCCGCACCGGTCGCGCGCACCTGCCGCCGCCGTTGCCGCTCGGCTCGCGCCACGTCCTGCGGATCGGGCTCGGGCTCCGGGTCTGGGTCGCGGACGCCCCGCAATGCCGCGCGGCCGGCCAAATAAATGATTCCTCCGAGAAAGTACGCGGCCAGGTAGGCCAGGACTGCTCGTTTGAGGGTCAGCAGGGCGCCATAATCCAGCCAGATGCCGCTGGCGACCGCCACGAGCGCCGCCCCGACCGCCAGCGTCTGAATCAAACGTTTCATGCCCTGCTCCTAAGCTACTGCCGACGCCTGTCGACCCTCGGCGCCGAGCATCAGGTCGATGAGATGGCCCGGGTCTGCCAGGCGCGGCGTTCCGTGCGGCCAGACCACGTCGCCGACCAACGAGACCGGCAATGGCAGGCGGTCGAGCAAGTTCAGCAACTTGCCGCGCGCGGCCGTCTGGTCTAGACGCGTCAACGCCAGCCAGTCGCAGTTCCAAGAGCGGGCCGCGGCCACCGTCTGGCCGCCGTCGCGCAAGTCGCGATCCAGAGGAAAGACGAGATGGCGGTGGTACGCTGAATTCTGAATGAGCGCCTGCTGCAGTCCCGCCGCCTCCTTGCCCCCTTCCCCGCCGAATGACGGCGCGTCCAGCAGAACGACGTCGTAGGCTGAAAGGTGCTCGTCGGCGGTCGCGAGCTGCCGCGGGCTCTGGATCACGGCAGCGTCAAACCCGACCGCCGCCGCCGCCGCCTGCAGCCGGCGAATCTCGCCGCCGTGACGCGGCGCAAGGCACAATACCAAGACCTGTTTCCCTTGGGCGGCGAGCTGGCCGGCCGTTTTCAGCAGCAGTTCTGTCCGGCCGATTCCCGGCGCACCCAGCAGCACATGCATGCCGGTCATTTCCGCCCAGCCGCCGCGCCCGGTCGGCAAGCTGCGCGCTAGGTAGTGCAACAGCGCGCGCTGGTCGTGCGCGTTGGCGCCGGTCTCCGCCTGGCAACGCTCGGCCAGCCGCACCACGACGCCGGGATCGGCGCCGGCGGCGATTAGCCGCGCCGCCACTGGGTTCTCCTGCCAACCGTCGTCGCCGCGGCCGGCGGCCTGCTGAACGGCGATCTGACGCACGAGTTCCTCGATTCGCGCGACCTCGGCGGCGATCTCGCCGGTCAACGCTGCCTGTCGCCGCGGATCGACCACCGGCGGCGGCATGCCTCGCTCTGCCCGCAAGTCCGGAGCGGCAGTCTCGACGAAAACCTCCACGACCTTCTCGTGGCCCAGGCCGGCGACTTGCCGGCGCGTCACCGTTCGGCTCCTGATCACGCGAGCATGCTCGCCGTGGCGGCTGCGCACCAGGCGTAGGGCCTCCTTCAACGTGGGTGCTTCGACCACCGCGGTCGTTCTAGCCGACGCCTTGTTGTTCATGCGTTGCCACTCCATGGGTCACCACCGTTCCAGCCGCCTGGATCTTGGCGGAGGCTGCGACCTCCGTGTAGCCCATCACGGCCAGGTTCGGGTATGCGGTTTCAATGAGACGTTTGACGAAAAAGCGGGCGATGGTCGGGACGAGCAACACGGGCGGCGTACCGGCGCCGTAGGCCTGGCGCAGCGTCGCGTCGAGCCGCCCGAGGAACTCCTGCGTGAAACGGGGATCCAGCACCACCTGGCCGCTCTGCTCGCTCTGGCGCACCGCCTCGATGAGCGTCTGCTCCGTGTTTGGATGCAGGCTGATCACATGGATCGCACCGTCGGCCTCGGTGTACAGCTGGCTGATGGTGCGGCGCAGGGCCTCGCGCACCCTGCCGATCAAGTAATCAGCACCGGCGTGCGCGGCGTGGTGGTTGGCTACCGTCTCCAGGATGGTCACGATATCGCGGACGGGAACCCGCTCGTGCAACAACCCCCGCAGCACATTGTGCAGCGTGTTGACCGGGACCTTGTCCGGAATCAATTCCTCGATCAGAGCCGGCGCGAACTCGCGGACGGTCTCCAGCATGTCGCGGACATCCTGGCGGCTGAGCAATTCGTCGGCATGGTTGCGGATCGTCTCCGCCAGATGCGTCGCCAGTACCGCCGGCGCCTCCACCACCGTGTAGCCCTCCAGTTCGGCTTCCTGGCGGCGCTCGGGGTCGATCCAGATCGCCGGCAGGTGGAAGGCCGGCTCGACGGTCGGCGTCCCCGCCAGGTCGCCCGCGTCCTGCCGCGTGCTCATGGCCAACAGACTGCCCGGCTTGAGCTCGGCCCGCGACAGAGGCACGCCCTTGAGCTTGATCACGTATTCGTGCGCCCCGAGCTGCAGATTGTCGCGCACCCGCACCGGGTGGATCACGATGCCCAGTTCACCGCTGATCTGGCGCCGGATGTTGCCGATGCGTTGGAGCAGGTCGCCGCCGCGCGCCTCGTCCACGAGGCCGATCAGACCGTAGCCGATCTCCAGTTCCAGGCGGTCCAGCACGAAGAGTTCGCCGCCGCGCGTCCCCGGCGCAGCCGTTTCCGGGGCCGCTGCGGCTTCCGCTTGCTCGGCGGCCGCAAACGCCGTTTCGACCGCACGGACGCGTTTACCGAGCAACCGTCCGCCCGCGAACGTCGCGCCGGCCAGCGCCAGAAACGGAGCGGTCGGCAGGCCCGGCACCAATCCCAGCACGGCCAACGCGCCGGCGGCCAGGTCCAGGGCTTTGCGCTGGCTGAAGATCTGCATGGTCAACGCCTGGCCCAAATTCAGATCGCCGCTGCTGCGGGTGACCACCAGACCGGCGGCGGTCGAGACCAGCAGCGCCGGCACCTGGCTGACGAGACCGTCGCCGACAGTCAGGATCGTGAACCGCCCGAGCGCCTCGGCGGCGGACATCTCCATCTGCGCCATGCCGATGATGAACCCGCCGGCGATGTTGATCACCGTGATGATGATGCCGGCGATCGCGTCGCCGCGGACAAATTTGCTCGCGCCGTCCATGGCGCCGAAGAACTCCGCCTCGCTCGAGATCTTGGCGCGCCGCAGTCGGGCCTGCTGCTCGTTGATCAGACCAGCGTTCAGATCGGCGTCGATCGCCATCTGCTTGCCGGGCATGGCGTCCAGGGTGAAACGGGCCGAGACCTCGGCGATGCGCGTCGAGCCCTTCGTGATCACCAGGAAATTGACGATGACCAGGATCACGAAGACGATGACGCCGATGACGTAGTTGCCGCCGACCACGAAGTCGCCGAAGCTCTGCACCACCTGGCCGGCTTGCCCGCGGCTGAGGATCAAGCGGGTGCTGGCGATGTTCAACGCCAGACGAAACAGGGTCAGCACCAACAACAGCGACGGGAACGTGCTGAACTGGAGCGGTTCTTTGAGGTAGAGCGCCACGAGCATCACGACCACGCCCATGGCGATGCTGAACGTCATCAGGATGTCCAAGACGACCGGTGAAACCGGGATCACCATGAGCGCGAGAATGACCAGCACCGCGGCCGCGCTCATGACGTTGCTGTTGGCCAGCACCAGGTCCCGGCTGATGATCCTGTCTTGATCCAATTAAAACTCCTACAAAGACTTACGCTTTACGGAGGCGGTAAACATACGCCAGAATCTCGGCCACGACCTGATACAAGGACTCCGGAATCGCCCGGCCGACGTCGACCATGGCATACAAGGCTCGTGCCACGGCCTTGTTCTCGACCACCGGCACCCGCGCCTGCCGGGCCACGTCGCGGATCCTGGCCGCGAGCAGATCGGCGCCCTTGGCCACGACCACGGGCGCACCCGTTCCCGGCTCGTATTTCAAGGCCACCGCGTAGTGGGTCGGGTTCGTGATCACGACATCGGCCTTCGGCACCGCCGCCAGCATACGCCGGCGCGAGGCTTCGTATTGCAGCGCCCGGACACGGGCCTTGATCTGGGGGTCGCCCTCGAATTCCTTGTGCTCTTGCTTGAGCTCCTGGCGGGACATCTTGAGTTCGGATTCGTGCTGTTGCTTCTGGAATACCCAATCCAGCGCGGCCAGCAGCGCCAGGAAACCCAGGAGCACCCCCATCAGCTTCAGGTAGCTCGCGCGGCCAAAATCGAGGATCAAGGGCAGCGGCAGCAGCGACGTCCCGATCAGTTCCGGCAGCAGACTGCGAATCACCGCCCAGCCGAGCAGGCTGATCATGCCGACCTTGAGGACGTTTTTCAGCAAGTCGAACAGCGCGCGCTTCTGAAAAAATCGCTTGGCGCCGCTGATCGGATCGAGCCGCTTCCACTGAAACGCCAGCGCCGCGGGCGTCAAGTGCAGACCGACCTGCAACAGGTTGCCGGCCAGCGCCGCCAGCAGAATGAATCCAGCTAGCGGCGCCAGAGTCCACAGGAACGCCCTGCCGCAGCCGGTAAGCAGGTAGTGGAGGCCGTGCAGGGTCGACGGCGCGAGGAAATGGGCCTGGCCGAGCAGATAACCGGTCTGTTCCTGCAGTTGCGCCAGCATGTGGCCCGCCGAACCGACGAGCATCACCGCCCCCGCCAACAGCACGAAGAAACTATTGACTTCCTGGGAGCGAGCAACCTGGCCCTTGTCGCGCGCCTTCTCGCGCTTGCGTGGTGTTGCTTTCTCGGTGCGCTCGCCGGCGGTCTCCTCGGCCATGATTCACCCCCTCCAGCGGCGCAGCGAAACCGACTACGCCACTGCGTTGAGCACGCGCGACAACAAGGAACCCATGGCGGCCAGGGACTGCGCGACGACGCCGCCGAAATAGGCGAGGGAAGCGCCCAGAATGAAGATGCCCGCGGCAATCTTGACCGGAAAGCCCACCACCAGCACGTGGATCTGCGGCGTCGTCTTGACGATCACGCCCATCGCCGTGCTGACTAGCAGCAGTACCAGGACAACCGGCGCCGCCGCCTGCAAGCCGATGGCGAAGATCCCGCTGTACGTCCGGAGCAGTTCGACCGCCGCCGGACCGAACGCCGGCATGGTGAACGGCGGCGCCGCCACCAGCGACGCGACCAGAGCCCGGACCAGCCCCAGATGCACGTCGAGCGCGAAAAAGAGCAGCACCGTCAGCAAGTAGTAGAGGTGCGAGATGATGGAGATCTGCGAGTCGGTCTGCGGGTCGTAGGCGTTGACGATGGCGAAACCGATCTGCATGCCCGCCACGCCGCCGGCGAAGCGGACCGCCGCCAGCACGAAGTTCATCGCTAGCGCCAGCAGCGCGCCCAGAATCAGTGAATGCAGCCCTTCGACCGCCAGTTGCGACCAACTCGGACTGGCCGGCATGGCCGCCAAATGCGGTACGGCCAACGGCGCCAGAGCCCAGCCCAGCGGCAAGGCGAGCGCGAGTCGCCAGAGCAACGGCACCATGCGGTTGTCCATCAACGGCGCCAGCGCCAGCAGGACCGACAGGCGCAGCGCCAAGACGGCGGCGCCGATGACCAGCGGCAGTTCCAGACCCAGCACCATCGGCTCACATCCCGGCCAGACGCTCGAAGATCGACCGCGTGAAACCTGTCAACTGGTTGATCGCCCACGGCAGACTCAGCACCATCACCAGGAAGACGGCGATAATCTTGGGCACGAAGGTCATGGTCATTTCATTGACCTGCGTGGCTGCCTGGATGATGCTGATCACTAGACCGACCGCCATCCCCGCCAGCAGCATCGGCCCGGCGACCAGCAGTGTCGTCTGTAGGGCCTGTTGGCCGATCTCGACCACCGCTTCCGCCGTCATGACGGCTCCTTCCGCGCGTTACTGGAACGACGAAACCAGCGACCGGACCACCAGCCACCAGCCATCGACCAGGACGAAGAGCAAGACTTTGAACGGCAGGCTGATCAGCACAGGCGGCAGCATCATCATGCCCATGGACATGAGCACCGATGCCACCACCATGTCGATGATCAGAAACGGGATGAACAAAACGAAACCCATCTGGAACGCAGTCTTCAGCTCGCTGATCACGAAACTGGGCACCACCACCAGCATCGGCAGGCTCTGCGGGACATCCGGTATTTCGCGTCCGGTGAGTTCGAGCATCAGCGCGATGTCTTTTTCCCGCGTCTGTTTGAGCATGAACTCCTTGAGTGGACCCTCCGCCGCGGCCAGGGCCGCCGTTTCGGAGATCTCCCCCGCCAGCAACGGCTGCAGCGCCTCGGCGTTGACCCGCGTCAACACCGGCGCCATGATCACCACCGTCAAGAAGAAGGCCAGACCCAGCAGGATCTGGTTCGCGGGCGCCTGGTTGGTGCCGATAGCCTGGCGCAGGAATCCCAAGACGATCGTCACCCGCGTAAAGCAGGTCAGCGTCACCAGCAGCGCCGGCGCCAGCGAGATCAGAGTCATCAGAACGACGATGCGTAGCGCGACGTCGAGACCCTGCGTGCCATCGGCCGTGGCGACTGAGAGGATCAACGACGTGCCCGCCGCCGTCGTATCGGCCGCGGCGGTCTGCGCTGCCGCCCCGTCGACCAGCAGCGGGGCGGCGATCAGCAGGCAGACAAGGATCGCGATCGTCCGGCGGCGATGCGCGCAGCGGTGCATCGAGGCTCCTTCTTGCGGGACCGGGCAGGTGTCTACTTGGGCGGGACATCGCAACGCGCGTGCCAGGCGGCGGGACCCGGCCGGGGCCGGTCCCGAGGTGCAATTGCCGGCGGCAGAAGGATTTGAAGCGCTGGCGGCTTCGGGCCCGGCGGCCGTATTTCGACCAAGCCGTGCTCAGCTTCGGGTCAGGGTTTGCGGCCGCTGCGCAGGCGTTCCCCGGCCGCGGCCGCCAACGCCAACAGGCGCGGTTGCCGAGCTGGCTGCCCGCAGGCCGGTGGGTCGGCCGCAGCCGCCCAGGCTTGCCACGGTTCGCTCTTGAGCAGAACGAGCGCATTGTCCTGGCGGTAGAGCGTATGGACCTCGCCGCCGACCCGCAGCGTCTGCAGTTCGCGCCGGGGTCCCAGCCTCCGCACGGACAGCAGTCGCACCGAGGCGTCGCGCTGGTGCCCGGGTTGCCAGCGCTGCAGCAGCTTGAGCGCAAGGATCAAGAGGACGAAGACCGCCGCGAAGGCGCCGATCGCCTGCACCGGGGTCGCGCCGAGGCTACCGAGCGACGAATTGTCCATCACAGGACCCGTTTGAGGCGCTCGACGCGGTTCAGCAGCTTGGTGACGCGGACCGCGAAGTGGTCTTCAACGACGACGACTTCGCCGCTCGCCAGCAGCGCGCCGTTGACCATGATGTCGACCGGCTCGCTGGTCAGCTTCGCCAGCTCGACGACCGAGCCCGCGGTCAGGTTCAAGACATCCCGAAACTTGAGACGGGCGCGGCCGAGTTCGACGGTCAGCCGCATATCCACGTCCATCAGCAGATCCAGGTTGGCCTGTGGCGTGAGGTCGCCGCCGGCGGCCGGCTGGCCGAAGTCGGTCTCGCGCGGAACCATCGTCGCCGTCGTTTCGGCGCCGGCGGATTCGGTGGCGGCCTGGTCCAAGCGATTGTCGCCCGACATGCTCACTCCTTCTCGAGTTTGCGAATCAGCTTGACGGCCCGGTTCTGGTTGAGGCGGCCGGCTTCGGCCAGGAACACCGGTTGGTCCTCGATGAACACGGTCAAGGGGCTGTCAACGGTCTGCGGCAGATGCAACAGGTCGCCCTCCCGCAGCGACAGGACCTGGTCCAGCCCCAGCGACAATTCGCCGAGCTGAACCACCAGCTCACTGCTTGTTCCCTGAACGAGGTCCATGATTTGCCGCCGGTCGTGCTGCATTTCCTGCGGCGATCTCAACTCGCGGCACTCTTCGGGATCAAACACGTCGCGGACCGGCGTAAACGCCGAAAGCGGGAACGCCAGATCCAGGGCGCCCTCGACCGCCTCGAGCCGCAGACGGAAACGCAGCACGGCGAGCGTCTCGCCGCTGGGGACTCCTGTGATGTAGTCCGGATTGTTCTCCAGGGCGACGAGTTCCGGATGCAGTTCGACCAGCTTGCCGGCCGCGATCCGCAGCAGATCGAGGATGCGGCCGATGAAGTACTGGAATATTCCGCGCTCGATCTCGGTAAACGGTCTGATCTTCTCCTCGCCATCGGGCCGGCCGCCCATCAATTTCTTGAGTACGACGAAGCAAAGGCTCGGATCGAGGTTGACCAACATGTGACCGTTCAGCGGACGCATGGTCAGAGCTGCCAGGCAGGTCACGCGCGGCAGGGTCGCACGGTACTCGCCGCAAGTCCGCAGCGCCACGCCCTGGAAGTCGACGACCACGTTGGCGCGGAGCAGACTGGTCAGACTCACCGTCGCGTTGCGCGAGAATTGTTCGGCGACGTTCTGCAAATTCTGGGTGAAGCGGCGCGAGATGCTGTGCGGCCGGTTGAAGTCGTAGGTCTTCGGACCGCGGATCTCGTCGTCCTGTGGATCGGCCTGCAGCAGCTTGTCCAGGTCGAGATCCAGCGCCGGGTTGTTGTCCAGGGCAGCGTCGAGGTTCAGATCTTCCAGGAGATCCTCGTTACCGAAGCCGCTTCTGTCTTTGGTGTCGACGCTCACAATTGCGCAGCTCCGCCGCGGGTGACGACCACCCGCTTACTGGATCACCAGGTCCGAGAAATAGATGTGGCGCAGGATGTCTCCGGGCAGGCGCTCGCTCAAGCGCCGCATGAGTTCGTCGCGCAGGCCCTTCATCCCTTCCGGCCGGCTCAGTTCCGCCGCCGTGCGATCGGCCAGGGTCATGATCACGGTATCGCGCAGGATCGGCAGCCGCGCCTGGGCCGCCAGAACAGCCGATTGGTTGGCCATCTCCAGGTCGACCGCGATGCGCAGGTAGCGCGGCGTCTGGTTGTTCTCGGCGCGCAGCGTGACGATGATCTCGCCGAGGCTCATCAGCACGCCGACTTCCTGCTTGCCGGGAGCCGCCGCCGCCGACTCGCCGCCGGCGCTCGCCTGCCCGGCACCCAGCCGCGGCGCGATCACCAGGGTCGTCAAACCGACGGCCAAGATCAGCTGCAGAGCGACGACCGCCCCCAGCACCACGACCTTGTTTTCCAGGAACGGCAACTTCCTGTCCGCCCCGGCGTCGGCCTTGTCCCCCTTGCCCTTCTTGTCTTCCGCCATTCCTGCTCCTTTGCGTCCCGAACCCTCTGGCACCCGGGCTCACCGCCGCTAGCGCAGCGACCGCAGGCGATCGGTCACCGGGGTCGGCCGCGGCGTATCGGTTGCGGCCTTGTCCAGGGCCTGGCTGAGCGGTTTCCCACCGCCCGCCGGCTGGATCCGATCCACTTTCAAAAACACCTCGACTCGGCGATTGCGACCGCGACCCGCCGCCGTCGCGTTGTCGGCCAGCGGCCGGAATTCCCCGTAGCCGGAGGCGGCCAAACGGGTCGGCGGCAGGCCCTGACCTTGAAAGTATCGTGCCACCGCGCCGGCGCGGCCGGCCGACAGCTCCCAGTTGCTCGGAAATCGCGCGGTACTGATCGGCAGCGCGTCGGAATGGCCGTCAACGCGGATCTCGCCCGGGAATTTGCGCAGAAAACCAGCGACCGTATCGAGGATCGGTTGGCTCGCCGGCAGCAGTTCCGTACTGGCCGGGGAGAACAATACCGGCGCTTCCAGGCGGAACAAGACCCCGTCGGGCGTGAACTCGAGTTTGACGTCGTCGGCCAGGCCGCGCGCAACCAGGTCTTGCTGGACCATTTCGACTTCGAAGACCAGATCCCGGTTTTCCTCGATCTCGAAGCGCGGGATGATCGGGTCGGCGACCCGCAGCACGGCCTGCGGTTCGATCATGATGCCGAACGCCTTGCGCAGCGACAGCGCCACTTCCTTGAACTTGGCGTCCTGCAAGGAGGAAAAACTTACGATCAGGACGAAGAACGTGAGCAGCAGGGTCATCATGTCCCCGTAGGTCATGACCCAGCCGGCGAGCCCCTGCTTGACGATGATGGGTCGCTTGTCCTTGGCCATGCCGGCTCCCCGGAAATGGCGGCTGCGCCTCCGGCGGCGCTACGCCGCTTTCTGCTTCTTGTCTTCGATCGTCTGCCGTTGGGCCGGCGACAGGAAGCTCTTGAGTTTTTCCTCGACGATGCGGGGCGAGTCGCCGCTCTGGATGGCCATGATGCCGTCGATGATCATCTCCTTGACCAGGATCTCCTCATTGGAACGGACTTCGAGCTTGCCGGCCATCGGCAGGAACATGGCGTTGGCGAGCAACGCACCGTAGAACGTGGTGATCAAGGCGGTGGCCATGCCGGCGCCGATCGAACTCGGATCTTCCAGCGAGGCCAGCATATTGATCAGACCGATCAGGGTGCCGATCATGCCGAACGCCGGCGCAAAGTTGCCGCCGGCCTCGAGAATGCTCTTGCCGCTCTTGTGGCGGGCGTCGATCTGTCCGATGTCCGTCTCGAGGATCTTTTCGAGAAGGTTCGGGTCCGTGCCGTCGACCGCCAGCCGCAGTCCCTTGCGCAGGAAATCGTCGGGCTCGGATTCCGACTCCTCCTCCAAGGCCAGCATGCCCTCGCGGCGCGCCCGCTCGGCGTAGCGCACCATCTTGCCGATGACGGAGTCCGGCGCCTGCGGCGCGGCGAAGAACGCCTTACGCAGGACGCTGATCAACCCCAGGATCCGCGGCAGCGGAAATCCGACCAGCAGGGCCGCCGAGGTGCCGCCCAACACGATGGCCACCGACGGCGGATCCCAGAACTGACCCAGCGTGCCGCCCAGCGTGATGCCCCACAGCACCAGGCCGAACGCCGCGATGATGCCGATGACGGTCCCGATGTCCACGTCCGAAGCCTCTCCTGTGCGACCGGTGCCGGGCTCAGCCCTCGAAGACCGATCCGGTGCCGCCGGTCGGAACCGGGTAGATCCGCGCGCGGCTGCGGTAGCTGATCGCCCGTCGGACCACCTCGTCGAGCGCTTCCAGCACCATCAGTTTGCGACCCGTGGTCAAGCTGACCAGGGTGTCGGGGGTGGCCTCCACGAACTCGATCAAGTCCGCGTTGACCACCACTTCTCTGCCATTAAGTTTCGTGACCTTGATCATGGACTTTAGCTCCGCGACGTTTCCGGGCGGAGCCCGCGGCCCCGCCCGGCGGTCAAGTGCTACTAGCGAATCATGTTGACCAGCTCCTGCATGAGCGTGTCGCCGGTGCTGACCACGCGGCTGTTGGCCTGGAAAGCCCGCTGGGCCACGACGAGGTTTGTGAACTCCTGCGCGAGGTCGACGTTGCTGGTCTCCAGAGCGCCGGGTGTCAGCGACAGGCCGTTGCCTTCCCCCGCGAACGCGATCATAGCGGTGCCGGAGTTGCCGCTGATCCGATACGTGTTGTTCGCCTCGCGAATCAGGCCGTTCTCGTTGTTGAACTGCGCGAGGGCGATGCGGCCGATGTCCCGCATGGTGTCGTTGCTGAACCGGCCCACCAGCAGACCGCTCTGATCGATCTCGAAATCGACCAGCGTGCCCGCGGTGTAGCCGTCGGCCAGACTTACCAGCCGGCCGGTGCCCTCGAACTGCGTCAGTCCATTGAGCCCGCCGATCGTGCCATAGTCGATCCTGAGGGTCACCAGTTGCGCGCCCTCCTCGTTCGCGGGCTGCGGCCGGAATACCAGGCCGCTCGCGCCGTTGTCATACGAGAAGTTCGAGATCGCGCCGGTTTCGTTGAAGCGCATGCGGCCGCTGCCGCCTTCGAGAATCTCCTCGCCGCCCTCGACCGTGGCCTGCCAGATCCACTCGCTCTGGCCGGGCACCTTCTGGAAATCGAATGTCACCGTGTGGCGTCCGCCCAGCGAGTCGTACACGGTGGTTGAGACCGTGAATGTGCTCTGATCCCGGGCTTGTTGGGTCGTCGAGAAAAAGAAGGCCGACGTAACGGTGTTGTTGTTGTTGTTCAGCTCGTCGATCGTGATCATGCCGATCGAGCTGTCGGTACCAACCTCGCCGCGAACCACAATCCGCCCCTCGGCGTTGATCTCGACGGGATTGGAATTGATCGCAAACCCCTGCTGGATGCACGCCATCAGGTCGGCGACCGTCGTGGTGGTGTCGACGGTCAGGACGGTGCTCTGCACCTCGCTGCCGCCCCGGTCGCCGCCGATCACGAGGCTCGTGCTGCCGCTCGAGAGGTCGAGCCCGAGCCGGGTGCCGTTGGCGGTGAAGAGATCCACCAGCGCGTCGCCGGCGGCCGCACAGCCGCGCAACTGGCCGGCCGCGTCGGAGACATCGGCCGTCGTTGCGGAGCTGCCGTTGGCAATCGCGCCTGGGAAGAGGAAGTTCGTGTTGAAGTTCGTGCGGCCGCTGACCGACAGCGACAAGCCGGTGACATCGCCGCCGGTGGCGTTCTGGACCGCGATCGCGCCGGGCTTGGTCGGGTCGGCGCTCATGCTGAAGCTGAGGCCGGGGTTATGCGAATTCATCCAGTTCAAGAGATCCTGCAAGGTGCTGTTCGCGGTGACGACGTAGGTCGAGGTGCCGAGATTCGAGCCGCCGGAGGTGCCGTTGAACGAGATGATGTCGCCCGGGAACAAGCCCAGATTGCCGTTGCGCTGGCCGCTGAGGTCGACCAGTAGATCGTTCGTCTCGGCGGCGACCAGCAAGGAGCCTGTCTGCAGCACGCTGCCGCGCGCGTCGGCGTCGGCGTCGAGGTTGCCGATCAGTTGCACGGCCGTGGAGGCCTGCGCCGGCACCACCATGCTCGGGTCGATGAACAGGTCGGTGATCGGACCGTTGCCGATGCTGCCGTCGACCGCCGCCATCACGCCCTGCAGTTTGAGGCCCGTGCTGGGGTTGACCAGGAAGTTATTCGCATCCAGACCGAACACGCCGGCCCGGGTGTACGACAGATTGGTCCCGTCGCTGAGCACGAAGAAACCCGGCCCCTGGATCGCAAGGTCGGTCTTGATGCCGGTGGTCTGGAAATTCCCTTGGACGAAGTTCGTATCGATGCTCCCAACGGAGGTGCCGAGTCCGATCTGTTGCGGATTCGTGCCGCCGAGGCCGCCGGCGACGGGCCGGCTGGCGGATCGAATGGTCTGAGTCAGCACCTCGTTGAAGGTGGCACGTCCGGACTTGAAGCCGATGGTGTTGCTGTTGGCGATGTTGTTGCCGATCACATCGAGCTGTGTCATGTTGGCCGACATGCCGGATACGCCCGAATAGAGAGATTTCAACATGGGATCCTCCTCGTCTCGCCCGCCCGGCTCCGCGAAGCCGGATCCGGCAGCTAGCTGACCTGGTAGATTTCCGACACGTAGAATTCCTTGCCGAAGACGTTGACGACCGCCAGACCCTGGTCGTAGCGCAGGCCGCCGACGGGGCCGGTCATCAAGACCGTCGCCGTGACCGCATCGCCGTCCGCGTTCTTGACCGTTACGTCGATGGAGTAGGTACCGTCCGATGCGGTCTCGCCGTTGTTTCGCAAGCCGTCCCAGCTGAGATCCGTCAGGCCGCTGGCGACGTCGCGGGTATAGGTGGCGACCTCGTTGCCGTCGGCGTCGCGGACGGTGACGGTTGCCGTCCCGCCGCCCGGGCAATTGATCATGGTGCCCGTCGCCGCGCCGTCGCTGACGCGGACCTCGTTGCCGGCGACCGTCACGTGGCGGCCGACCAGCGCCAGCATCGCTGTATTGTTGATCGACTGCGACATCAACAGGTTCGCGTCCATGGCCTGGTTGATCTCGGTCAACTGTTGCGCCATGGTCATCTGCGAGAGTTGGCTCGCCATATCGGTGGTGCTCATCGGCTCCAGGGGATTCTGGTTCTGCAACTCGACGACCAGCAGGTTCATGAAATCGAGGCTCGTCAACTCGTTGCCGGCGCTGGTCTGCCCGCCCACGATCGGACTGGTCGCCCGCGCGACACTGCTCACCGTCATGTTCGTTCCTTTCTCAGCGCCCGGCGTGCTGTCGCCGCCGGCCGGATTGATCGTGTCGGCCATCGCGGCCGCCGGACCGATCGCGGTCCGCCTGGTCGGCATCGTCGGCGCCGCGGCCGCCGGCCGCATGCTCGACGATCCTCACATCCACGTGTTGCCATCTTCCGTCGAGTTTGCCGCCGAGCGTGCGTGCGAGTTCCTGCGCACCGTCGCGCAACGCTTGCGCCGCGGCCGGCGATTCGGCCTGCAGGATCACCTCCAACCGGTTGGCCGTCGCGGTCAAGCGCACCTCGACGCGGCCCAGATGCTCGGGCTCGAGCTGCACCGACAAACGCTTGACCTCTCCCACGCCGGACGCCGGGATGGATATCTGCCGCAAGACCTGTTGGACGGGCGATGCCGTCGCGCCGGCCGCCGGTCGCACTGCACCGCCGCCGATCGCCTGCTCCACGTCGCCCTGGGGTAGACCGCTACGGGCGGCCGCCACGAGGTCGGCACGCAAGGCGCGCGATGCCAGCGTGCCGCTTGCCGGCGGGGCGCCGGCACCGGCTGTCGCCGCAGCGGACTGCGGCTGCGCTTGCGCGACGACAGGCTCCACCGGCGTCGGCTCGCGCGAGACGGCCGCGGCCGGCGCTTGATCCGGCGTAATCGCCGGCTTCGCTTCGTTGCGCGCCGGCTGCGATGGGGCGTCCACCGGCGACGGCGATGGCGCCGGCTTGCTGTCCGCCGGTTCCAGCGCTGCATTCGACGGTGACGGCGGCGCCGCCAACGGACGCCCTGGCAAGGTCGGCAGCGGGAGGTTGGCGTCGGTCGGCGGTACCGGCGCGGTCGGCCGCAAGTCTTTCGGCGCCGGCGTCGTCGCGTCGCCAAGGGACGCGATGACGGGCGCACCGGCGCGCGGGTCCGCGGGCGCAAGTTCGCAAAGCTCGCCCGGCGATGCAACCGCGATGAACGCCTCCGTTGCTGCCGTCAAGACGGGTGCAATCGGCGGCGCCGGCTGTCTGTCGGCGGCGGCGGCAACCAGCACGCCCGATGTCGACACCGCCGGCGTCCGGACGCTCCCGGCCGCGGCGGGCCACGGCATCGCCGTGACCGGACCGTCTGCGGCCGCTCCGAGCGCGAGCGCCGAGAGGCCGCCGGTCGAGTCATAACCGATCGCGGGCGCGCTCGGTTCGCGGCGCTGCACAACCTCCGGCGCCATGTCCGGCAGCATCGCCGCCGCCTTCGATCCAGCGCTGGACGCCGTCTCGGCGGCGCTCGGTTCCAGCACCGGCGCGACGGCGGGCGCGGCGGGCAATCCGCCGATCATCAATTTGAGAAGTTCGTTGAAGTCCGGTGCTTTATCGGCTGGCGTAACGTCATCTACAAGATATATACCTGTAGTCAACTGCGTCTGGATCGGATCGGCGGACAGCCAGTTCTCGATTAACATCTAGAAGCCTCCTTGCAGGCTGAGGCGTGTGCTGATCTGTGCCGCGCGACCGGGGTCCATGAACGAAAGGATGCGCGCCGCCTGCCGTTCCTTCATGCGCGACAAGATGGCCAGGGTGACCTCCATATCGAGGGTTGCCAGGATGACAGCCGCCTTGTCGGGCTTCATCGCTTCGTACATCTTGGCCAGCCGGGTCGCGGCGGCGTCTTGCTCGCTGATGAAGGTCGCCTGCTGCTTCTCGAGCTTGCCGACGATCTCCAGCAACTGCCCGTGCACTTGCGCCATGACCGCTTCCTGCGCCGCTTGCGACTGCCGCAGGCCCGCCAGCCGCTCCTGTTCGCGCTGCAGTCGGTCGCGTTCCAGCGCGGCGTCGCGCAACAGACGCGCCGTCGCCGCCGCCTCGACGGGATCGGCCGGCTCGCCCGGCGACGGCGGGCTCAGCGTCATGCTCAGCACCGCGATCCCGCCGAAGATCAACAGGAACGTCAGGCTGGAGATGATCAGGATGCTCTTCATGTCCGTTCACTTTCCGCGGACCGCGGTCCGCCACGGTTGCGTCTCAAGCCGTGATCGCATCGGCGCGGCGTTGCGCAAGCGCCGCTCGGATCGAGCCGATCTCGTCCAACGCCCGCCGTTCGCGGCGGTCCATCGTCTGCTGCCACTCGCGCCGCTGTCGTTCCCGCAGGCGTCGCAGAACCTCGCATTCGCGCCAGGCCTGGGTCAGGCGCGT
>Ga0334884_1003541_pt1 | contig 17403 bp, 12 predicted proteins | sample GraSluR1_MG_7_FD_207215 | JGI IMG/M metagenome (GOLD analysis project Ga0334884, IMG submission 207215) | Sludge microbial communities from methane-producing bioreactor in Wageningen University, Netherlands - Granular Sludge_12_05 R1 | ecosystem: Engineered > Bioreactor > Anaerobic >...
CCCACGTGATCTTCTTCTTCATCGTATACGGGCTATCCCTGATGGTCGCGGCAATGTATGTCTATTACCGGGACCTGACCCAGATATGGGAAGTCGTCATCCAGATCGGGTTTTTCCTGTCACCGATCGTGTACCCGATCTCGATGATTCCCGCACAGTACCTCCCATTCTACGTGTTAAACCCGGTGACTATCATAATAGAAACATACCGCAATTTCCTCATCTTCGGCCTACCCCCGGGGCTGAAGAGTATGGTATATCTTGTGATCTCTGCGGTTATCATGATGGTTGCAGGAAATGCATTATTCAACCGTCTTGAACGGCGTTTCGGGGAGCTGATCTGAATGGCAAACAACAGGTACACTTTGAAGAAAAAAAACCTGGACAATAACAATGCCATCGAAGTAGATCATCTCTCAAAGCAGTTCCGTATCCCCCATGAGCGAAAGATAACGGTCTATCAACATCTCGCAGGATTGATCGGCGGGGGCAGTTATTCGTATGAGGTCTTCAACGCCCTCCAGGACATCAGTTTCACCGTAGAACACGGGGAAACCTTCGGTGTGATCGGACCAAATGGAAGTGGCAAGAGCACCCTTCTGAAGATACTCGCCGGTGTATTATACCCCGACAGCGGCACAGTGCACTTAAACGGGAAGATCGCACCATTCCTGGAACTTGGTGTGGGATTCACACCCGATCTTACTGCAAAAGAGAACATCTACCTCTATGGTGCAATCATGGGCCTTTCAAAGAAAGAGATTGCGTCAAAATACGATGAAATCCTTGACTTTGCCGAGTTGAAACGATTCGAGAATATGAAACTGAAAAATTTTTCGTCCGGAATGACGGTACGTCTCGCCTTCTCAACCGCGATTCAGACTGACCCGGATATTCTCTTAGTGGATGAAGTGCTGGCAGTCGGAGACGAGTCCTTCCAGCGGAAATGTGGTGAGAAGATTGATGAGATTCGGGAGGCTGGGAAGACCATCATTCTGGTATCTCATGCTATGGGTACTGTTCAGGAGTTGTGCGAGCGGTGTATTCTGATCCATGGCGGAAAAATTATTGAAAGTGGTGAGACGGAGAGAGTGGTTGAACGTTATCATAGCCTTTCGAAGGTGAAGGCTTAGGCATGCTAATAATTGCAATATGCCATATACATAAGAGGAAATAATGGATCCTATTGATCAAGAACTCTCTGTATCGTCATCAGGTGAATTATTCAGTAATAATACCTTATTCTCCCGTTCAGATATTGATATCAATACAATTTACTATGAGATATCTGGTATTTGTAATGCAAAATGCACCTATTGTCCAACGGGAAGTGGCGCCACTAAAGGAAGGCTGGCTCGTTTTATTCCCCCTGAGGAATTTTCGCGTGGGTTGAACAGGTTATATGAACTTGATTTACTTAACAATGATATTTTCTTTGGATTGTATAACTGGGGTGATCCGCTTTTACACCCCCAACTTAATGAGATCTTGCGTATATTAGATGAAGCAGATCAATCATTTGCCTTATCTACGAATGGGTCGATTATCCCTAAAGATCTTACTTCATCATTGTTAGAGAATCTGTCATCTATTCGAATTTCTGTTCCTGGTTTTAGCCAAAAATCGTATGAAAAAATTCACCAGTTAAATTTCAAGAATGTGTTAAAGAATATTGGAATTTTAAATGAATTAGCTCCGCCTAACACTCTTGAAGTATTTCTTTTTGCGTATAAATTCAATATCGAGGAACTATTCAAAGCAGCTGAATATTTCAATAGTAAGAATATTCTATTCCAAATGGCAATGCCACATTTAACGGACTTCGATGAGTCTGTTAGTTACTTGACCGGCACAATTGATTTCGTCAAAAAACAAAAGATTGAAGAAGACTTATTTACTGATTACATCAAGCCATTGCTGTTAGAAAGAGGAACCAAATATTTTTGCCCGAAATTACAAAATGAACTTGTTATAGACGAGTATAGTAACGTTCTCACATGCTGCGTTCTCTCGAAAAACAGTGAGTACTACTCTGTCGGTTCATTGTATAAAATGACTAAAAAAGAGATATTTGATATGAAAACTCTGGGTCAACCCATTTGCAAAAAATGCTTTTCATTAGGTGTTCCCTACTGGTACGAACATAGTCATAAAAACCTTCCAAAGGTTTTACAAACATTCAATACACTGACATATTGTTATATCGACTCAGGAAAAGGGTTTTCAGAAAATCAAAAAGTACACTGTAATATTTATCCAAAATCTTCATTTGTGCCTTTTAAAGTATCATTCGACCTTAGAAAATATTTAAAGATAAAATCATTGCGTTGGAATCCGATCGAAAGTCACTTGTGTAATGTGAAAATCAATGAAATAAGGATTGAAATGAAAAATGGAGAAGTCCATTTCATTGAACCATCGACGTTATTGACAAATGGTAATCGCCTTTCTGTTAATGAATTCAAATTCAGTACAAATGATCCCTGGTTTATTATCCAAGTTGAGGGATCTCTTCGAAGTATTACAATTTCAGGAATCTGGCTTGTTTTAGATGAAATTGAAACACTCCTTACAATAATTAATTCGCTGAATACGCAGATTCAGCAGCGAGATCTTAAAAACATTAGCTTTTCAAATGAAATCATTAGCTTGTCAAATGAACTTGCGGAGATGACGCAAAGCGTTGTGTGGCAGTTGTTAATGAAATTTCATAACAGTTTTGTTGAGAGGATTGTTCCTCAAAATACCCAAAGAAGGAAATTATATGATCTCGGTCTGAAGAGTTTTAGAATTATTTTCAATGAAGGAATAAGAAGCATATTCTGGCACTACAAAGAACGTAAGAGAATAAAAGAAAATTATAGTGGTTTGGACTTTCAAAATTATATTAGGGAAATAATTGAATCGTTTGAAAGCCAAGCTATTAGCGATATCGTTTTTGATAAATTTCCTCAAAATCCAGACGTTTCAATTTTAATTCCAGTTTATAATAACATAGATTGCACCCTCAAATGCCTTAAATCTCTTTCCATGAATACCATTGGCTCTTTCGAAGTCGTGATGGTTGACGATGCCTCAAAAGATGATTTGGAAGAGGCATTTAAAAGTGTCCGTTATATCAAAATCATTAAGAACGAAAAAAATTTGGGGTTTGTTCAGTCATGCAACAGAGGTGCAAAGCACTGTAAGGGCAAATATTTGCTCTTTTTAAATAATGATACCGTTGTTACAGAGAATTGGTTGGAACCACTATTGAAAACGATGGAATTTAAGGAAGTTGGGGCAGCTGGCGCAAGATTAGTTTATCCTGATGGGAGACTGCAAGAAGCAGGCGGAATAATTTGGAACGACGCTTCTGGACATAATTATGGCAGAGGTGATAACCCAGCAAAACCCGAATACAATTTTATTAGAAATGTGGATTACTGTTCTGGCGCTGCTTTGATTGTCAGAAGAGATTTATTTGAAGAACTGGGTGGATTTGATGATCAATTTTCACCTGGTTATTATGAAGATACTGATTTATGTTTCTCCATCAGAGATTTGGGATATAGGGTTGTATATCAACCCAGTTCTGTCGTTATACATTCTGAAGGGCTAACCAGCGGGACAGATATTAACACGGGAATGAAGAAGTATCAAGAGATCAATAAGAAAAAATTTTTGAGGAAATGGAGTCATATTCTCACAAAACAACATTATAAACCAGATCCCATGAATTTATTTCCTGCAAGAATCAGGAGTGATGGGAAAATAATCCTTGTTATCGACCACTATGTGCCTAAGTACGATAGAGACTCAGGTTCATTCAGGATGTGCCATCTTCTCAAAATTTTAGTTGATCTTGGCCATAAAGTAACCTTTATTGGAGATAGTCTTGCACAAGATGAACCCTTCACAAACGATTTGCAACAGTCTGGGATTGAGATACTCTACAGACCCTATATTAGCTCGATAGAGGAATATCTGAAGAATAATGGTAATTACTTTGATATTGTTATTATCAGCCGTGCTCATATCGCTAAAAAACATATATTTTCAGTTAGAAAATATTGCAGAAATGCCAAAATAATATTTGATACTGTGGATCTGCAGTTTTTGCGAGAGTCAAGACGCGCGGAAATCGAAAATAATAATGATATACTAGTTGAGGCAGAGAAGTTGAAGCAGTTAGAACTACAATTAGCAAGATTGAGCGATGTCACCTGGGTTGTTAGCCCAATTGAAAAAGAGATTCTCATCAAAGAAAATCCCTCTTTATATGTGGAAGTTGTATCAAATATCCATAAAATTAATGAATGTCATAATACTTTTTCAGAAAGAAAAGACATCATGTTTCTGGGGGGTTTTGCCCATAAACCGAATGTAGATGGAGTTAAATGGTTTGCAGAAGAAATTTTCCCACTAATTAAAAAGAACATTTCTGATATTGCATTTTATATTGTTGGTAGTGAACCGCCTGAAGATATCAAATCACTGAACTCTCAAGATATAATCGTTACAGGTTACGTCGAGGATTTACGCCCATATTTTGAGAAGTGTAGAGTTTTCGTATCACCTCTAAGGTATGGAGCCGGAGTTAAGGGAAAGACTAACCAGAGTATGAGCTATGGATTGCCTGTTGTCACAACCTCGGTTGGAGCTGAAGGTATGGCACTCTTGGATGGAATTAATGCCTTGATTGCAGATCAGTCCGATGTTTTTGCAAAAAAAGTAGTGGAACTTTATAAAAATGAAATATTCTGGAATGAACTTTCCAAGAAGTCGATAGAGAATGTGAGGGAAAATTTTTCATATGAAAGGACTAAGGAATTTTTAAGGGAGATGATTATTAACATTTGTTGATATGTTTTAGAATGGGTAAATTGTGATCAGGCTAATTACTCATCAATCACCAGCGAGCGAACTGCTAGTCCCAATACTCTAACATCTCCTGATTGGCCAAGTTCTTTTGGTGATTTTGCATCCAGTAATTCAAGAGTGATTAACTGAACTTCTCCCGTAAGTATAGTACAAGGTATAATTGTTCTTTTTTCCTGAATTCCCGCTTGATCAAATACCCATCTATCGACTGTTTGTCCATTCACTTTAATAGTAACTTGCTGCTGTTTTATTTTCCCTCCACCGAGGTATGGGGACGCAGTTATTGTCATAGCGAGATCAGAATTCGGATTTTCTGGTTTAATGGCAAGGACCGCTTTATGGCCATCAGTCCAAGTGAATTCTTTTTCAGGATTAGACCATCCAGCAATCTGGTATTGATCTGCTGTTCCGTTTCTCTCAAAGGACATGACTCTGCCATACTTATAGATTGGTGTGGATGATTTTTGGATGTTCTTTACTACTGCACCTGTATTTGAAAGCTTGAATAGATAAATTAATGGTTCTCCATTCGTTTCGTTAAAAGTAGCAATTAAATCAATTTTCCCTCCATGCAAGGATAAAGAAGACAGCGTGTCCTCATAAATCTGTTTGGATTTGGTATCAAGGCCTTTATATATTGGGAAATAAAGTTCTTCTTGCTCATTTTCGATATAGTTACTTATTAAAAATTTTTCCAGTAAAACAACTCGTTCTTGAGAATCTTCTGCACCTAAAAATTGGAATACTAAACTTTTAATCGTGAATTCTCCTTTATTCAAAAAATACAGTTGTGAGTACATACCCCATTGGACAAATAAAATATTTTTTGAATCTATTTGATGTTTGTCAATATATTCATCAAGATCGAATATTGCTGGAGAGAAATATCCTTTACCTCTATCTTCACATGATTGAGTAATCTCTCCTCCCGTAATGAAACCATTTAAAGAAATTAATATTATAAAAATTGCAACTCCAAACACATGGATATTTTTGAGCTTATAAATTTTTGTTGATAGTAGTACTAATGAAAGGATTGTCAGTTGTATGAAGGGGATTAAAAAACAATAATGCCCAGCTCGTGTTGTATTCGGCGTAATTAGAATGAATGCTAAAATTAGAATCGAATTTACCAAACAAAAGTAATAATTTTTATAATCATACAATCTATTTTGTTTAATCAATTTAATTGTAACAAGCCCAAATAATAATAAAGTAATCGTTCCAATAGCCAAGTAAATATAACCGAAATCCCCAAAAAAATTCATTATAGCGTCAAATTTTCTGATAATATCCTCAATTAAAGGCGGACTGAATTTATAATCAATAGGGTTAAGTTCATATTCAGACGGAAAGAATATCCTTGATATTAGTGGTTTGAATGAGGCAAAATCCGAATATAAATTGTACAGGATGAAATTAATAAAACCAAGTGTTAATGCTGACACAATTACGAAAACATTCTTTGGCGAAAATAATATCTCTTTCCAGAAATCCTTATAAAAGATAATACTGGTTATCAGTAAACTGGCTATTACCCACAAGAAATAGAAATATATATTGGCTCCAGCAAATAATAAAAAAATGCCCATAAATAAGTATATTGGTTTTTTCTTAAGTTTAAACAAATATAGAAAATAAAATGCAATCGATAAAATCACAATATGGAGTGAATAAGCAAATCCAAATCTAATCTCTGGAAAGAGAATGGGTGATGTTGCCAGAAGTAAAGAGGTAAGGAATGAAAATTTAAAATTCACGAATCTAGAGAGGATAATAAAGAATACAATGATAGAAAGAAAGAAATACAACACATATAAGTCTCTTATTCCCATCAAATAATCGTCCCAAAAAAAAAGAGGTACATGTGGTAAGAGTGTAGCCGATGATATATACGATTTATAGGCGATTGGGATAAATGTGCCAAAAATATTAATGCTAAAAATAGCTTGAGTATAAGGCTCTGAGTATGGATTAAAAAACGGAATCAGATTATTAACTCTATAAACCTCGTCAAATTGAATACCATGAAAGAAATTATTCCAAAATAAAATAATAGATAATAAATAAAAAAATAAAATTGTAAAAATATATTGGATGTGTCTATTTGTCCCAATTGACGAAACAAATATTCTGATATCTTTAATCATTTTTCACTTCGATGATTATCTCACATCCACTATGAATTTATGTGGTATCCTACAAAATTGAGTCCTCTGTATCCCACTAAATTGGGAATTCTGATTGAGATATTTAATCTTCAGACATTTCTGATACCCAATGGAAATCCTACTGCCATTAAATTGTTCACATCATAGATATTAGATGGAGTTTGTTTCGGACCAACTGAAATATTTCGAACAGCTACGGTCAACTCACGAATATCTCTACTTTTCAATTCGGGGATATCACAGGGACGCTCTCCCCCTTGAATAACAGATAGATTTATTAGGTTTTTTCCTTGTTGAAGGTGTATAGGAATGGAAAAATCTGTAAAATTTGTGCTTATTCCAATTTGCTTTACTAATGCATTGTTGGCATAAATCTCAAGGGTTCTTAAACGGTAGAAGCTTCGTGCTGTGAAATTTAATGTCACATGCTGATCTGATTTGTTTGAGTATAAGAGGAGCGTAGCATTTTGTGATATCCACCTCGTCGGAATATTATCCCAGAATTCGAGACCATACCATCCATTTAAAATCCAAAATTTTTGTTCAGATGGCTTATGGATGTATAACTTAACACATTCGAGTCTTGGATAAATATGCGGATCACGTATAAAAATTTCACAAGAAGAACCGTAGAAAAGAAATTCACGTTCTGAAATAATGATCTCAGCGTTTTCTATGAATTTTAAAAGATCCTCGTCTGATAGACGATTAACATTGCGGATTGAATAATTTGGTAAATAGTATTGAAAATGGCGCATTGATTCGGTTGTTAGCAGGATAGTATTGTTAGCCGAATAGTTATTTTTAATATAGTATGCAGCCTCTACAGGTGCAGGTTTGATGTTATGAAGACCATTGATTATCGAGAATGATGAAAATACCATGGGGATGCATATTAGAATAACAATTATAATAAATATAGATTTTAATATTGGCTTATTTTTAATATTATTATATATGTAAATAATTGATGCAGCAGATATAATAGCAATTATAGGAAATAACGGTAAAATATATCTTGGGATATATAAATTTAGTAAGATTATACAATACCCTAGGAACAATGCGCTAAAAAGACCGAGTATAATATATTGATGCTCGGTCTTTTTAATAGGGTTTCCTCCTTCTTTCCAAAAAATAATAATTGCTATTAATGCTATAATACAGAGGACAACAATACTAATTGACCATCCGTTAACTAAACACATAAAAAAATCTTGAAGAGACTTATTTATCCCACCTCTCGCAAATGAACTTACCTCACTAGCTGTTTCAAGGTGTATAATGGATGCTTTTATAAATTCATATAAATTATTATATATAATAAATGGTATAAACCAAAGCAAGAAACCGGAGAAAACAAATAGTAAATCTTTAATAAACTCCTTTCGATTTTTAATTACAATATAAATAAAAACTGAAACTAAAATAATAAAAGAATCAGTAGGACGAATACCAAAGCTCAAGCCCAATATTATTAATCCAATATAAAAAAACTTTTTATTAGCCAATCCAAAGATAACTAAAGTTAAAATTAAGACAACAATGAATTGATTTACTATATCGGCCATTACTATTACACTAAATTGCAGTTGAGCAGGACAAATAGATAATAAAAACGCAGCAAGAAAACCAACATGCTCGTTAAATAATTTTGATCCAAGTATATATGTTAAATAAATTGAACTGATACCTGTAATTATACTAACAAGGATTAAAGATTGCTGGGGATCATTCAAAATGAAATTTATCAATTTTCCCATTACAATATATACCGGAAAACCAGGTGGGTGTGGCTGATGGGCAGGAACAGAATAATCTAATATAGCCATTGTGAATTGAACAGAATCCCAACATTCCAGCCATTGTGACTGAAATTGAAATTGTACGATAAAAGAAACTACTAGTAAAATAACAATTAGTAGCTTAAATTTAAAAAAAGAATTAAACTGAATTAACACCATTCATTGTTTTGACTAATGTGAATAAATAAGTTTTGAAAATATACCTTGCCGATAATGAAGAGGGCATGAAGAATCTGTCACCTAGTTTTAAATGAGGTGAAACAGAGAGAAGCAGATGAACTGGCCGGGGCTTGGAAGTATGAGAGAATAGGATATCGAGACGACCTATCGGAACGGAACCCAGTCACGATCTCTGAAGACGCGATATGGTTCAGTCTCGCTCGATAAGCCGCTATTACGAGATATTCCGTTCTAGACTCAAATATTTGAACGCTATTCGCGAGTGGAAAAAGTCCTCGAAAATGCAATCATCGAGTCGTACCTCCAGGGAGTATCCACAAGAAAGATACAGAATGTGATTTCAACTCTTTGAGTGGATAAGATCTCACCCTCGTATGTATCGAGTATCGCCAAAGAACTTGATTCAAAGGTCATGGAGTTTCTTTCACGTCCTATCGACACATAAATTCCCTATATCTTTTTTGAAGCCGACTGTCGGCAGTAAAATTTTGTACAATTTTATTTTTTTATGCTTAGGTATATATCTTAGTACAAATATGTAGTAACTGATCCATGTCGGTCCTCGAGAATTCGAATGTCACCATCGCCCATTTGGGCATTGTGGCAGGAATGATCGATACCCTCGGAATCGTCGAGTACATAGATAAAGCGATACCCAAGAAACGGCATCACGCAGTGACTCACGGCGAAGCAACCAAGGCACTTCTTCTCAATGGCCTGGGATATGTCGAACGCCGGTTATTCCTGATGCCGGAATATTTCGAAGATATCGCAACGGAACGCCTGATCAAAGAGGGGATCAAGCCCGATCAGCTGAACCAGTTAGTTTTCGGAGAATGCCTTGACGCAATCGCCGCATATGGACCAACTCGCCTGTTTACCGATATGGCGCTTCAGATGCTGTCCAGAATCAAAATGGGCACGCTCCGGCTCCATTACGATACGACATCGATCAACGTCACCGGTGAATACGACTCGGGGTTCAACACCCGGTTGATCCAAATCGTTCACGGTCATTCGAAAGATCATCGATCAGATCTCAAACAATTTATCATTTCCCTCGTCACGAACCAGCATGGAATTCCTCTCTTCATGGAACCCCTGTCTGGCAACGAATCCGACAAGAAGACATTGCTCCGGACCATTGAGGAAGTCCGGAAAAACCTGGTCACGGACGAAACCATCTATCACATGGCCGATTCTGCACTGTATTCCGCCGATAATGTTGCCCGTCTCGGTGACCAGTGCTTTTGGATAACCCGGATTCCGGAGACAATCAGGGAAGTGCAACGGATTGTACGGTCAGATCCTGACTGGGTCAAATGCCAGGACTCTCGGTACAAATAGGCTACGTTTACGAGTTCCTACGGGGGAATATCGCAGCAATGGGTTCTATTCCGGTCCGAAGAACAATACAAGAAAAACCTCCGGACCTATGAGAAGAACCTGGAGAAAGACCTGCAGCGGGATCAGACTGCTCTTCACAAACTCTGCGTCAAAGGTTTCGCGTGCGAAGCCGACGCGAGAATGACCGTAGAACGCTGGTTAGCGAAACATCCCCGGTACAACCAGGAGTGTCTCGATATTCTCGAAAAACATCAGAGAAGTTCCGGTAAACGGGGCAGACCCAAAAAAGATGAGATCATTGAGCGAGTCTATCACGTCGATGTCAGGCTCGCATTCGATCCAGCCGTGATATTAAACGAAAAGGAACTGGGCCGATTCCTTCTCGGAAGCAACGATTTGACTATCGATCCGGAAATGATGCTCGCGTACTACAAAGAGCAGAGCACGGTCGAGCGGGGATTCAGGTTTATCAAAGATAGCAGGTTCCACGTATCCGAAGTCTATCTCGAGAATGAGAACAGGATTGCCGCTCTTGCGATGATCATGATACTCTGCCTCATGGTGTATTCGATAACTGAATGGCAGTTCCGGAGTACTTTGAATGCGAAGAATACGACGATCAGGGACCAGTATAAGAAACCGACTCGAAAGCCCAGCGCGAAATGGTTGTATTTCCTTTTCCGGAGGGTCAGACAGATTGATGAAATTGTTGATAACAGGCGGGTTTGCCGAATTCTCAATTATACTTCCGAATTAGTTGATATCGTTCACTTGCTCGGGCCGCCGGTGGAAAAATATTACTCGCTCAAAAATTAATGCCGAATGTCGGTTGAAGCTAAATATTTCAAGGTTAGAGAGGGCATCAGGTATGCCAACAAGGCATTACTCATCGTTGCCGGTATCCGGAGTGACGGAATCCATGAGATCAGTGGAGCCAGGACCGCAGATTGTGAAAATGAACTCACATGGGAAGACCTGATTTCGGACCTGAAAGATTGTGGTTTGGTACGTGTTGACCTTGTCGTATCAGACAGCTACAACGGTATCCGGGTCGCCGTTGAACGTTCATTCGATGAATGTTAGCTGGCAAATGTGCCAGGTACACTTTATCCAGGCAGTACTGAAGAAGATACCGAGTATGGATCACAAGCGTATTGTTGTGATTTCGAAGGACTCTTTAGGGATCCTCGCAGACTTTAGGAATGTATACTCAAACTCGAATCTCTTGGATTTTCTCGCACTGCTGATATGGTTGAATGGTTCGACTTCGACGTATTGAATTATCACAGTTTTCCTTCAGAGTATTGGAGAAGGATTCGGACCACCGATCTCATCGAATGTGTCAATAAGGAATTCAAACGTAGATGTCGCTCTATTGAAGCATTTCCAAATGATGCATTGCTCTTGAGAATTGACGGGGATATCCTGATGGATATCAACGAGAAGTGGATAATAAGTATACTGATATTTATGTGATGTAAGCGAGATACCCTTTGCGAATACAGATATGGAAATTACAGCTTAATTAGTACTGTACTTCCATCGCTCAGGCAGTTCCCTAACAAAGATAATCGGGTGTGCAATATTGAGATTAAATTCGCTTACGAAGACAATATTGGCGATATTCGTAACGCTACTGATTTTTTACTTTATCTTCCAACAGGTTGATGTTCAGGATCTAGTGCTGGCTTTAAAGAACGCAAATCCCTTTTACTTGGGCATCTCCCTATTTCCACTGGGATTATCATTATACTTCATAACTCGACGATGGCAGACGCTCCTCTCCTCTATGGGTTTTGAGGTACCCCCTTGGAAATGCTTTAGTGTTCTTATGGCAGCTTATCCCCTTACGGCTGTCACACCATCAAAAGCAGGGGATTTTGTTAGAGCATATTATCTCAAAGATGAAATTCCTATGACCAGGACTATTGGAAGTGTCTTAACTGAAAAGATCTTCGATGTTGTTGTTCTCATCGCATTTTCATTATTAGGGATGATATACTGTCAGTGCTATGAATTTATTTGGCTTTTCGTTATCTCTTTAGCACTGATATCTCTATTTGTTTTAGTTCTCCGAAGAGGCCTGAGCCTGCCTATTAGCAGTTCTTGGAACGACCGAATTGATAACATTGCTCTCTCGATGCGGAGCCTGCTCGATAATAGAGCCCTATTCGTGAAAATAACTCTTTATTCTATATTAATCTGGATCTTAGCCATGCTGCAGATTTTAATGTTCTTTTTTGCATTGGACATAGATGTGGATCTCCTTTATCTTTTTGCGAATATGCCTATTGCAATTTTTATTGGCATGTTACCGATAAGTATCGGAGGCATGGGAACAAGGGATGCAGCTATCATCTTCCTTTTCTCGGATTATGGGACTATAAGCGAGCTGCTTGCTGTTGGGATACTGTTTTCATTGTTCAGGTATTGGCTTTTATCTGTAATTGGTCTTCTTTTTATGAATCGGCTAACTAAAAATTAAAGTTCGTATCTATCTAAGTTTTTATTGCTCTGATTTCTTTCCGATTAGTAACTGATTTAATAAAAGGAAGTCGAGTCCCACTATACGCATGACTCGTTCTATACCATCTTCAAATGGAAATCCTATCGGAGAGATCATAAATTTTTCTGCTAGGACTATATGAAATCCTGCTCTCTCAACTAAGCTTTTAAGATTTGATAATGAAAATGTTTCGTTATGTTGGTCTTCCTTTAAATGTCCTATTTTTGTCGCAATATGTTCAAAAAATGGGTCTGGAGTACTTAAAATACATATTCCTTCATCTCGAATTACACGCCAACACTCTCTCATCATTTGGGAAGGGTCAGTGACATGCTCGATCACTGCCATTGCTACAAGAACGTCGAATGAGTTATTTTTAAAAGGCAACGTGACCGCATCAGCTTGTACCAAAAATAAGTCCTTATTGGGATTTGTATGAAGGAGGTCCGCAGAGAAGTCTATTCCCACAGCATTTTGGACGCTTAATTCGTTATTGAGCATCTCAAGCATCCTTGCATCTGCAGTTCCGATGTCCAGAAGTGAGTCAAGTTTATGCCGGTTGTATTCTTCAATTCCTTTCAACACTTCCTTTGTACGTCGAGCTAAACGGTATTTTAGAGCTAGATTCTTTTTTCGTCCTTCATAATATTCATATTTTAAAACTCCCTTTTGATCGACCATGTTTATACCTCAAATTCATCTATCGTGTAGAATTCTATTTTCTCATGAACTGGTGTTATTGTTCTCTTGAGTTCTATCCAATTGCTTGCGTTTAATCTATCGATTAATTCTTTCTCCAGTTGATATCCATCAACCTCAAGTTCCTGTTGTTGAAAATACAGCGATTGAGGCACATATCTTACAGAAAATTCATCGCCTATATTTATGGACAGGAGTTTATCTGATGCATTTTTGGATATTTTGTCTCCAATTTCGATTTTATCACCACAAATAATTATCTCCCTCCTAAATTGAACTGGCGCTTTTTTCGTATTGGTTATGAACATGTCTCGAATGGCTCCCTTCAACCAGTACGACAGTTTTGTATTCCATGCTAGCGTTAGAAGAGCAGTTCGGAGGGCCATCATCTTTAAAGGGGTTGGATACTGGTATGGTGCGTAATTCATATTCCCTTCTATAACTCCTCCATTTTCCGTGAACTGGACAGTATAATCCTTATCAACCCATTGGGATGTTATTATCTTTCCGTTTTCCAATTTTCCAATGATCCCGCAGTCGTTATAGATTAAGTCCCCGCGTGCATTGAATATTTTTACAACGCCTCCTTTCGCAAAATTTGCGACTAAATAATAGTTATCGCTCTTTGCCGCCATCATTTTAGCATCCTCAAAGTGCTTGATGAATGGAGATCTTTCATATGGGAGACGAATGGTTTCATCAATAGTTATGGGATTATAATCAAGGTACGTTAATAGATACTCCTGCACACGATATCCCAAGTACCGTTCCGGCATTATTTCGGGGCTTACCAACTTCCCTTCCGCTAAACCTTCCAATAGTACATCCGCAATTCTTCTGGCAATTGGGAAGTCATTACAGAACAATTCGTATCCATGTGGATAGAAGTGAAGTGTCTGCCGGCTCCCTATTGTTCCTGCATAGTATTTATTTGGGTACACAAAGTAACTGCTGAATTCAATTGCTTTCTCAACGATGCTCAATATTTTTGATTTCAAGTTCTCATCATCAGATAATTTATACAATTTCCCCAGAAAACTAACTGTTGCTGAAAGATATCCCAGGTCTGCTCCATCATATTCCAAGAGCCAACCCTCTGGGGACTGGAGCGTCTCAAAAAAACTGAATTTTTCATTAAAGGCCCTTAATAACTTTTCATCCCCCAAAACTTTATAAGCATAGTAAATTGGCAAGAGAGCCATTGCATGGTGATTGGCTAAAACGCCGAGCTCGTCGTATTTTGCCAGAAAATTTGCAGCTTTACGAGACGCTTCGAATAATCTGTTCTTGAGTTCTTTTTGCATATCCTCTTTAAGGAGATCATATGTGCTAAGCATTGAGAACAGAAGGAAGCCAGTTGGCCCTGCCCAACCTCGTTCATTAGGATAGAATTCATCGAATGAACCATCATTGTGCTGAATTTGTGTCCAATAATCGATTCCAGCGAGTGTCCATTTACGTATCTTCTCCTTTTGGTAGAATGGGTTGTCCGGATAAGGATATGCATAGGCCATTGCAAGGTTGTGTGTATTCAGTTGTAGTATAGACGAAGGGAAATCAATCGATTTATCGAGCCAAAAAGTTCTATCAAAACACCCATATGTGGGGGAATATTCATTTCTATCAAGCATACTTAAAATTCGCGGTATCTGTGAGATAGCTTTCGTTGCATAAAAATCACCGAGTTCCATTTCAAACACTCCTTTTGACTACAAGATCTGCAAGCATTCCGAACAGCGATATTTGGATTGCTGCGACAACAAGAATTATGGTCGTTGAATCGAATAATCTTCCCAAAAAGATGGCAGAATAGAGAAATGTAATCACTCCAGCAATGAAGAATAAGACTCCGATTGGAATAAATACTTTAAGTGGTTTGAAGTAGGTTGTCGCATTAATTATGAGAAGAATGAAGTTCAACCCATCTTTTAATGGTTTTATTTTCGAATGCCCTACTCTATGATAGTAACTGATTGGAACATATTTCACGAAAAGACCACTGGCTATGTATGAGAGCGTGATTGTTGTCGTAAATGAAAAGCCATCGCAGATAATATTGAAATAACGCATCGCCTCATCTCGCTTGAAGATCCTCATGCCTGAATTTAGATCGGGGATCTTGGTGCAGCTTAAATAGTTGGCTAGGATATGAAGTACCCATTTAGCAGGTTGTCTATATAGCTGAATTTTCACATTGTCCCCAATCCTAGCCCCAACAACCATATCGTATGTATGTGCATACTTCCAGAGGTTAGGAATTTCTGCATGCGGATATGTTCCGTCAGCGTCGGTGATCAGGATATACTTCCCAACGGCATTTTTTATACCCGTCTTTAATGCTGCACCATATCCTCGATTGATAGGGTGCTGTATCAGTTTTGATCCGTGATAATTTCGGATATTTTCGGCGCTTTTATCCTTCGATCCGTCATCGACAAAAATAATCTCGTAGGAGATGCCTAGTGAGGGGAGAACCTCGTTTAAATCCATCCACGTCGATTCGATACTACCCTCCTCGTTATACACAGGTATTACGACTGATAGTTCGACACCCATGCGACGTACCTCTTTAGCCCTTCTTCGAGTGATACTTCTGGACGCCATCCGAGTTCCTGCTCAGCCTTCATCGTATTAGCGAAGGTGTGTTCTGCATCGCCATCCACAGCAGGTGCGTAGCAGATTTTAGTATCACTTCCAGTTATTTCGATGATTGTCTCGGCAAGAGTCTGGATTGAGACGCGGTGCCCGCCGCCAATATTGTAGACCCCGGTTCCACAATTCAGGGCAGTAAGGTTTGCCCGGATAATGTCTTCAATGTGAGTGAAATCCCTGGTTTTCGTTCCATCACCGAAGATTGTGATATGTTCATTTGCAAGGGCTTTGCGGGTGAAAATGCTAATTGCCAGATCTGGACGCATCCGGGGTCCGTAGACAGTGAAGTATCTAAGTGATAGAGTGGGAATCCCATATATCTCTTGGAATACTCTGCAATATTCCTCTGCAATTAGTTTAGAAACGCCATACGGGGACACAGGATGCGTTGGATGATTCTCATCAAAGGGAAGGTAATGAACACATCCGTATACTGATGATGAAGAGGCGTTAATGATTTTCTTAACGCTAGAATCAAGTGCAGCTTTAAGCAGATTGAGAGTTCCAGTGGCATTCACAGTATGTGATTTTATGGGATTTTTTATCGAAGCCTGCACCCCTGCCTGCGCTGCTTGGTGAAATACATAATCAACATCTTCAAGGGTGTGGGAGAGAAGAGCATAGTCGCAGATATCTCCTTCTACAATTTTAAATTCATTTCTGGCCAAAAAAGGCGATATATTTTTTAGTTTGATTTCTTTATCATAAAAGGGATCGAAATTGTCAAGACAGACAACTTCATGATTATCAGCGAGTAGCTTTTCAATAAGGTGGGACCCGATAAATCCTGCGCCACCAGTGACTAGTATTCGCATTTATTGAACCTCTTCATTTTTACAGCCAACCTCTATGTATTATTATCTACGTCCAAATATTAGTTATCTCTCGGAAAGAATTAATACAATTAAATCTCCGAGTCACCAGTGACGGGAATATCGCCATTTATCCCCCAATTAAATGTTTTGTCCGTCGCACCATTCAGGTCATAATCAAAATACCATCTGCCCACAGATGGCCGGAATACCGCAATACCGGTTCTTCCATCCCCATTCCAGTCACCAGTGACGGGAATATCGCCATTTATCCCCCAATTAAATGTTTTGTCCGTCGCACCATTCAGGTCATAATCAAAATACCATCTGCCCACAGATGGCCGGAATACCGCAATACCGGTTCTTCC
>Ga0334884_1003544_pt1 | contig 17392 bp, 15 predicted proteins | sample GraSluR1_MG_7_FD_207215 | JGI IMG/M metagenome (GOLD analysis project Ga0334884, IMG submission 207215) | Sludge microbial communities from methane-producing bioreactor in Wageningen University, Netherlands - Granular Sludge_12_05 R1 | ecosystem: Engineered > Bioreactor > Anaerobic >...
GCCACTCTTTCTGCACGCAACTCTTTCTCGTAAGTGCCCGTTGCATGCAGCTCGATGGCAGCCTCTCCCGACGACGATTTGGCATCGAGGTTGGGACCCTCCTCCACTATGGTCAACCATTGCCGGCAGGTTTCCGCCGCTATGTCAGGTGGCATCTCGATGCCAAAGGTGCCGCGCCAACGCCGTCGCGCCCTTTTTGGTTGCTACCTGCCCTCGCCATTGGTCTCGTCAACCATCGCTTCCCCCGCCGTGCTGCCCAGTTGGCACGCGCACTGGCCTCAGATGATACCACGGCTGACGCCCTCGCCATCGTGGCCGTTGCTCAGGGGCTGTGCTTCCCTCACCCAGGTCAACCCACGCAACGGGCGCGACAGGCATGGTTGGAAGCGGTGATCGATCGCAGCGGGTGCACACTCTCCCCCACAGCGGCCACCATCACCAAGGTCGCTCACCTCTGCGCCCTCGAGCCGCCAGAAGCGGTGCGTGCTTTGGGCCAACACCCACCCTTGTTGAGAACGGTGGCCTTGGCCTTGTATTTCTGCCTCCGGCACCACCAATCGCCGGAACAGGCCTGGGGACAAAGCGGCATGTGTCCTCTTTCCTCCGAGGCGGAGCTGGCCTTCTTGACGGGCGCCTTCATCGGTGCTGCCAGCGGCGAGACTGATCGTGCGCCTGTGCGGCTGAGGCTGCAGCCTTTCTTGAGACTGTGGTCCAACAAGTTGTCTGTGCTGGCAGCGGGACTTGCCATTGAGGAGGAGGGGGTCAGTTGATGCGAAGAGGTGCACTTCTCCCACTGGAGCCACAACAGCCACCGCGCATCGGTGAGATCGAAGAGGCGCTCCGCCCCTTGGGCCACACTTGGGTCATTGGCGCAGATGAAGCCGGGCGTGGTCCCCTGGCTGGCCCCGTCGTGGCAGCAGCCCTGTGTCTCGATCCCGAGCGGATTCCTGCGGGTTTGAACGATTCGAAGAAGGTCTCCGAGAAGGTTCGCGAGCGTCTCTTCGCCGAGCTATGCCAAGAGGCTCGTGCCTACGCCGTGGTGATCAAGGACGCTGCGTTCATCGATGAAGTGAACATCCTCGAGGCCTCCTTGCAAGCCATGGCCGAGGCCGCGGATCAGGTCTTCAAGGCCCTTTGCTCCCAGTCCATTTTGGCCACCCGCCTGCTCATCGATGGCAACTGTGCCCTTGGGCACCGGGTGCACACCTGCCGCTCGGTTTTTCAGCAGCCCATCGTCAAAGGTGATGCCCGCGCCTGGGCCATCGCCGGAGCATCGATTCTGGCCAAAGTCAGCCGCGACCGCATCATGCATCTCCTCGACGCCCAGTATCCAGGCTACGGCTTCGCCACCCACAAAGGTTACCCAACGGCCCAGCATCGCGCGGCACTACGGCGTCTAGGGCCTACGCCGGTGCATCGTCTGAGCTTTCGCGGGGTAGAGCAGCCTTAGCGCGCCGCCTCGGCATTGCGGCGGCAACCACAGCGGTCCTTGACCCATTGGGCATGCGCTGCCATAATTCGGGCCGTTGAGAGATCGGACTTCGGCGCGATTTCGAGGGCGGCACTTGAGCAAAGCTGACGAAAAGAAAAATCTTTTACGCATCGAGTCGCCCCAGTTCTCCCTGGAACTCGAAGGCGATCCCGAATTTGTCATGGAGACCTATGACACGGTTCGGCGCGACATCCTGAAGCGTCTCTTGGACATCATCATGGCCTCTCAGGAACCAGCCCCGACGGTGGTTTCGCCCGTGTTGTCCAGCGTCGAGCCGGCAGCCCCAGCAGACCTCAGCGAGAGTCAAGCCTATGTGTGGGTCTATGTCACGCACGAGATCTACAACAAGGTCTATGTCGTGGACCACCCAACCTTCTCTGCATCGCCCTTGAGTCGTTTTCTCGATGGCATCCGCCTGCGCCGTATCTACCTCAGCCGCGAGCACCGTGAGCTCCTCGGCCCGATGGTGGGCACAGGCAAATCCCTGTGGTCGGAACTCACCCGCAAGGGTCGCGAGCAACTCGCCAGGGGTGAGGACGGCTAACGCCGGCGTTCTCAAATGCCCAAAAAGAGTCGCTTGCCAAAATTACTGGCCAGACGCGAATCGAAGATCTTCTTGGCCGCCGCCTCGACCTCGTAGTCCAGGCGAATGTACTCCAAGCGCGCCGTCTCCGTATCGAAGACCGCACAGCAGGATCGATTGTCGTAATCTCGCGGCTGACCGACGCTACCTACGGTGACGATGTACTTCCGGTCAGCCTTGACATGAATCACGGGCGCCGAGACGTCTTCCGCACCTTCCCAGGTCAAGGCAAAGGACTTCGTCAGATGGGAGTGCCCAATGAAGGTCACCTGAGCCAAGTCATCGTAGTGTTCGACCAATTGGTTGGCCTGTTCGATTGAGAACACGTAGTCGAAGTCCTGCATCGAAATGGGCGAACCATGGCAAAACGCCAGGTCATGATCCTCATCGACTTCGATGTAGGGAAGCTTGCGCAGCCACTCCATGTTCTCCTTACTCAACAACTCTGCATGCCAATCCAGGGCATTGCGGGCAGCGTCGTAGTAGTAAGCGTAGTTCATCCGCCCACAGACGGCCGCGTCGTGGTTGCCGAGGATGGTCTTGTGGGCGAAGTTGCGAACCATGGTGCAGCACGGATCGGGATCGGCGCCATAGCCCACGACGTCCCCCAAGCACACGTAGCGATCGCAGGGATTCAACTCGAAATTGGCGATGACGGCCCTGAGGGCTTCCTGATTGCTGTGAATATCTGAGAAGATCCCGATTCGCATGCTTCACTCCCGGCACCGGTCAGGCGCAATTTACCAAAGGTGCAGACACGACGCTAGCTCAGAGTCGGCATGCGCATGGATTCCCTCAATTTTCTTTCCCGTTACTCCCCAACCTTAGGAATAACTACCTGAAAAGACTTGGCAACATCTTTGAGCAAGCCGTAGAAACGCACGCGCTCTTGACGTTGCATGCCTGCCCACGGGTCATCCAAGACGACGAGCGAGACATGATCCCCGATCCGGGTACGTTCCTTGTGGTGCTGGACCAGTAGCCCCAGCGCCACGGCACGCAGCCACGGGAGCTGCTCCCGCGCCACCATGGCGCTCAACGGGGTGGCACGCGTCCGGTCGAGGGTTACCACCAAGCCGTTGTTTTCAATCGCGACCTGCGCCTGCGCCTGGCCAATGACGGCCGGGATCATGCGGTTCAACGGTTCGAGCAAGGGGGCGATCACCGTCGCGTCAGGCGGAATCATCTTTAACTCCCGGGCCAACGCGATGAGCTCCGCTTCAGGAATGGCATCACTTCCTCTGATGGTGTCCACTGCGACGCCTTGCTTCTCGAGCTCGCCGCGGAGCTCATAAGCAGGCATCACGAAATCACCCATCTCTGCGCGGCGTTTTTTGATCTCCTCCAGCTCCGCTTTCACTTCGGCGATCTCTTTGCGCTGGCGGATAAAGACGGCGTCGTTGATGTAACCTTTGAGGCGCTCTTCGAGCTTGCCCCGTTTGTCCCGAAGCTCATTTCGTTTGTCCACGTCTTCGATGATCTGTTCGGCGCTGAGCGCCGCGAAACGCTTGAGCATGCGTTTCATTCGCCCCTGCTCTCGTTCCTGGGTCTTCTGCACCTCCTTGAGGCGGCTCTCCAGCGTCACCACCCTCGCGTCCAGCTCCTCCCGCAACGCCCGTCGGTCTAGATGCCGCCACAGTGCCCCCACGGAGGTACCAAAACCGACGATGGCTCCCAGGGCGAGCGCCCGCAGTCGCCCATCCAAGGGGAAGAACACTATGGCGGCGACGAGGCACAAGACCCCTAGCCCTCCTCCCAGCCAAAACCAACGGTTAGCAAAGAGACTGCGCATGGCTTCGGGATCGCGCCGCGCCATGGTCTCACGCAGGACCCGCTCCATCTCCTCGATCTCACCCGTCTGGGTCTTGTCAAGGCGATCGAAGGCCGTGACGAAGCGTCGCTCATCATCACTCAACTCGGGCAACGCTTCAAAAGCCTTGAGCGCCGTATGGCAGCGCTCGAGAGCCGCCTCAACCTTGACGGCAGGGCTCTTGACCTGCAGCAACTCTCGCAACTTGGCTTCGACGTTGACGATTTGATTCTCTATCGCCTCAGTGGACAATGAGCGCCGGTATTCCTCGACCAATCGCTGTACCTCAGCGCTACCGAGGACCGCGCTGCTGTCTTGAAAAAAACTGTGGAAATGCAGGGGATAAAAGTAGTCGAAGGGCACCAGCCCCAGCACCTTCTCCCACAGTGACTGCGTCTCTTCAGGACCGGAAGCAAGGACCACCCCAGACTCACTGAGGACCTGGAGGCTATCCTCCTTGAAGTCCCACATCAACTTGTATTCCAGGCCCCCCGACTCGAGCACCGCCCCCAAGCGAATGGGATAAGGCACGCTGCTATCGAGTTGCTGAATGATCCCTGGCCCGAGCACTTGGGGATACAACACCAAAGCGATGATGCGCTGGAACTTCGGCACATCCAGTGGTGGCGGCAGCAATGGCTCGCACAGCCCCGCGCTCAGCGGCAGGCGCAACCCCTTCACCACCCCAAAAAGCCCCTGAATGACGATCTCTTTAAAGTGCATACCACAACCCTAACGGCAGCTCTAAGGCGCCTACGTGGGAAAGCATCAGCGTGATACTACCCCACGTTGCGGCTGTGGCAAAAGATCCCCCTTTCAGTTCACCCCCGCCCGGAAAGGGACTAGCAGCACACGCCTCGTCACCGGCAGCCAACAGGGCCCCCCCGTCACCTTCCCAGGCAAGGTGCTCACCGCCCACGCCTAGCTCTGCGCTCGGCACCCGGATCGAGCACAAAAAGGGCGCTCCAATAGAGCGCCCTCAGTGCTTGACCGTGGTTGGCATCAGCAGGACTATTCGCCGGATACGGGCACCATGGCTTTGCGTTCGCGCACCGTCTTGATCCGCGCCGCTTTGCCGCGCAGGGCGCGCAAATAGTAGAGCTTGGCCCGACGCACCCGACCAAAGGTCATCACCTCGATCTTGGCGATCTTGGGTGAATGCACCGGGAAGACGCGCTCGACGCCAACACCATAAGAAATCTTGCGGACCATGAAGGTCTCCCGCAGGCCGCCACCGGAACGACCGATGACCACCCCTTCGAAAACCTGGACCCGCTCCTTGTCGCCTTCCTTGATATTGACATGGACGCGGACCGTGTCACCAGGCCTGAACTCTGGCAGGTCGTTCCGCATCTGGCGTTTTTCAAGCATGTCAATCATTTGCGCGTTCATCTTGGTTCTCCTCTTCCCAAAAACCAGCCGGCTTCCTTTAGCTGCGAAAGCCTCCCGCTGTCAATCTATTTTTTGTCGCCGCCGCCCTCCAGGGACGCCGCAGCAAGCATGCGCTCGCGATTATCCCTCAACTTTTCCCATACTTCTCTATCTTGCTCAGCGAGCCAAGATTCGTCCTCCCGTGTCAGCGCCGCGCCGAGCAGCAGGTCTGGGCGCCGCCTCAGCGTCCGTGCCAGCGCCTGCTGGCGACGCCAGCGGCGCACGGCACCGTGGTCTCCCGAGCGCAAAATGTCTGGCACCGCCATGCCGCGAAAAAGCGCCGGTCGGGTGTACTGGGGATACTCCAACAAGCCCTCGAGACCAAAGCTCTCTTCTTGCGTCGACGCCGCATTGCCCAACACCCCAGGCAGCAAGCGCGTCACCGCGTCGATCACCACCATGGCGGCAACTTCACCACCGGTCAACACATAGTCGCCGATGGAGAGCTCTTCATCGACGAAGGCCTCCCGCACCCGCTCATCCACGCCTTCGTATCGCCCACAGATCAAGGCCAAGGCGGGCAAAGTGGCGAGTCGCCGCGCCGTGGCTTGGCAAAATGGCTGGCCCTGCGGGGTCAGCAACACCCGGTGTATCGCAGGGCACTGGGCCATGACATGCTCGATGGCCGCAACCAACGGCTCGGCCTTCATGACCATCCCCGCGCCGCCGCCATAAGGCGAATCGTCAGCCGTACCGTGACGGTCCGTGGAAAATGCCCGGATCTGGTGCAGGTGCACGGAAAAATGACCGGCCTCCTGGCCGCGGCCGAGAATCGAGGCCTCTAGCGGGGTCTGAAAAAAGTCTGGGAACAGGGTCAACACGTGACACTGCCAGCGTTCTGCCCCCTCATGTCCTTGCAGATCCATAGCCTCGTCTCAGTTCTCAGCGCGTGCCTTTGGGCGCGCTCACCTGTTCCCGCACCACCGCTTCGGCTTGGCGACACATCTCGCCGTCGACGAAGAGGACTCGCGACCCCCTATCGACCCGCACGACGAAGGCATCCACAAAGGGAATCATGACCTCGGTCCCGTCATCAGTGCGATAGACCAAGACCTCCTGGGCCCCGTTGTCAAAAGAATCGCTGACCACGCCGAGGCCTTGACCGGCCTCGTCCTCCAGCCGCATCCCCAAAAGATCGGCCACGTAGATGTCATCGTCGGTCAAGGAGGGCAGGTCGTCGCGCCAAACATAACAGATGGCCTGTGTCCAACGCGCGGCGTCCTCACGGTTGCCGAGCTCCTGCAGTGACAAAGCCCAGAAGCGGCCACGCTGTTGCGCTTGCGTCAGCGTAAAGCCCCTGCTCTCGGTGTCATCGGCAAAGAGGACCCGCGACACCAGAGCGAGACTCTGCGACGCAGGATCATCAGGGAAAACGCGCACCTCCCCTCTAATCCCCTGCGCTCTCCCCACTTTGCCCACGCGCATCCATCTCTGGTCCAGAATAAGCATCTGCCCCACCCATGCCCCAAGACGTGCGCATCTCGCTGGATGCCTTACTCGATGATCTCGAGCACCACCCGCTGGCGCAATTTCGTAGATGCAGCGTTGACGATGGTTCGCAGCGCATGGGCCGTGCGGCCTTGTTTTCCAATGATCTTGCCCAAGTCGTCTTTGGCAACCTTGAGCTCGAGCACGGAAGTCTGGGCCCCTTTCACCTCAGTCACCTGAACCGCATCGGGGCTGTCCACCAGAGATTTGGCAATGTATTCGACGAGTTCCCTCATGCACCCACTCCCATGCGTCGATTTGGCCGCGAAAAAACACTTACAACGCAGAACTACGCCGAAGCACTTTCCCGAAGCTGATCCACCAATGAACGCACGGTGTCGCTCATCTGCGCGCCCGTCGAAACCCAGTAATCCACCCGCTCCAGATCGATCTTCACGAGGTGCGGTTGCTTGACTGGGTCATATGTCCCAAGAACTTCCAAAAATCGCCCATCGCGCATGCAGCGCTGATCAGCAGCCACCACACGATAGAAAGGACGATTCCTCGTCCCGTGCCGTTGAAGTCGAAGCCTGACCGCCATCTTTCCTCCGATATCCCATGAACAAATCGGGTAAACCCGTTTCCTACGCCTTCGCTTTGGCTCACGGCGCGCAATGCAGCGCCACGAAAGCCACCACTCAAAAGCTGCGCGAGAATAAGGATCACCTGCCGCCTTGTCAACTAAGATTGTCCCGACAATCGTCCCCAAAGGAATTGACCCTCAGTAGCGATAGCCCAAGGCAAGACTCCACAGGTCATAGGCGCTCTCGTAGCGTCCAGCGCCAACAGGCTCTCCTGGCCCCTCACCTAGAACGGGGCAGGCCGCTGCATCATCGTAGGGATAACCACAGCTCGACGTGGGTATGTGGGTCCGGATCAGCGAGCGCCTCACCTCCCGTGGCGCCTGAAAAACATGCCCATAGCCCAAATGGATATCGAAATCGGCGGGTAAGTGCAGCGAAGCGCCGACGGTCAGCGCCGCCCGGTGGTGCGAGAGGGTGTCCAAATTGGTCGTCTCCATCGGTACCGCCCCGCGCTCCAGATAGCCGCCGGCGCGCGCGCTCAGCCACGGCAGAGGGCGCAGCTCGCCGCCCAGTCGCAAACTCCACACGTCCTGCCAGTGCTTGGGCAGAGGAATGCGCCCGATGGCATCGCCGCCGCCCCCCAGCGAACCAGGAAGATCGACAGACCACACGTCGTTCAACGACCAGGACTCGTACACCAGGTTCACTTCGACGTCCAAACACGATGCGTCCCCGCAGAAGTACCGCCACAGGGCACCAAAGCGCACAATCCACGGGTGATGGTAGGTCACGCTCGCCCGGTTGTCGGTCAAATGGGCCAGATGACCCGGAATGGCCGAACCCGAGAAGTCCAAGGCCACCTCCCCTTCGAGATCGAAGCGCGCAGCCGTTTGCACCGACAGCGCCAGGCCCAGCTCGCGCCAGGGCTCCCACCCCACGCCCAACACCGCCGCCGGCGCCCAAGCCCCAGCATTCAAAGCCACAGGCACATCCATCGCCTGGGTGTAGTAGGGGCTACTCTCGCCGCGGTAATCGCGGCTGATGACATCCTGCATCGCGTTGAGATTGGCATCCAAAGTCAGGGTGTAGGCCATGTCCAGGCGTCCCATCTGCACCGCCAGGCCAAAACGCCAATCTCCAACCCGATAGGCTCCCCCCAAAGCAAACCAAACCAGGGACAGATCCTGGGACACGAAGGCGTACCGCTGGGGGCCATCCGACGCATAGTCTACCCCACCGAGAGCTGGAGGGGGGTAGACCCCCAACGCGATAGCCCAGTCCCCATGGCTGTACCCCGCGAAGACGTGTGGCAGCGCGAAGCCCACGGGCGTGCACAGCGCCGATGATTCGCAGCGGCTCTCCACTGCAGCAAAAGGACGCTCATAGCGTTCCGCAAATCCAGGACTCTCCAGCTCGCCGTTCTCATCGGGGATGATCCGCTGATCCAAGCCCGCGCGGACAAAGCGGTCGCTGCGCACGATGAAATTCGATCCACCAAAAAAAGAAAAACCCCCCATCCACAACAGGTTGGCAGGGTTGGTGTACAAGGCCGAGGCATCCGAGACGCTCGCCACCGACGTCCCACCTCGCCCCAAAGTCACCGCCCCCAGATCGGGAATCTCGACCCCACCGGCCTGGGCCTCCACGGCGGGAAGCCAAAGACACAACAACCAAAGTAATCGCCACCTGACCATAGTACCTGCGCCTCCATGTGCACGCGCTCCAACTCCGAGAGGCACGACCATAGTGGTCAACCAATTTTCTTGCAAGACGCCACAAAGTGGTCAACCAATTCTTACGTGCGCAAGAGCGGTGTCAGGCGGCGCCGAAAAATTTGCCATTTTTAGGTCCCCTTCGCCCTGACCGCGTTTACGACTTCTGGCCGCCCTGGAAATGCAACGCGCCGGCTGACCAGGGCACCGACCGACGGTTTCAAACTAGACGACGTCCGCGAATCATACTAATGTGTTGCCCTTGACCGTGTTTTCTGCGCCGCCGACTCAGGCCTCGCAGAGGGAGGAGATCAGCATGACCCAAGAAAAAGACTCATCCGTCGTAGCCTCGTTGAACAAGCTCTCGGATCTCTCATCCCAGGATCAGAGCGGCGCCGGCGGCCAGGTGGCCAAAGTCAAACAGCGTCGCACCAAGGTCAAGGAGCAGAGCTGGATGAGCGACGACAACGCGGGTAACCTCCTCGCGGGCCTCCTCGGCGAGACCGAGGCCGAGGCGGAACAGGAGATCAAGCGCAAGGAAGCCGAGCGCAAAGCGCGAGAAGCCGCGGAAGAGGCCGAGAAGCAGGCAGCAGAGGCGCGCAAGAAGGCCGAGTCCGAGTCACGCCTGCGGGAGGAACAGAACCGCCTGCAGGAAGTGCAGATGCGGCGAACCCAAATGCTCGCGGCCATTGAAAGGCAGAAGAAGATCGAGACCGGCGAGATCGACGTCGAAGAAGAAGAGCGCCTGCGCAAGCTGGAAGAAGAGAAGGCGCGGCGGGAAGAGGAAGCGCGCCTCGCCAAGGAAGCTCAGCTCAAGCATGCCCAGGACCTCATCCAGGCCCAGCAGGAGAAGCTCCAAGAGCTGGCGAACCGCCCCTTGGAAGCAGCCATCACGGAACCCCACAGCAATATGGGGGTTTTTGTGGCCATCGCCGCGGTCTTTTTGCTCGTCGCCGGCGGCGTGGCGGCCTACTTCGTCTTGAGCGCCCCCGCCCCCGAGAAGGCCAACCCCTTCGGCCTGGTTGAGAACTATCCCACGCAGATGCTAGGCGTCACCGAAGCCGAGGGTGTCATGGGCGACGTCGGCCTGGACATCGTCTCCCAATCCCCCGACCAAGGCCCCTCTCAGATCGCCGGCGCTGGCGCCGCCTCGACAGGCACCACCAAGGCCGGCCGCAGCGGCGGCAGCGGCGGCCGACGCGACAGCGGTGGCAAGGCCAAGGCCAGTGAGTTCGACAAGCTGACCGGTAAAGGTGAAAACATCCTCGGCGGCAGCAAGGGCGGCGGGATCGTTTTTTAGCTCACCAGCGCGCCTCGATGATGTGCCGCGCCGCCGCTTCTGTCTGCCCAGTGCGTTGCAGACCCATGACCCGCAACAGGGTCAGGGCGGCGTCGCTGTCATCACTGCCTCGGGCGCGGTGTCTCGCGTGGGTCTCGGCGAGGACTTGCAGTGTTTCTTCAGTGCTGAGCCCATCGACACTCAAAGCCAACACGGTCAGCGCTCGACCCCAATGGGCGCTCAACAGGGCTGGCTCCGTCGCCACAGCCTGAGCAAAATCCACGGCCGCCGCAGCGTAGTTTCCCCTGAAGTAATGCTCCCAAGCCGAAGCCGTGGCCAGAACGGCATCGCGCCATGCCGACGTCAAGCTCTCGTTCTGCAGCGCCATCATGCGCTCCATCCGCTCTCGTACCAGGGCCCACCCCGCCCGGTCCAGAGCGGCCGTCGGCATCCCTGGCGCAGGCGTCATCACTTGCCGAATCTCCTCCTCGAGACCACGCCCCAGAGCCTGCCGAAGGCCGATGAGCTGTGGGGTCGCGAAACCAGTCCGCAACAGCACATCATAGGCAGCCACCGCCCCGCCGCCGTCTGAGGTCAGAAAAGGACCCGCGCGCAGCGCCTCCTCGACCTGCTGCAAGGCCGTCTTCTGGGCCACCGTCAAAATCGATCCCGGCTCACCGCTGACCCGACGGCGCACGCCGTTGAGCTCTTCCCTCACCTTACGGACATCATCGGCCTGAGGCGCCAACTCCAAATACCACTGATAGTAGGCCAAGGCCTCGGGGAAATGGCCCATTTTGTTGTGCGCTCTGGCGCAATTGACGTAAGCGCGCAGGGCACCCGCCGGATCGGCCTGAATCGCCTTGACATAGGCCGCCACCGCCTCGGCAAACTTCTTCGTATTATAAGCTTCATTGCCCAAGCGCGTATAGTCGTCAGCGCTCTGAGCCCAGCCCCCACCTGGCCACAGCATCAGCACCGCGAGCACCGCCACCAGGAATCGCCCTCGCCACTCAGTCATCGCCCTGCCCCTCGTCCGCTTCGGTTTCCGATTCCACCCCCTCGTGGTCGCTCGCCGCCCCTGGCCCCCCCGGCCCAGTGTCATCAGCCAGATCCAACGACTCCGCGGCTGCTGGCACATCTGTGCTCACCTCAGGGGCGGCCGACGCCCCCCCAACGGGCGAAAAATCATCGAGGGCGTCCGGTGCCAGCGGCCCGCCGCCCATGGCCGGCGGCTCGCGCAACAGGACGGGCAGGTTGAAGCCCACGCCCGCGTTCACGCCATGCCGCCACCCATGTCCCTCGCTGAAGTCTTTCTGAAACTGGTAGCCAAGGTAAGCATACCACTCCTCTGACCAATAATAGCGGCCGCCCAAGCTCAGGTTCCAACTGAAGGCCGACGACGAGAAATCGAGGTCTCGCCCCTCTTCTCTGGCGCTGAGGCGGGTCAAGGCCAGGCCAAAGCCGGTGTTGGCCTCAGCCATGAAAGGTCCCCACAGATAATGTCCGCTCGCCTGAAGCGGGTAGACGCCGACAAAGGAGGCCCCATCGCCGCGGGCGAAGCTCGTCCCGCCTTGTCGCGTCTGCAGGGAGACCTCGCCATCATAGCCCGCCCAACCAAAGCTCAGCCGCAGCAATTGCAAGCCCCAGTAGGTGTCATGGTAGGCCATCCCTAGGCTGAAGGTGGTGAAACGCAACAACATGTCATCGGCACCCGCGAAGGCCGTAGGTGAATAAGTCCGACCGCCAGCGCTGGCTTCAGTGCCAGTAAAAGCATGGCGCTGCCACAGCAGGTCCATGCCCGCGAAAGCGCTCAGACGGTAGCGGCCAATCCCTCGCTCACGGATCTGCCACGGGTCCTCGACCAAACGGAGCATGGCCAAGTGAATGGTGCGCCGCTTCGCCGGTGCCATGGCAAAGCGCATGGAGATGGGCCGATAGCCCGGTGCCTGTAACTCGAGGGTGTGCTGTCCCGGGAGCACATCGATGGCTTGCCCGGCCTCTCCCGCCCACTCCCCATTGATGAAGACCTGGGCATTGGGGGCACTGGTCAGCACGGTGATCTGCGTGTCTTTGGGGGTCAGGATCAGCTCGATGTCTCGGCTCTCTCCCTGGGCCAGGTGCAGCTCGGTGTAGGAGACCTCGTAGCCCTCGCTCTCGATGCGCAAGGTGTGTTTGCCCTCAGCCGCCTGAAAGCGAAAGGGCGTCTCACCGGCGAGCTTGCCATTGACGAACAAGGTCGCCCCCGGTGGGTCGGTGTAGACGCCGAGTACGGCCTCGAGCGTGAAGAGCTCGCCCACGGCTTCGCGAAAAATCACATCGACCGCCTGGCCGGCCTTGACGGCGACCTGTGCTTCCGAGCCGTAGCGTCGATAATAGGTGAGGCGCACCTGCCATTCGTTGTGGTGCCGGGCAATGTCAGCCACGACGACCCCATCGACGCCCAAGCTGTCCAGCAACAGCTCAGGGCCCGAGGGACAGACCTCCCGCCCCTCGAAGCAGGGTGGGATCTGCATGGGCTGACGGGCCAACCAGGCGACGAGGGCCTTCTCGGTGAAGATGTGGGAAGCTTCTGCACGGGCCAAGACGCTCATGAGGTGCGCCTCAGCCTGCTGCCGTTCGCCTTCTCCCAAGCCTGGGTCGTAGACCACGCGCCAGAAAACGTTGGCTTTGCGCGCCGCGGCATCCGTAGGCAGCCAAGCCGCCGCGAGAGCCAAGGCCACGAAAAGGAGATTCCATAGCGGTTGCACGGACCTTCTGAACATACAGCCTAGCCTTGCTGCGCATTGAGAGTGAGGGGAAGGGAGCCAGCAGGGCGACCCAAGCAGGCAGCTTCCCTGTGGGAATCTACGAAGTCCCGCATACCAATGCAAGGAGCCTTCAGGGGATCCCCGGCCTCCTCAGTGCGGCAGCCCGTATACGCCACCAGCACAGGCTGGACGGCGCACCCAGCACGCAACACCCGTGGCAAAGGTTGACGAAAGATCCTCCAGGGCCCAGGGGGCAGAGCGCGGCCGCGTGGCCGACGGGCACTGGCTTTGTGTCGCTACAGCTCAGCGCAGGCAAGGCATCGCGCCAGGCTCGCCTGGCCTCATTGCGGTCCAATGCGGTTACGTCGCTGCCGCTTCTTTTCTTCTGGGATCCGGTTCTCCAGCACGTCTTCGACGGTGTAGTCCCACTTGACAAGGCCATCAGCGATCTCGCGCAGAGCGGTCACACAGGGCTTGTTTTCCGATTCGATGAGCGGGCTCTGCCCCTGGAGAATCTGCCGAGCGCGATGGCTGGCGAGCAGGGCCATGGAAAAGCGATTGCGAACCTTTTCCAAGCAGTCTTCAACAGTTACACGTGCCATAGTCTTCCTTCTGTTGCCGATTCATTCGCAGGAGCGTCTTGCCCCTGGCTAAGAGCCCAGCCGCGCGAGGCGAGATTATAGGGCCGGCCCCTTGGCAAAGCAAGCGATCCCACGGCCGCACCCGGATGGAATGGGTAACCGCGTATTTTTACAAGCGAATGGGCTCGACTTGCACCGCGCCCTGGTCCACATCCCCAAAGACGCCGGGCACTTTGACCAGGATCCAGTGGTGTCCCGTGCGGTCGAAAACCTCCAACGAGGCTCCCCCTCCTCCGGTGATGATGATCGGGATCCCGGCAATGGACACGGACGCGAAGGTGTTGACGGCGCCGGCAAAGATGCGGTGCACATCGGCATCGCGCAACAGCGCGACCAGGCGCGCTGCTTCGCGCCGGGATCGGAGGGCCGAGTTGCGCGCGCCGAAGGCATCGAAGGGCGGTGTGTGGGTGAAAAAGAGGCGCAGCGGTGGGGCGCAGCTCCCATCGGGCTTACAGCGGGCCCCCATGCCACAGTCCGCGTCGCGGGTGCAGCGGCAGGTGCCATTTTCTTGACCCGGCTCCACCTCACAGGTGAAGTTTCCAGGACAAGGGGTGGACATGGCGGGAATACATTGGCAGTTGCGCGGCCCCAGGCCGGTGTCCGCGAGCCCAGACGGGGGTGGAACACAGATGGCCAAGCCATCGATACAACTGTTGCAGTCGAAGCGGGGACAGGTCTCGATGAGCGGCCATTGCTCACCGCCAGGCGGTGTGCCGGGTATCCGGCAGGGAATTTTGCGCGGATCTCTGGCCGAGAGGATGCGCGCCAACCAGGCAAACTGGGCCCCGCTGATGGTCGCGTCCGCCGAGTCGAGCATGATCATCTGCACGTTGCCATAGGTGGCCGTGAAGGAGGTCGGGCCGAAGAGCTGGAAAAAGGTGTAGAAGCTCTCCTCGCTCGTCTCGTTCTCGCCAAGGCCATTGGTGAAGGCGATGCCATCCTCGATGGTGTTGCAGATCTCCGGGAAGGTGCGGATGGCGCCGCTCTCGTCGCCGCAGCAGCGCTGGCCGCCGACACTGGGGCAGGTGAGCTCCCCCGTGGGGCTGAAGAGATCGCGCACCAGAGCCGCCATATCGAACAACTGTGAGCGCGCCCCGCTGGCCGTGAGATCGCCAATATTGACAGCCCACTGCACCGCCTCAGCTCTGGCGCTCGCCACAAAGTCCCGGAACACACCGCGGTTTCCTTCGACGTCAGAGACCACGGCGAGGCGCAGGTCGTCGCTGCGATAGGCCTCTTTGATTTCGAGGCGGAAGGTGGTCTGCCGGCACACGCAGGGTTTGACGCAGAAGGCCAAATGCGCCGAGGTGTCTTCGCAGCAGCCATTGGCGTCAGGGCTCTCACCGCGGTAAGCCGCCGTCACCTCGTGGGCCTCGAGGGCGTCGCACAGGACGCAGGCCTCGGTCACCGTGGCGTAGGGTTCACGTGAGCCCTCACCAGCAGAGCGACAGATGGGATCATCCAGGTACTCGCTGCTGGCCATGAGCCGATAGCGGCCCTCGATGACCTTGACGCAGGTCCCGGCGACACTCTCTACGCCGTCGCAGCTCTCCACCACGTTGGCACAGCGAGTCACGTAGCGATCGAGGTGATCTGGATCGCAGTTGCGAAAGACATCGACGGTCCCCAAGGGCAAGTTGCGCAACTCGATGCCCACTGAATCTGCTTGGTCACAGCGCAACCCAGACTCGGCCCGCACCTGGAGATAGGGCATGGGCGTCGTCGCCGCCACGGTGAGGACCGTGGTCTCGCGCGTCGTCCATTGGGTCACCGTGGGGCACCGGAACAAAGGCTCGGAACGCGGTGCCAACAGGCGCCCGCCGAAGACTTCAATGACCACCGACTGGCTCTCGAAGCGAAACCACTCGCTCTGGTCGCGAAAGCGCTGGGCATCGGTTGCATCGCACCCGAGAAAACACGCAGCGAGGATGAGAGTGAAGCCAACACGCATGCCAAGGACTCGCTTGGGCGAAGGCCGGAGGCGCACGGCCTTCGAGTACAGAGCCGCCACAGTCTAACACTTCCGTGCCCGCTGTGGGCGCAATCATCGTCGCGTCCTAGCGCCTCCCCCGGCCGGGGTGGAAATCCCACTGCGAGCAGGTGGCGCAGTAAAGGCGAATCTACAATACTGGGCCCGCACTTGCCTGTCACCGAAACCAGGCGGCGCCACTTCACCCACCCGAGGCCTAAGCGCTCGCGTTCTCAAGCAAGTGGGACTCATCCCATGGCTCAAGCAGTCGACAACACGGCACCGCGCCCAGGGGCGAGCACGCCAGCCCCCAGTGCGCAGGTGCGACTGCGACGCCGAACGAGCACCCTTTTGCGCTGGCTGCAGACCCTCCTGGTGTGGCTGTTGTGGCCAGGCGTGGTGCTGGGCATTCTCTACGTGGTCGTGTTTTTCTTTCTCAACTCATCCATGGCGGTGGCGCTGGTGGAAGCCCAGCTCAGCGCCAACCTCCGCGGTGACTTCAAGGTGGGGCGCATCGCCGTCGATCCCGGCCTGCGCACCCTGACCCTGCGCGACGTCGTCATCTCTGAGCCCATCAACGGCGAGGTCATCCGGGCGAGCCGTATCGAGGCCGCCATCCCCTTCGACGACCTCTGGGGCCTCCTCACGGTCTCGCGCATTCACCTGAGCCTCATCGAGGTCTTTGGTGCCGAGGTTTTCCTCGACTTCACCGGCTCAGGTGATTTCAACCTCTTGCGTGCCGTTTTACCCGTAACGGAGGGAGACGGCGAAGGTGAGACCTCCTTGCTGCTACGCGAGGTGAACCTCCACGACGCCAAGCTGCACCTGCATTTCGACGAATTCGATGTCTACCTCGAGGGGATCGAGATCGACGCTTTCCGCCTGCACATCAGGGACACCTTGGAGATGGCGACGGCACCGGCCATCCTGGGCAAACACGGGCTCAGAGTCGCTTCGGGGCGCGTCGAGTTCAACCCCCATCTCTTCACGTTTCCCCTGGGGCGTTTTGGCCGCGCCGAGGTCGGACTCGGGATGAGCAGCGGCGGCAGCGGTGCCTTCTACGCCTCCCATCTGCAGACCAGCTTGGCCCACACCCTGCGCGCCCTGGTGCTTCCACCTTACACCTCGGACCTGCCACCGTTGCGCGGCAATCTGGTGGTGCCATTGCGCGACCTCAAAGTGGACAACTTCTGGTGGCGTGACATGACCTACGGCTTCTCGCGTTTCACGGGTCAGCTCTCCACGGGCCAAGTCCTCATTCAGCAGGGCTGGATGAATGTCGCCCCGACTGAAGAGGAGATCGTCGCCGCCGCCGCCACCTATGGCCACCAACCCTCAGCGGCGCTCCCAGAAGACACCATTCTCTTTGGCGCCAACCTGGACATGAGCATGCAGCCCAACGACGAGGTCCTGGCCTACTTCGTTGGGCCGCAGCTCGCTGGCGCCGAGCCTTTCCGCGTGCGCGCGTCCCTCTCGGGTGATCTCGAGCGAGCCGAGGGGCAGGTGCACCTCTCGAGCCCACAGCTCGCCTTTGGCGAGCTCATCCTCGAGCGGACCCAGGTTGACGGTCGCCTGGCAGGGCAGCGCTTCGACATCGGTCTGGCCACTACCTCCACCTCCCTCGGCAAAGTCAACCTCGATGGCCACTACATGATCGTCGACGGTGACTTCCTGCTCAACGCCCAGATCGGTGACATCGATCCGGATCGCGAT
>Ga0334884_1003551_pt1 | contig 17374 bp, 6 predicted proteins | sample GraSluR1_MG_7_FD_207215 | JGI IMG/M metagenome (GOLD analysis project Ga0334884, IMG submission 207215) | Sludge microbial communities from methane-producing bioreactor in Wageningen University, Netherlands - Granular Sludge_12_05 R1 | ecosystem: Engineered > Bioreactor > Anaerobic > Unclassified...
TACCAGGTGGTCAGCAGAGCCAGGGGGTAGAAGGTGGCGGCACAGAGCTGGCCCGCGAGCATGACGCTCCCGGTGACCTTCGCCAGGCCCGCGATCAGAACATGCAGAGCCGGCGGGTACAGATGCGGTCGGCCCAGGGGGGCGTAGTTCCACCAGTCCCAGCCGGGGATCTGCCCCTCGGCCGCGATGCGCTTGGCCACACCCAGATGGTACCAGGTGTCCGACATCGACGGGGTGAGGGAGTGGACGCGCAGAAGCAAGACGGCCGCCACCAGGCCGATCAGGGCCAGAGACCACCGATCGAAGCGACCGAGCCGCAGGGATTGGGGCTCGACGGCGACTTCCGCGTCCTGCACGGGGCCGAGCAGCAGCTTCAGCCGGTTCATAGCGCGGCACCGTGGGGTCTGCCGGGCAGGGAGGCGAAGCGCAGCCACAGGAGCCACCAGGCGGCCTTCAATCCGTCCCGCAGATAGTTGAGCTTCTTGCCCTGGGCCTCGCCGCGCGGGTGGTAGCCGATGGGGACCTCGAGGATGCTCCGGCCGCCGCGCAGGAGCCGGGCGGTGACCTCCGCACAGAACTCAAAGCCGATGCTGCGCAGGGGCATGGCCTTGAGCACAGGCGTCCGAAAGACCTTGTAGGCGGTGGAGACATCCGTCAGGTGGCTGCGGTACAGCACATTGCACCACATGGCCAGCAGCCGATTGGCGATGCGGGTGCGGGGACTGATGCCCGGCGTGGGGCCGAAGAACCGGGAGCCGTAGACAACATCCGCCTGCCGCGCCCGGATCGGGCCCACCAGGCGGGGATACTCCTCAGGGTCCAGCTCCAGATCCGCGTCCTGGACGATGACCACATCGCCGCTGACGAGGGTCAGCCCGATGCGGATGGCCGCGCCCTTGCCGAAGTTCGTGGGCGACGTGTAGACCGTGACGTGGTCGCCATCCTCCTGAACCAGCGCCTCCTTCGTCCCGTCCGTGGAGCCGTCGTCGACGACGATGATCTCCTTGGCCATCGGCACGGCCTTGACCCGCTCGATCACCTCGTGCACCGTGCTCAGCTCGTTGTACACGGGGATGATGACGGAGAGCTTCTCCTCAAGAGGCGCATCGGGCTCCTCGGCGGCCTCTTCTGCGGACGGCTCATCGAAGGCCGCCGGGTGGAGGACAAGCTGCACGGCGATACCCAGCGAAGCGAACAAACTGAGCCCCCCCAGCAGCCAGCCGACGATCGGCACCAGGGCGCCGCAGACCCAGACGGTGGCCCCGACCAGCACGCTGAACGGTCCCATCGGCCCCAGTTGCCACCGCCGCAGGGCCCAGTCGCCCAGGAGCATGGAGATTCCCACGCCACCGGCGATGGCCAGCAGGGCCGCGGCGATGGCGAGGCCGGCTCCCACCTCTTCCCCGGCGCCGCCGGCGTTGGTGAAGATCGAGGCGAGGATGACGAAGAGGACGACCACCGCGGCGCCCCACCCTGCAGAGGGCATGAAGGCGGCCTCGTAGGCCCTGGCGGCGCGCCGGGTGAAGCGGGGCAGGAGGATGGAGAGCACGAACTGCAGCAGGGGGATCAGGACCAGAGCCAGCGCCACGGCGATGAGGCCGCCGGGATCGTCTTTCTTCTCGCCGACCTCCTGTGCCGCGGCGAGGGCGCAGGCCGAGAGCAGGGCGAGGGCAAAGGCCGTTCCGTCGCTCCTGCGCATGGAGCCACCTCCGTGGGGTCGGGCCGTTCGCCGCAGATGGGGGGCCGAACGCACAGCCGCACCGTGCATCCGGCCCGGCCGCTCGTCGTTGGACGTTGTAGGGCGGCGACCTGTGCGCCGCCGTCGTTCGTCGTTCGTCGTTGGTGTTGGGCGTTGCCCGTTGGCCGTCCACCTCTCCCAGCCCGCGCAGCGGGCGCCCGTGAGAGGTCGCCAGACCGGCCCGCTCCGCGGGCGCGGTCTGACGGGTGAGGGGGGAATCCACCCAACCCGCGACGGAAACAGGCCGTTGGCCGTTGGCCGTTGGCCGTTGGCCGTCCACCTCTCCCAGGCCCGAAGGGCCGTCCGGGAGAGGTCGGCAGACCGGCCCGCTCCGCGGGCGCGGTCTGACGGGTGAGGGAGCGACTGGGGAGAGCCACCGCCGGCCCCGTCACTCGCCCGCTTCCTGCGGCCAATGCCCGGGCCACACCGGGAGGTGCCATGGCCTGCAGACGTTCTGCGGTGTTCTCCGCCGGCAGTGGTCCGCCCCAGGCCGGGCCCTCACCCGCTCCCGCGCCGTTCCAACCTCTCCCAGCCCGCGCAGCGGGCACCCGGGAGAGGTGAGGGGCCGCCCTGCCGAGAGCCACCGCTGGCCCCGTCACTCGCCCGCTTCCTGCGGCCAACGCCCGTGCCACACCCGGAGCTGCCATGGCCTGCAGACCTATGGCGGTGCTCCAAAGCGGGCGGTGGTCCGCCCCAGGCCGGGCCCTCACCCGCCATGCCGGCCCTGCGGGCCGCCCTGTCGACCTCTCCCGGGCGCTCGCTAAGCTCGCTGGGAGAGGTGAGGGGCCGCCCTGCCGAGAGCCACCGCCGGCCCCGTCACTCACCCGCTTCCTGCGGCCAATGCCCGTGCCACACCGCGAGGTGCCATGGCCTGCAGACGTTCTGCGGTGTTCTCCGCCGGCAGTGGTCCGCCCCAGGCCGGGCCCTCACCCGCTCCCGCGCCGTTCCAACCTCTCCCAGGCCCGAAGGGCCGCCCGGGAGAGGTCGGCAGACCGGCCCGCTCCGCGGGCGCGGTCTGACGGGTGAGGGGAGAACCCACCCAACCCGCGACGGAGACAGGCCGTTGGCCGTTGTAGGGCGGCGACCTGTGCGCCGCCGCCGTTGGTGTTGGGGGGCCCCCCGGCGCGATACAGGCCCGCGCCCTACAGAGCGGCGACCCGCAGCCCCAGGGACGGCAACGGCGCACGGCAAACGCCCGTGCCCCTTATGGCGCCGTCTCGTACTCGATCACCAGCTCCGGGCCCTTCCCGGTCTCAGCGGCGAAGTAGCTGGCACCGTCGGTGGACGTGGGCTCCAGCACGAGCCGCAACTCCGTCATTCCGCTGAGGTCCACATCCAGTACGCGTTCCTCCAGCGTATCGTTGCCGACCGCGCCCAGCGCCCCAACCTGCCTCCCCGGGGCCGGACGGTTGGTGTAGCGCAGAGCCGCATTGTCCCACTCGGCCTCCACCAGGTGGATGGTCCCCGAGTTGCCGCTCTCGGCCGCCAGCGTGTTCGCCGTGTGGAGCCGCAGCTTCGCCGACAGCGGCCGGCCGGGGATGTCCAGAGGGAACCGGAGATAGGCGATGTTGTGGCTCTCATCGCCCATGGCATCCCCGCCACCGTCCACAAGCAGCGCGGCGTTGCCGCTGTAGTCGGTGTTCGGCGAGCCGTGGCTGACGTAGGTGTCGAAGGAGGACGCCACCACCAGCCGGCCCCGGGTGCCCAGGTACTCGAAGGGCAGGGCCTTCTCGGCCTCAATAGCCCCGTCCGTCCGCAGCAGTCGGAGGTCTACCTGCCCGGTGGCGGGTTCGCCCTTGGTCTTGACCTGCAGTGTCACCACCACGGTGGTCTTCTGGTCCGGCTGCAGCTCGACCTCGGGCTTGTCCACGGTCGCGGTGAGCATGTCGGGGGCCGCGAGGCTCAGGGTCCCCCGGAACGGCTCCTCCGTGCGGTTGGCCAGAGCGATCTGGAGTGTCTGGGTCGGGTACAGATCGTTGATCTCGAACCTCCCGCCGGTCATGCCCACAGTCAGCACCCGCTCCCGGACCACCTCGACGGTGCTCAGGGCCGGGGTCTGGGAGCGAGTGAAGTCGCTGATCGTGGGAACGAGCTGGATGCTCAGCATGTCCTCGCAGGCAATTGCCGAGAACTCCTTGACCACGGCCCGGCGCTCGCCGCCGGTCTCGGCGGCGATGTCCAGGTCGGTGGCCACCGTCTGCCCCTGAATCTTGACGTCGAACACCCGCTGCCCGGGCTTTTCGCCTTCTCGCGGAGCGAAGCCCAGACGCACGGTGTACAACGCCGGGCCGTCGCCGTCGCCGATCAAGGGGATGCGACAGGTGCTCATGCCTTCCATCCCGGAGGCATACAGCCAGGGGGAATCGGTACCGGTGACTGTGCAGGTCTCGGCGGGCTCGGCGTAGTAGCCGCAGTTGGGGAGGGCGGCCACCTGCACCTGGGGGTCGATGCGCATGCGACCCCAGGGGCGGGGATAGCCGAGCCACAGGTTCCCCTGCGGATCGCGGCGGTCTCCCGGGGCGCCGAGGCTGAGGCCGATGCGCTTGACCGGAAGCATCTCGCCGCGGGAGGCAAACAGGCCCCATCCCTTGTGCTGCTCTCGCGGCTTGAACACCACGGTGCACTGGATGGAGTGCAGGCACACGCAGCCGGAGCTGGCTTCCGGCTCGACAAGCAGGCCGTTGGCCGGGATCTGGTTCATCCAGCAGCCGGCGCGCTGGCCCCCGAAGTGCTCGGCGCCCTGATCGGCGACAAGGTCATAGTGCGCGCTGGACCACGACCGGAAGAACAGCCCGTTGGGCGAGCCGCTGATGGCGCCGCAGTGGTGGCCGGGACGCTCCATCTCCCAGATCGTCTCTCTTCCCGTCAACGGGTGCACCCGTGTCCTGGGCTCACCGGTCTTCAGGTCGAAGGCCCATGGCTCGGCATAGAGCGTGTCGCCGACGATAAGGGGACGAATGCGGCAGCCGATGGCCCTGCTCCACAGCAGCGACCCGTCCTCGTCTGACAGGGCGACGGCGCGTCTCTTCTCGAAGGCCTTGCCGAGGAAGTCGTTCCAGTAATGGCCGTCGGCGTGGTTGGCGGCGAAGACCACCACGCCCCGGTGAGCCATGGTCTGCAGCGTCCCGCCGCCGGGGCCGATGCCGGTGCAGTCCGTGAGATCTACCGGGCGCCGCCACAGCGGCTCACCGGTCTCGATGGAAAGCGCGCAGGCCAGCCGCACATCGGCCTTCTCCAGCTCCTTGAGCGCGGCCTCCCGGTCGATGCCTTTCTCCGTCATCAGGGCTTGCACGCGGTCTGCCAGCGCCTCGGCCCGCTGCTCATCGGTCACGGTGCTCTCGGCCAGGATCAGCCGACCGGCGTCGATGGCGATGCTGTTGTTCCAGATCTGCTGGCCCCTGTGCAGCCAGAGCTGTCTGCCGGAGTCGATGTCCATGGCGAAGATGCTGTCCGTCCACTGGTTCTTGGCCGAGGAGCTGCCGAAGAGCAGGTCGCCGACCACCGCCACATAGGCCCAGGTGCGTGTGACCTCATCACCCAGGTCCGGCAGGGAGTATTCCGCCAGGGTCTCCCCGGTCTCCGCGTCCAGGCGGAAGCACTTGCCCTTGGCCGCGACGAACAGGCTGTCCTCGCGACAGGCCAGGTTGCTGCAGTTGTGGGACACATACAGGCGTGAAGCGCCATCGATCTCCCGCTCCCAGTACGGCAGACCGTTGTACGCGTCGAAGCACATGATGAGGTTGGTGCCCTGCAGGTACACGCGGCCGTTGAGGCTCAGCGGCGCGGCATTGCGGGCATGGCGACTGGGGACCTTGTCCGGCCCCGGATCGCCGTACCACAGGACGCCGAGCGGAAACGTGAGCGCCGTATCCTCCGAGGAGGCGATGTTGCCGGGGGTGCCGTATTGGTGGGTCCAGCTCCCCGCACCCTCGAGTGCAGGACGGACGTAGGTCGTCCACGCTCCGTCGGTCCGGACATCGGTCATACCCGCGGCCGCCAGCCATTGCCTCACCGCCGCGGGATCAAGTCCTGTGGCCGCGCCCGCCGGCTTCCCCAGACAGATCGCGCCACCGCACGGCTTGAGCATGCGCAGGGCCTCGTCCGCCGAGGGCGGGAGCGTGCCGGAGACAAGGGCATCCTCAGACACGATGAGGTTGGCGAAGTAGTCGGAGTAGGGCACCGCACTCAGGTCGGCATGGTCGACGATGACCCGATGGCCGTAGGCCTGCTCGGCATTGAGCCTGTCTCGAGCGGCCATCACCGCCGCGCGATCATCGTCCACGGCGTAGATCAGCAGCTCGCTGCGACGGGCCAACTCGCGGGCCAGCCGCCCGGTGCCGTTGCCCAGCACCAGGCAGTAGCCACGCCGGATGCCGGTCTGGGCCAGAATGGCCTCGGCGGCTTCGGCGCAGAGTTTCCCGGTATCGTCCTCCGTGAAGGCGACTGTCTCCGCAGCCACTACCGGGACCGGCGCAGGGCCTGAGCCGAAGCAGTAGGTCGTACCGTCCTGGCAACTGACGTACAGCCGACCGGAGGCCACGGCCAGCCCTCGGGCCACACCGTCGATCCGCTCCTCCCACAGGCACTGACCGCTGCGGGCGTCCAGGCAGACGAGCTGCTCATCACCGCCGGCGAGTACCTGCTCCCCGGCCACGATCATGCAGTGGAGGTCTTCCCTGTCGTAGTCAAACAGCGTGCACGAATCCAGCAGCCGCTCGGCCTCCAGTTCCTCCGCCTCGACGGTCTTGAGCCGCTCGTCGAAGTCCTCCGGCCGGGGCTTCAGGGCCATCAGCGCTTCTCGCTTCTTGGCCACCTCGCGCCTGCGGTTGCTGGCCGCCGGGTAGGCCTGCCGATCCAGGGCCGTGATCCCGGCCTCGCTGAGCATGTACGAGACCTGCTCGGTCACCACCAGGCGCTTGCCGGGGAACCAGGCGAAGCCCTTGCCCCCTTTCTCCTGGTCCAGTGTCACCACCTGAGTGCCGGAACCCGAATAGAGGTGGTCTCCGGCGATAAGGGCGTAGGTGCCGCCGAGGACCCCGTCGGCCCGCCAGTTACCACCGGGCTGGTAGATGAAGCGACCATCCTCGCGGGCGAACCGTGCGGGCAGGGCCCGGCCCGAGGTGACAAACAGGCTGCTGGAGGAGGCCAGCATGTAGCCCTGCGGCGAGAAGCCGTTTTGGCCTGCGTTCTGATCGCTGAGTGTGTTATTGCTCCAGATGACGGTGCCCGAGTTGGCGTCCACGGCGTACAGGTAGATCCGCTCGGCGGGGAAGATGCCTGCGGCGAAATAGGCCACGCCACCGTCCACGATGACGCCCGTGCGTACCGGCCACATGGAGACCATGCGACCGCCGCCCAGGATCCTCTCCTCTGTCGGGCCCGCCCGGAAGTCCCAGACCAGGGAGCCGTCCGCGGCCGTCAGGCAGTAGACATGGCCGTCGTCGGACCCCACGTAGACCCGGCCGTCGCTCACTGTGGGCGCCATGCGCACCGGGCCATTGGTGAAGAACCGCCACCGCAACAGCCCTGTGGCGGCGTCCAGGGCGTACACGATGCCGTCGGCGCTGGAGCCCAGGAAGGCCAGGCCGCCGTCGATGGCCACGTGATAGGCATCGTCATAGCGCAGACGCGGGGCCTCGAGAATGCCCTCCACCGGGATCGGCTGTGGGTTGGCGAAGGCGTACGTGGGCTCTCCGGGTGGGCGGTACTGCCAGTGCCTGGAAAGCGGGAGCTCCACCCCATCGGCCGAGATGCCGCTACGGCCCATATCACCCAGGTAGGTGGGCCATGAGTCGCCGACGGCAGTCTGCTGGGCCGATGATGCCGAGGCCAGACCCAGGAACAGGACCGTAACAGCCGCAATCCATCGGAAACCGGTGTTCTGCAGACGATCAGCGTTCGGACGCATCGCAAGGACCTCCCAAAGCCGCGTGCCCTCAAGGCACCCCGGCCGGTAGTGTCTTCGCCGTGCCTGCCGCCCGGGCCTTCCGGCAGACAACAGATGGGTGCCGGAAACGAACCGGTGTGACCACCACGGAGACTGCATGTCGCCGTGCTTCACCGTTCTTCGGCGGACTGCGCGTGCTCCGTGTCTCCGCGGCGACACGTTCCGCTGCCGGCCCTGCGCCTCACTTTGACAGGGGGCAGACGCCGGAGGTACCATTGGGCCGTGGTTGACCTCACGACGTGGAGAGCTGCGATGACACTCCGCCCAGTGCGCCCGACCGGACCCTGCGTGGCACTACTGCTGACCATCGGCCTGTTGGCGTCCGCCGCCGACGTTCAGGCCTGCCCCTACTGCATCCGCGAAGCCGGCTTCATCGTCCGCGACGTCGACCCGTACCGTGTGGTGGTCTTCCAGCGTACGGACACCCCCTCGGCCGCGGACTTGCCGCAGTGGGCCGAGGAGATCGGCAAGCGGCTCTTGCCCGACTCCAATGTCGCGGTGGAAGTGGTAGACCTGGATGCCGATCCGGACAACCCCCTGGCCGGCCATCTGCCCGAGGCCGCGAACGCGAAGCTTCCCGCCGCCGTACTCGTCTCGCCTCAGGGAGAGGCGCTCAACCTCGACCTGCCGGCCCCGCCGCTCACACGCGACGGCCTGCAGTCGGTGGTGAGCGAGGCGCTCAGCTCGGCGGCCCGGGACGAGATCGCGGCGCACATCATCAAGCACTGGGCCGTGGTGCTGATCGCGGCCGGGGCCGACGGGGCGGAAGCCGCGGCCGTGGAGAAGGCCGCCTCACGTGCGGCGGGGACCGTCGTCGGGACCGTCACCGAGATGGGCACCCGCATCCGGCACGCCCCGCACGTGATGGTCATCAAGGCCGACGATCCGAAGGAGAAGGTCCTACTGTGGAGCATGGGGCTACTGCCGGGGGGCAGGGCCGAGACGCAGGTGGCCATTCTCTACGGCATGGCTCGCCGTCTGGGCAAGAACCTGTCCGCCGCCGAGGCCACCCAGGCCGGGCTTGTGGACCGGTTCAAGCTGTTGGGACGCAACTGCACCTGCACCAGCGACCCGAGCTGGCTGCTGGGCCCTGCGGCACCCCTGCTGTGGGACGAGAACCTGCGCATCCTCACCCGCGAGGCGCTGGGCTTTGACCCCAACAGCCCGAATGTGTTGATGACCCTGGCCGGAGCCTGGAAATCGCTGCGGGCCCGGGCCGAGAGCGGCGACGGCGGGCAGATGCCGCTGGGCTCGGATTACATCGAGTTCCCGGCGGAGCCCGAGGACCCCGATGCGGCCATGGGGCAAGACGGGGTGCCGCCGCCACTGGGGGCGCCGCGCACAGATGTAGAGCAGGAGGGCTTCGGGATCGTGTGGAAGACTGTAGCCGGACTGGCCGCCGTCAGCCTCGTCGGCGGCGCCGCCATTATCATCCGAGCACGCAGGAATGCCTGAAATGACTATCATCGCCTTGATCGGCCGCGAGCTTCGCCATCGCTTCTTCAGCTTCAGTCTCGGGCTTCTGGCCATCGTCGCCGCCGTGACGCTCTTCGTCTCCATACTGACGATGGGTCGGGCGTCCAATACCGAGACCACGCGCCTGATGCGCAACCTGGGCTTCAACATCCTCGTCCTGCCGCATGACACCGATCTGAGCAACTACTGGCTGGCGGATTTCACCCGGCGCTACATGCCTCAGGAATACGTGACCCGGCTGGCCAACACCCGGGGCATCCTGGCCGACCACTATGTGGCCGTCCTGCAGGACAGGATCACCTGGCGTGGCAAGCAGGTGGTGCTCACCGGGCTGCTGCCCGAGGAGGTCGCCATCGACGCGGTAGGGCGGGGGAAGGCGCCCATGGGGTACAAGATCGAGGACGGCACCTGCTACGTCGGCCACGCGGTCGCTAGGTCGCTGGGCATCAAGCAGGGCGACACCATCGAGATTGAGGGGCAACCGTTCGTGGTGGAAAGGACGCTGGTGGAGGACGGGAGCATCGAGGACAGCCGCATCTACGCCCCGCTGCCGGCGGTGCAAGAGATACTGAACCTGCCGGGGAAGATCAACGCGATCCAGGCCCTGGAGTGCCTCTGCGAGGGGGCCGACATCGGCCGGCTGAAGGAGCAGATCGTCGGCGTGCTCCCGGACACCACGGTCGTGGAGCTGCGCACGATCGCCACGGCCCGGACCGACACGCGCAAGATGGTGGCCAGGCACTTCTCGTTCATCATGTCCGCGGTGCTGGTGGTCTGCGTGGCCTGGGTAGCGGGACTGACGCTGCTGAATGTGCGAGACCGGCGCCATGAGATCGGCCTGATGAGGGCGCTGGGGTTTGGCTCCGGGCACATCGCCGGGCTCTTCCTGGGGCGCGCGGTTCTGATGGGAGTCATCGGCGCGCTGCTTGGCTTTGCCATCGGCACCGCTTTGGCCCTGCATTACGGGCCGGACATCTTCACTCTCACCTCCAAGAAGATCGCCCCGGCCTTCGACCTTCTCACCAGATCGCTCATCGCGGCGCCGCTGGTCACGGCACTGGCGGCGTTCCTGCCCAGCATGGTTGCCGTCACGCAGGACCCCGCCGCGATCCTGACGGAGGAATGACTGTGATAAGGCTCAGCGAGGTCACCAAGGCCTACCGCGGCCGCAGGGGGATCGTCCGGGCTCTGGACAAGGTGAGTCTGACCGTGGATGAGGGCGAGTTCCTGATGGTAAAGGGCCCCAGCGGGAGCGGGAAGTCCACGCTGCTTCTGGCCGCCGGCGGGATGATCCGGCCCTCGGAGGGGCAGATCGTTGTCGCCGACGAGGACCTGTATGCCCTCAGCAGCGGCGCCCGTGCCCGCTATCGCGCCCGGAGCATCGGCTTTGTGTTCCAGATGTTCCACCTCGTCCCCTATCTCAGCGTGCTGGACAACGTGCTGCTGCCCACGGCACTGGTCGGGCTTCCTGAGTCTCACTCCAGAGCCACGAGCCTGCTGGAGCGATTCGGGATGGGGGGCCGCATCACGCACAAGCCGGGAGAGCTGAGCACCGGCGAACGCCAGCGCACGGCCATGGCACGGGCGCTGGTGAACCGACCGCGACTCCTGCTGGCGGACGAACCCACCGGGAACCTCGATCCCGACAACGCCGCCCAGATCTACGGCTACCTCACCGAGTTCCACAAGAGCGGTGGAACCGTGGTCGTGGTCTCCCACGACGCCGCCTGCGAGCAGTACGCCACCCGCACGGTCCACCTCAGCGAGGGAGCCCTGGTTGACGTGTAGAAGCCGGGCCGAGAACTCAGATCATGCAGGTTCCGGGCGGGCGCCGACTCACGTCGCCTCCCCCCCCGACCCCGCCTCTCGGCGTCTCTTCGAGCCGCTTATACTCCGCCAGACGGCAGGCGGAGACGGGAAGAGGGGGGAGAACGGTCCCGCCTTGCGGGACGAGCGGTTCGGGGGCGATTGTGGCCAAATGTGGCTCCAATGCGTTCGTGCATGATCTCAGAACTCCTGACACGCCATATCCGGGGCGGCAAAAAGCCCTGGCGGAAGTGGCCTCGCCGGGCCGGCCTTGGGGGAGATAAGCGTCTCGTCTTCTGGTGTGGCGGAGGCGTCCCCGGGGCAAGCGCGGAGGCTCCCCGACAGGGCGTGCCCTCACCCGCCAGACCGGACCCGCGGAGCGGGCCGGTCTGCCGACCTCTCCCGGACGCCCGCTGCGCGGGCTGGGAGAGGTGAGCGCTCGCCGCCGGCCCTGGGCGTGTAGAGACATCGCCTCGCAGGCGCATGTCGGGAGTTCTGAATGTGAGCGAGAAGCCCGCTTCCGCCCTGAAGATGCCATCCTGAAGCGCCTGCGTCACAAGCCCGGGCGGCACAGGTGCCGCTTGGGCGAGCAATCCCGTTGAATGCCGGGTGGATTCCTCGATCCGCTCTTGCCGGGAGCGGACGCTCTCAGAATGACAGTCCCATGCGAATGTATGCTTTCCGGCCCGGCCCCTGTATCCGTGGCGCCCCGGCCTTCCATGAATACGCCTCCGCGCCCCCGGGCCTATTGTCCGGGGGCGTCTGCGTGTCTGCGGGAGGTGTGGCGGTGCGCGCAGGGAAACTGAGACCCAGTCTGCGCCTCGGCACTCCCCGCGGCCGGATGCACGGCCCAACGCGGAGCGCGCAAGCGCGGCGCCCACTGTCCTGCAGGACCGGAGGGATCCCCAGATGCTCAACGGCCGCTTCTGCTCCGCTCCGGACGTGCCCTCCCGCCGCCTGGCGCTCCCTGCCGCTTCCGGTCTCACCGGTCTGGCGTTCCTGCTGTGCCTCCTCGCCACACCCGCCGTCTGCCGGGTGACCGCATCAGGCCCGGAGTTGCTCACCAACGGCGGCTTCGAGGCTGTCGCAGCGGACGAGCGCCTGCCGGCCGGCTGGGAGGGCTTCCACACCACCGACTGGGGCGACTGCGCCGGGGAGGCGACATCGTCCACAACTACTCCCCACGCCGGCGAGCGCTGCCTGGAGGTCTCGGGGGTCAGGACCCTCTTCGCCGCGGTGCACTCCGAGCGGGTGCCTGTCGAGCCCGGCAGGTCATACGTCCTCTCCGGCTGGGTCCGCACGGAGCTCACCCGCGGCCAGAGCGCCTTCTTGGCCCTGTCGTGGTTCGGCGAGAGCAAGTGGCTGTCGCTTTCCGAATCCTCGCCGCTCCGCGGGCGCAGCCCCTGGACCTACCTGGAGCTGGCCGTCACGCCCCGCGACCGCCCCTCCGACGCCCTCGGGGTGCAGGTTTCTCTGCGGATCAGGGGCGACGGCCCGCGCGGCAGGGCCTGGGCCGACGAGCTCTCCTTCCGGGAGTGCGAAGTGCCCGCGGCTGTGCCGGACACCGAGAGCGGCTCCCTGCGTCTGCTTGACATGACGCGCGAACTGCTCATCCAACGCCTGATCTGGCAAGATCGCCTGCGGATGCTGGACAGGCTAGAGACCGACGTGCACAGGCTGCTGTCATCGCAGCCCGGGGACTTCCCCTCACTCCAGGCCGCCTACGGCGACGCCGTTGGTGCCGGTGAGTTTCTCTCGCGGCGGCAGATGACCGCGGAGGAGGCGGAAGACCTCGTGCCCCGGGAGCCGGAGTCCCTCCGAGCACACGCCGCCGAGATCGCCGAGGTGCCCGGACTGCAGCGAAGGTGTCTGGAACGGCTGGAAACCATCCTCCGGCAGAAGCGCAACCTCGACGCTTATCCGGAGCGCCGTCGGTTCTTCCTGTGGGCTCAACTGGCCGCGCTGCGGCCAACGCCCGCGCGGGAGCCGGGAGGTGCTTCGGTGGCGGTGACGCAGCAGTTCGCCGCGGCACTGAAGACCGACGCCGCGGAGAGCAACGGGGAGCTGCTGGATGTGCTGGTGCGCAGCAGGCACGACGCCGCCGCGGATACGGGCGTGGTCGACTTCTTGACCGCTTTGCTCTCTCCCGCACCGGGCGATACGGTGCAGGTTGGCGTCACCGATGCGGGAGGCCGGGTGGTGGCTTTCGCTCACGCGCCCGGTGCGGAGGCGACTGACCTGACGCTGCAAGTCCCGGCGCCCAACCTGTGGTACCCCGACTGCCGCTACCTGTACCGCGTCTGGGCGTTCCTCATCCGCGACGGGAAACCGTTGGACGGCTACACCCAGTACGTGGCCTTCAGAACCATCGAGATCCGCGAGAGTGACGTGACCGCGGCCATGCGCCACGCCTGGTCGTGGGCCCCGACGGATTTCACCTTCGTGGTCAACGGGCAGCCGTACTTCCCCCGGGGGACGGTGTGCACGGAGGCCCGCAGCCATCCCGTTGAGGCCGAGAGTCTCTTCTCGGAGCTGTGGCTTGATTACCAGCGCACCTACGGGTCCTTCCTGGCCTCGCTCTCCGACACGCAGGCGGACGAGCTGGCCGGCCATGGCCTGACGTGCGTGAGTGCCATGGGTCCCCGCTACGCCTCAATCGACTCGTACCTCTCCAGCGACGGCGACTTCGGCGGTTTCCGCCAGGCCGCGCGTGCCTGCCGCCGGCTGGCCGATCATCCGATGAACCTGGCCTTCGAGGTGGGCAACGAGGCGGAGCTGGATGTGTGGGGCGCCCGGCTGCCGGCTTCCTATGGCCGGGACCTGTGGCACGCCTTCAACGAGGCCACCAAGGTGCTCCGGCAGGAGCTGTCGCCCCGCCTTCCTTTGGGCTACGTGCGGGCCGCTTCGTATAACGAGGTGCACCCGGTACCCCGCGAGGACTACAGCGGCGTGAACCAGTACACCGGCCGCTACTGGGGTCGGCGGTGCACGATGACCGGCGACCTGGCGGCGCTCTGCACGGATGCCACCTACAGCGCCAGGCCCTTCGGGGTCACGGAGTGGAACGGACCGAAGTACTCGTGGTCCACCGGTGGGGTCTCCGGGGTTGATGAGGAGGGGGCGGCTCAGTACATCGCCGACTACTACCACACCATGCTCCGCACCCCGATGACCGTGCTGTCCACGGAGTTCGTCCTCAACTGGGTCGTGACGCCGGTGGAGGACCTCACCACGGTCTCGATTGAGGAAGGCCGCAGGATGCGGGCACAGTGGAAGTGGTCCAACCAAAAGGGGGTCCCGTGGTACCCGGCAATCTGGCCCGACCTGCTGGCCGACACCGCCTCGCGCCGGGCGATGCAGGGCTTCGAGAGCCCCTTGTTTGACCTGTGCAACGCACCGGGCGAGGTGCGCGTGTGCTCCGAGCCCGGTCAGGCGCAGGTGGCCCATGCCATTGCCGGGTTGCTCCGGCTGGTGGGCAGACCGGCGACGGTTCAAGCCATGCCGTCTGCGTCCGAGCCTGTGTCCGCAGCGGGCAGTGTGGTCCTTGTGGGAGGCTACGGCGCCCGGCAGCCCGCCGCTATCCGGAGGCTGGAGGCGCTGCGGGTGATCGGTCGCACCACTGAGGGCTTTCCCCCTCCGGGAGAGGGTCTGATCCAACGCCGGGTCAATCCCGACTTCCCCGATGGTCTGCTGCTGGCAATCACGGCGGCCGACGAGGCCGGTATGCACGAGGCCCTCAACCGTCTGACCTCCGCGGCCGGAGGCCTGCGCGAGCTGCGGGCCCGCCACGCCACGTGTCGCCGCGCCCTGGCCCTGGTGGACGATGACGCCAACGTCGCCAGGGCCTTCACCCGCTATGTGCTGGAGCTGCCCACGCGCTCGGTGCTTCTCGGCCGCGATGACCTGCGCACCTCGCTGAGCCGGTCCGAGCTACTGGACCGGCAGGGGCGTCTGGGCCCACACTGGGCCGACCTCAGCGTACTCCTCCTGGCCGCCTCTCGTGAACTTAAGCCCGAGGAGGCCGATCTGGTCCAGACGCTCGCCCACCAGGGTCTGACCACGATCTGGTCGGCTCCGACACTCCGCGCCAACCCGCGGATTGCCGCCGATCTGGGCGTCACGCTCGCCGACCCCGTGCCCATGACCGGCCCCCTACCCGTGGCCCCGTGGGCCTCCAGGCCACTGGAGGTCCCAAACATGGGGAACGTCGCCGCCGAGACGGTGGCCGGGTTCGGCAAGATCAAGCCCGACAGCCCCCTGTGGCAGGCCGCCACCGAGACGGCGACCCTTGGCCTCGGCCCCGCCTGGAAGGTGGCCGTTGCCGACGCCGAGGGCAGAGCTGTGGTCGCATCCGTGCAGGCGGATGCCGGCCGCCACTGGGCCTTCGGTGCGGACCTGCAGGGCGCCGCGGTCGCACTGTGGAACACCAATCGCGGTGGCATCATCCACTCCACCTACGACCGTGACACCGCCTGCGGCCTGGAGCGGTTGTTCCGGGTAGTGGCCAACGCCACCGCCTCCGCCGCCTCCCCGCGCCCCGCCGAGACCCCCCGTCTCCGGGCCGAGGTCAGCACGGACAAGGAGACCTACAACAGCGACGACATGCTCCGCGCCACCGTCCTGATCAGAGACGAGCTCGGAGACCCACAGGATGCGAGCGTATGGGTGAGCTTTGCCAACCCCAAGCGCTTCCTGGAGCAGCGGGGCGAAGGCGTCCTGTGGGCACCGGCCACCCGGACCGGCCGGGGGCGGTACGAGATCCTGCGCAAGATCGTCGCCTCCGCCGGGACACCGCAGCTCGATGTCTGGCCTTCGTCCCTGGATGCTCAGGGCTGTGTGACGGTCACCTGCGATGTCACCCATCCTCAGATGACCGGCGACTGGCACTCCCACACGGTGCGCCTGGCCGGCCAGACCAATGAGGACAGTCATCTCCGCCGTCTCGCCGAACTGGTGAGCCAGGACCTCCTTGAGGGCTTTCTGGGGGTCAACGACCAGGAGAAGTGGATCGAGCTGCAGGGCGCCGTCACTCTCCCCGCCCATCCGCGGGCCGGGGAGCCACTGGCGATGTCGGTGGTCATCACCAGAGTCGAGGGGGATGAAGGCAACGACTGGCTGGAGGACACGGCCCTGGTTCTGAGCCCTGCGGCCGGCGGCGACGAGATCGTCCTCCCGCTGTGGGAGGGCAAGTTCGTCACAGGGCCGAAGTCGTCCCTCGTGCGAGACCGGGCGGACCGCTGTGTCGTCGTGAACTCATCGGCGCCGGCCGAACAGACGCTCACATGGGACCGCCCCGAGCCCGGCATCTGGCAACTGTCTTTGCGCTACCGCTACACCGATGAGTACCACATCGCCGACACCGACCGCCTCCAGAGGGAGGACCCGTTCACCGGCGCCGTGGTCCGGGTCGGGGAGTAACGGCGGAGCACGGCCGGGAAAAACCTCACCACGGAGACACGGAGAGCACGGAGTTCCACGGAGAACGGAAACGTCTGACCACGGAGACAGGGCGAGCACTGAGAACGGCGGAGTACGACCGGAGACGCAAGCTCCGACAGGACAGGAGACCTCAGACGATGAATGGCCGTGAGATTGCGCTGGCGACGTTGCACCGTGAGCGCGTGCCCTACCCCGCCATGACCAGTGGTTGGCTCACGGGGTCCAGCTATATGAGTGAGGTCACCGGCCGGGACTACTGGTCAGACCCTCAGAGCGTGTTTCTGGACTTCATCCACCGCGTGGGGACCAACTTCATCCCCCAGTGGTACTTCCCCACCGAGAGCCACCGGCGCCTGGAGCAGGGCCACATCATGCACGCCACCGGTCAGCACGAGCTCTCCGGCTTCAGGGGCCCCGAAGACGTCCTGCGCTGGATCGACGCCCTCCCGCAGGACGCGGAGGTGGAGCGGGACTTCAACCTCGAGCAGGCCGCCGCGGCGTACGCCGAGACGCTCCGCGCCCGTCTGGAGTTGGTCGGCCCCGAGGTGCTCGTGATCGGCGACTTCGGCCAGTCGGACTTCATGGGCCCCTACAGCCTCTGGGGATATGAGAACTATCTGACGGCCGCCGCCATGGCCCCGGAAGCCATGCGCCGGTACTATCACTACTCGGCCCTCAACGGTCGCCTGGCCAACTACGCCATCCTGCTGGCCGTGGAGAAGCACGGCATCGCCCCCTTCGTCTACGGCGGTCAGGACATCTGTGGCGCCAACGGGCCCTTGATGTCGCCAGCGATGCTGCGCGAGATCTACTTTCCGGAGCTCAAGTGGGCCATGGAGCCGCTGATCGGGGGCGGCGTGGGCGTGATCTGGCACTGCGACGGCGACATCCGCCCCATCCTGCCCCAGATCATGGACCTCGGGGTGATCGGCCTGCAGGGCTTCGAGGAAGAGCATGGGGTCGACTAC